>Ga0326513_10001404_pt1 | contig 19019 bp, 48 predicted proteins | sample 2_2465_0518_D_FD_203654 | JGI IMG/M metagenome (GOLD analysis project Ga0326513, IMG submission 203654) | Bovine rumen microbial communities from UC Davis, California, United States - 2_2465_0518 | ecosystem: Host-associated > Mammals > Digestive system > Stomach > Rumen | place: USA... | reverse complement strand
AAGTAACTGCTGATTCCTGTTCCATACCAAGGAGGTGATCGCCTATGGAGGGCGCGGAGGCCGGAAACATTCAGGAGCCTTTGACAAGGGCGCGGTTTGTGAACCCGGAGGCGGAGCGAAGCGTCCTCGGGGCGATGCTGCGGTCGAAGGCTGCGGCGCAAGCGGGACTGGACGGGCTGGGGGCCGGGGACTTCTTCGACCCCGGCAATCGGGAGATATTCGACGCCATGCGCACCGTATCGGACGGCGGTCAGGCGGTGGACCTGGTTACGGTGGACCAGGAGCTGACCCGGCGTGGGAAGCTGGAAGCGGTCGGCGGGGCGGCGTACATGATTGAACTGACGCAGGGCGTCCCATCCGCGGCGAACGTCGGTGCCTACATCGGGATCGTGAAGGGACTGTCGAAGCGCCGGGTGGCGATTCAGGCGGCGGAGGCGCTGGCGCAGGGGTTGAAGGACCCTGCGGCGGACGTGGACGCGGTGCTGGGGCAGCTCCGGGACGCGGCGGACGGACTGGAAACCGGTGGGAAGCTGAAGTTGGTGCCGCTGGATGAGGTGAACATAGACACCTACGACTACCTGGACAAGCGGACGCGGGGCGAGATCAAGGCGCTGCCCACGGGCATCCGGAGCGTGGACGGGATCATCGGCGGGCTGTTCGGCGGGGAGATGACGGTGGTGGCGGCGCGGCCCAGCGTCGGCAAGACCGCATTCGGGCTGAACATCGCCATGAATGCGGCGAAGGATGGCTTTAAGGTCGTGTTCGTGTCCTGCGAGATGGGGAAGGAAGGCCTGGGACAGCGGACGCTTTCGCGGGGCGCGTATGTCAGCGGGGATCGGTTGCGGAAAGCGGAGATCGAGCCGGAGGACTGGGAGGCACTGCAAAACGCGATGGTCGAGATGACGGGGATGCCGTTTCAGTTCATCTTCAACGACCCCGGCAACCCGGAGCCGATCACCGTGGAGGGCGTATTTGAGACCGTGCGGGACGCGGCGCGGCATGGGGGAATTGACCTGCTGGTGGTGGATTACATCGGCATCATGGGGACGAAGCGGGAGTTCAAAGAAAACTGGTTGAAGGTTGCTTATATATCGCGGGAATTGAAGCGGCTGGCCATGGCGGCGAACATACCGGTAGTGGCGCTCTGCCAGGTGAACCGCATGGCCCAGGGCAAGATGCCGACAATGGCGGAACTGGCACAGAGCGGCGCGGTGGAGCAGGACGCGGACGGGATCATATTCCTGCACAGGCCGGAGAGCCACGAGGACAAGAGCGTCAATCCGAAGGACGTGGCCGGGTTCTACGCCATGCAGGAGGCCGGGAGCGTGTATATCAGCATCAGCGTGGCGAAGCAGAGGAACGGCAGCATCGGGACGGTGAACGTGATGTTTGACCCGAATGTGATGCGGTATAACGAGATAATGAGGACGGATGATACGCGATGAAGTGTGAATTGTATCACGACAGTTTTCAAAATTGGAAATCCTATCCCATTCAGAAGGCCCAGCTCATCATTGCGGACATCCCCTACAACCTGGGGGACGCAGCCTACGGAAGCAACCCCATGTGGTATGTGGGGGGCGACAACCGCAACGGCGAGAGCGACAAGGCCAAGAGCAGCTTCTTTCATTCAGACGGATATTTCAGGATCAGCGAGTATTTTATGTTCTGCGCACGATTGATGAAGCCGGAGCCGAAGCAGGGCAAGGGCGGTGCGCCGTGCATGATCGTGTTCTGCGCCTATCAGCAGCAAAACGACGTGATTCACTGGGCGTCGGACGCCGGATTCGGCAAGTATATACCGCTGGTGTTCATCAAGAACTACTCGCCGCAGGTGCTAAAGGCGAACATGAAGATCGTTGGGGCCACGGAGCACGCGCTGGTGCTGTACCGGGACCGGCTGCCGAAATTCAACAACGGCGGGAAGATGGTGTTCAACTGGATGCCTTGGGAGCGGGACGGCGCGAACGTGCCGAAGATTCATCCGACACAGAAGCCCGTAAAGGTGCTGAAGCGGTTGATAGAGCTGTTCACGGACGTGGGGGATGTGGTCATCGACCCGGTGGCCGGGAGCGGAACCACGCTGAGAGCGGCGGCGGAGATGCGCAGGAACGCCTATGGGTTTGAAATCGACCGGAACTTCTACCGGGAGGCTAAGGGAAAGATGCTGAACGCACTGGAAATCGGGCAGATGAACGTGCTGGATTTTGAGAGGCAGGGCGGCAGGCAGGTGAGCATGTGGGAGGCGTGAGATGCTTGAAAGCGGATTCTATTTGATGGACTGCATGGAAGGAATGAAGCAGTTTCCGGACGGGTTCTTCGATCTGGCGATTGCCGACCCACCGTATGGAATCAATGTGGCGTCCCACAAGGACGGAAAAATTGTGGGGGGGGGGTACAGATCATTCGGCGGCAAACCACGTCTACGGGGCAGCGAGAAGCCGAGTGGCGAACCTAAACCCTACCACACCTTCGCGGATGACCGTCCGCCCGACGAAGGTTATTTCAGAGAGCTGGCGCGGGTGAGCAAGCGTCAGATCATCTGGGGCGGGAACTTCATGCTGGATTATCTGGGGGCCGCGTCCTGCATGATTGTGTGGGACAAGAAGCGAAGGGGATTGGACCAGGCGGACTGTGAGATCGCGTGGACCAACCTTCAGGGGCAGAGCCGGATATTCGAGTACAAGTGGAACGGTATGCTTCAGGAGAACATGAAGGATAAGGAGCAGCGGATTCATCCCACGCAAAAACCGGTGATGCTGTATTCATGGCTGCTGTCAAGGTATGCGAAGCGGGGAGACAGGGTATTGGATACTCACGTCGGCAGCGCGTCGAGCCTGATTGCCTGTCACAGGGCCCGGGTTGAATGGTGGGGGTTCGAGATCGACCCGGTATATTACAAGGCCGCGAGGGAACGGCTGGACAGGGAAATGGCACAGGTGAGGATGGAGATATAGGAGGGTTACGGCATGAGGGATGATTATAAAACCTGGTATGAACAGGTGACGGAAGGGCTTTTAAAGCTTAAAAAGGCGATGAGTGAATCATATGGCCTGGACGATGACGTTTTCAGGCGCTTTAAGAACTGCGTGAACTGCGACCATTACGAGGTTTGCGTGGTGGTGCATGACCGGAAGCGGCGGCAGGCGGGGGATTATACCGCGTGCGAGAAGTGGAAGCTGGTGGAGAAGTGAGGCGGCCAAGGAGCGAGACGATCCTGACGGTGCATCAGGCGGCGGCCATCATCCGCACCGCGTTCGGGAAAGAGGATTGGAAGCAACGGGCACGGGGGAGCATGGAGGCGGCGACGCTGGTCGCCGCGCTCTGGGTGGCGCAGAATGACAGCGGGAAGGAACGGCTGAGGGATCTGATTGGCTGGGCGTGGAGGTTGAAATAGGATGATTTATGTGGGGGTCGATCCGGGGAGCAGAAGCGGCGCGTATGCGTTTGTGGCCGACGACGGAGACGGCGCAGAGGTTTACGCATGGGACGATAACGGGTTTGTAGAGAGTATGAAGGCGCTTTCAGTTGGCAGGTGCGTCGCCTGCGTGGAGAAGGTCGGGGCAATGCCAAAGCAGGGCATCAGCAGTACGTGGGTGTTTGCGGAAAACTTTGGATACATTCAGGGTGTGCTGCACGCGCTCAATATTCCTTTTCAACTTGTTCCGCCACGAATATGGAAGAAGGAATTTTCTCTGACCAGTGACAAAGAGAAGTCGGTTGAGATTTGCCACATGCTGTTCCCTGGAATCAATCTGAAGCGAACCGAGAAATCCCACAAGGATGACAACAATCTGGCGGAAGCGCTGCTGATGGCGGAATACGCGAGGAGACATTTCTGATTAGGCGGTGATAGCGTGAGCAACTTTATTGACCTTTCTGGGCAGAGATTCTGGCGCTTGACAGTCATAGAATACGCAGGGAAAGATCACGCAAACAAGACAATGTGGAAGTGCATTTGTGATTGCGGAAAGGAAACAATCGCCAGATCGGATGCATTAAAATCCGGAGACAAGAGATCGTGCGGGTGCCTCAACAGTGAGAACAAGTCAAGAGAGTGCATTAAACGAAACACGACACACGGCAAAGCACACACAAGACTATATAGGGTTTGGTGTGGAATGCGCAGACGATGTAACGACGCCAAAGCGCCGGAATACAGAAATTATGGCGCGAGGGGCATAAAAGTATGCACTGAGTGGAATAGCGATTTTCAGGCGTTTTATAAATGGGCTATGTCAAATGGATACGATGAAACGGCTACCCGTGGAGAATGCACGATTGACAGGATAGACGTAAACGGTGATTATTCACCGGATAATTGCAGATTTGTTGATTATTTTACGCAGGGCAGCAATAAGCGCAACAATCGACTTATTACTCACAACGGAGAAACCAAAACACAGTCAGAGTGGGCAAGGCATTATGGGAAAAACAGAGCGTTCTTTTGCGGGCCAGAGGAACTTATTGAGCGCAGAATGAGTGGATGTGACGCATACATGCGCAAATTCGGCAAAGTGCCGCCTCGCGTACATTGTGTGAGGCGTAACGCATGAGAGGAAGTTTGAGCGATGAAGGACTGTCCATGCAAGGGATGCGGGAAGCGGACGATTGAGCCGAACTGTCACGACGCCTGCGGAGAATATCGGGAATGGCTGGCGGAGGTTCACCGGCGGAAGGAAGCGCTGAAGGAGTGGAACGAGGCCGACGAGCGGAGGAAGGAACATCTGGCCAGGAATTGCCGGAGGGCGAAGACGCGCAGACAGATAGGGCAGAGGCAGGAGAATGAGTATGCAGTTGTTGGGATTGGTGGACCAGAAGCGGATTGCGGAGGTCATTGATTATCTGGTGGAGATTCACCAAAAGGACAATACCGTCGAGGACGTGATGGAGCGGTTTGGGCTTTCGCCGGAGGAATACAGGATGTGCTGCAACCTGGCGATGCCGGCGCTGAGGCAGGGGAACATCAAGGGGCGGTTCACGGCGGTGAGCCGAATCAACAAGGCCATTAGGCGGGACATCAAGGCGCTTTACAAAGAGGTGCAGAGTGACCCCGGGAAGGCCGCAGCAGGGGTGGAGATGCTGTGGGGGACGTATTGCACGCATACCTGCGGGGCGGTGTTCGGGAAGGCGACAAGCGAATCGTTGGCGGAGCGACAAGGACCTCATCCGTCATTTGCTTCGCAAATGCCACCTTCCCCAGAGGGGAAGGCTTTTGGGGGCGGCGGTGAGGGCGTATGAACGGGATTATTGAAGGGGATATGACGCTGAACGCGGCGATCTATCAGCAGGAGGTATGCGACGTGTGCTTGAATTGCGGGCATGTGAAGTGCATTAACACCATCGACGGGTGCGAGGTGTTCAGGGCGGCGATGAAGGCGCATACGAGGAAGTACAACAGGGGAGATGGGAAACGTGCGGCAAAGGGCAGAGGGCAAGACAAGGTTGGTGTGGGATGATGTTTTCGGGGAACTGAAGTGCGAGAAGTGCCAGGCGATATTGTACTGGAATTTCGGGTTCAGGCGGTGCCCGTACTGTCACAGGAAGATTGAAAAAGTGGAGCTGAGGAGGATTTGAGGGCATGAAATTTGTATGCAGCGGTATGGAATTGAGCGAGGGGTTGAAGCGGGTCGGCGGGGCACTGCCGAACCGGACGGTGAACCAGGTACTGGAGGGCGTGAAGATCGAGGCGGTGGACGAGGGCGTGCGGCTGACGGCTTCGGACGAGCGGACGACCATCGTGACGGAAGTGCCCGCGACGGTGGAGGAAGCGGGAGAGGGCATCGCGCCTGGCAGGCTGTTGACAGAGGTGGTGCGCGGGCTGGTGAACGGCGACGTGACCGTGAGTATGAACAACCGCTTCGCATTCACGGTGAAGGGCGGCGGGAGCCGGACGAACCTGGCGGGACAGGACGCGGACCTTTATCCGGCGCTTCCGGAGGTTTCAGAGGAGCATGAGATACAGATGCCGCGGGGGATGCTGCGGCGGATGATCGACAAGACGGCGTTCTGCGTGGCGGTGGAGGACACCCGCGAGGTATTGACCGGCGCGGCGCTGCAATTCGTGAAGGGCAAGGCGTACATGGTGGGGCTGGACGGCTTCAGGATGGCGGTGTGCGAGGGCGTGACATCGGTCATGGAGGACTTCGAGGCCATCATCCCCGGCAAGGCGCTGACGGACCTGGGGAAGCTGCTGGGGGACGGCGGCGAGGACGACGTGATTTCGGTGGACATCGGCGGCGGAAAGCTGCGGGCCACGGTGGACGGGACGCACTTCTTCGCCACGCTCATCAAGGGCGAGTTCATCAACTGGCAGAACATCATGCCGAAGAGCGCACAGACGCGGGTGACGCTGGACACGGCGAAGCTGCGCAGGGCGGTGGACCGGGCGGCCCTGATTGCACGCCAGGGACACAACAACCTGCTGGTGCTGCGGATCATGGGGGACGAGATGGCCGTGGAAGCGAAGAGCGAGGTCGGCGACGTTCACGAGACGGTGGACGTTGAGACCGAGGGCGCGGCGCTGGACATCGCGTTCAACGTGAAGTATCTGGCGGACATGTTGAAGAACGCGGACGCCGGGGAGATCGAGATGCGGATGAACGGGGCGATTGCGCCGTGTACCGTGTGCGCGGCTGGCGGCGGGGATGTGACGTATATGGTGCTGCCCGTCAGAACCGGGGCGACGCAAAAATGAGGAACGACAAGGAGAATTGGGCATATTTTCTGAAAAACGGGAATTGTCCAAGGTGTCACGGGCTTCGGAAGGTGGAGCCGGGGATGAAGACGTGCGCGGTGTGCGCGTTGAAGAATCGTGAGAGCAACCGGCAGCGGCGGGCGCAGTGGGCCGCGGAGGGACGGTGCCATTCCTGCGGCAGGGAATTGACGGACGAGAGGTATGTGACCTGCGAGCTGTGCCGGAAGGTGCGGGGCGTTCGCAGGTCGGAGGGCATGAAGGCCAAGCGGCTGGCATGGAAGGCGGAGGGAAAGTGCCAGGAGTGCGGCGTGCGCTGGGCCGAGGCCGGGAAAACGATGTGCAAGCCGTGCCTGAAGGCGCTGAAGGATCGGGACAGGCGCAATGACCCGGATCACGCGAAGAAGTACGCGCGGCGGCAGGCGCGGGTGGAAAAGGGGCTTTGCATCGACTGCGGAAGGAAGGCGGAGCCGGGGAAAAAGCGGTGCAAGCGGTGCAGGGACATGCGCAGGGAGAGCGAGCAGAAGTACAGGATAAAGAAGAAATTGGCGAGGGAGGCGCAGAGGCGTGGGAGCATTCAAAACGGTGTTTAACTGGCTTGGGCTGGACTGGCGGCGGGTGAAGAACCATTGCCGGACCACGGACAACAAGGACTTCACCGAGAAGGACGCTTCGCGGGAGTTTAAGCGGAAGCTGCTGATTTCGGAGCATACGCCGATAAGGCTGCTTGAGGTGGACTGGACCTGGAAGCCGATTGAATACTGGGTGAGCACCGAGTGGTCGCGGCACAAGTTTGAGAAGTTCATCAGCACCCAGCGGGACGACCGGCTGAAGGACGACACGCCGAGGGGCAAGAAGCCTCAGGAAGCGCCGGTGGCCTATGACGGCTATGCCAACGCGCAAAACCTAATCGACGCATGGCGGAAGCGGATGTGCTTCACGGCGACGAACGAGGCGCGGCGGCTGGCGGAGGATTTCAAGGTGGCGCTGCACGGGGAGGATGCGGAGATCGCGGACGTGCTGGTGCCGAACTGCGTGTACCGGTGCGGGTGTCCGGAGGGGTTTCAGAAGGATTGCGCGTTCTTTGCGGCGTTTGAGGCATGGGCCGACGCGCAGGGCGTCGAGGGCTGGCGGACGGACATTCAGGCACGGTACGACCTGTACAATCGGTGGTTTTACGAGGGGAAGATAAGAGAATGGGCAAGGTGAAATTCAGGCAGAAGACGCGGGTATTGTCGGGGCGCGAGGCTCGGCGGTACGGGGAACGGGAGCGGGACCGGGAACAGCGCATGGCGGACGTGGAGCGATTCTGGCAGTTGCCGCCGGAGGTGCGGGCCCAGCGGATGGCCGACAACGCGGCGTTTCAGCGGATTCAGAAAAACGGCATCACGCTGGAGGACGTAAAGCGGGCGGAGGAAAAGAGCTACGCCCAGGGCGTGCAAGCGGGGATCGAGAACACGATGAAGACCTGCTACGCGGCGATCTGCCTGGCGCTGAATGAGTTGCACGGGTTCGGGACGAAGCGGTGCAAGGAAGTGCTGAACGCGGTGGACGAGAAGGTTTGTATGACGCTGGTGAGCGACGACGCGATTCAGGAGGTATTTGACCGGATGAAACTGGTGATCCGGTTTAATGCGGGGCCGCTGGAGGAGCGGGTGGAGGAGGTTGAATAGCGTGCTGGCGGTGTTGGAATTTGTGTTTTCTGACTTCTGGCATTTCCTGGGGATATGCATTTTTCTGATGATCTTCGCGCTGTGGAAGCCGGTGGAGGTCAATATACTGAACGGGTTTGTGGAGAGGGAGGACGAGGATGAAACTGAATGAGTACCAGGCGCTTGCGCACAGGACGAGCAACGGGGAATTGGACGCGAAGGGGCACCTGTTCAACGGCGTGCTGGGGTTGGCCGGGGAGGCCGGGGAGTGCGCGGACTTGGTTAAGAAGCACTGCTTTCAGGACGCGAGGCCGATTCACGACGCGCTGATCGACGAATTGGGCGACGTGATGTGGTACGTGGCGGAGACGGCGGCGGCGCTGGGTGTGACGCTGGAGGAAGTGGCGCAGCACAACGTGGATAAACTACGCAAGCGGTATCCGGAGGGATTTGAGGCGGAGCGGTCGCTGCATAGGGAGGGGTGAGGGAATGACGGACAGGGAGAAGGTCATCAAGGGGCTGGAGTGTTGCAATGGTGAAGGACTGTGTATCGGCAAGAAGTGTTTATATTATGAGGACGAAATGTGCGTTGAAACATTACACTCAGATGCACTCGCGCTGCTGAAAGCGCAGGAGCCGAGGGTGATGGCTTGGCGAGAGGTTATCGGTGCTGTGCTGGAATGTAAGCCAGTCTATATCGAGGTGAAGGATAGCAAGGACAAAGAGCATGGCGATGACAGATGGGCTATGGTGACGCAGTATGGAGACAGCTTAACAAATGGTATGATTTGTGCAATGTCATCCTATATCACAAGAGAAACGTTGTTTAAGGACTGGTACAACAAAACTTGGCGCTGCTGGACATCCCGGCCTACAGACGAACAGAGGGAGGCGACACCGTGGGAACGATTAAAATGATAATATCGTTTATCACGATTAGCTTAATGGGCTGGTCAATGCAACGCACACACCCGGAAGAATGGCCATCAGATGAAATGTGGAAGTTTGAAATCCCTGCTGCAATATTGGCGTCAGGATGGATAATGCGTGAGGGGTGGTGAAGTGGGATGGATGACCTGATTTCGAGGGCGGCGGCGATTTCATGGTTCTTTCGACCATATTCCAACGAAGAATCTTACTCAAATCTTGATGTAGAGAGGGCGTTAAAGGCAATTCCCGCCGTGGACGCTGTTCCGGTGGTACATGCGAGATGGATAAACTATCCAGATTGTTTGGGGTATGACGGCGCGTATTGTGACGAGAACATTGTATGTTCAAACTGCGAGAGCGTGTGGAATATAATAGACAATGAGGCTGATCGGTTCGATTATTGCCCGCACTGCGGCGCAAAGATGGACGGTGAACGGAGGGAGAGCGAATGAAACTGGTAGACCTTGACGGGGTGATGTTTGTGCCCGTGGTGGATGAAACCCACGGCGGGGTGACGGTTGAGATGCAGATGACCGTGGGTGAGTTCTTCACCCGGTGCTGCCAGGGGTTTGAGCCGCAGATTGTTGAGGCGATTCCGGTAAATTGGATAAGCGCCTACATGAACCAAGCCTACGGGCGCGTTCGGGCAGAAATAATCCGTGAGATGTTGGATGCGTGGATGGAACAGGAGGCGAGATAGTGGAAGTTAGGTGCGGGGACACCATCGGCCTCATACAAAAGATTTTGTTTAATATGAAGGACGATAGAACGAACTACTGGCAACTGGCTGAGGGTAAGGTGAAATCTATCACAATAAACAGCCGGGGACGGCGCGTAAAGGCAGACCACTTTTATACGCTTGATGCCGAAGAAATTGAGCATAATACCAAATGGATGCTTGAAAATGACCGCCTTATCCTAACGAGAGAGCCGTTTATTCTGACCGATGAATTACGGGCACGAGTTGAAAAGTGGATAGAGCGTGAGAATGAGATGGAACAGGAGGCGAGATAGTGGCTGATTTCGTACAAACCATGAAGGACTGGCGCAGGATGTGCCAGCACATGGAGAAAATTGGCGGTGACAGAAGTTGCGACATCTGTCCGCTTGGCGGGTGCAATGCGATATATGAGGATGACGGGAACACGGATTGCGCCGAGATTGAAGAAAAGGTGGCGGCATGGGCCGCAGAACACCCGGTGGTATATCCGACGTGGTGGGAATGGCTTGAAAATATGGGAATTGTGAAGGCGAAAAGCGAAGGTTCGAGATTTTTTGATACTACGAGGATGTATGACAACATCCCCGCCGACATCGCGCAGAAGCTGGGGATTGAGCCGTTGCCAAAGGCTTAGTGAAGCGTTAAGGATGGCATATGAAGGACTGGAACGAGGTGTTCATATTTGTGGTTATGATTATCGGTGTTGTATCGTGCATCATTTGGAAATTACTGGAATTTGGTTGGATTTGAAATTGAGCCGAAGGAGGGATAGCATGGCACGGGTTGTTACTCTGAAATGCGATAAGTGTGGAGCTGAAATGAGTGGCGACGTAAATCGCGTTTCACTTTGGAGGAAAAAAATAAAGTTTGAAAAATACGATGTACATGCGCTGGTGAGCGGAGATGATGAAGTGTATTTGTGCGGGAACTGCGCAAGGGCCTTTCGGAAATGGTTGAAGGAGGGATAGCATGAAACGGTGGATTGTTGCGGCGCTGGTGTTGGCGCTGGGGCTGATGCTGGCCGGGTGCGCCAGGGGGAAGGTTGACGCGGGGCAGATTGCGGACGCGGAGATGGACAACAAGATGTTCATGGTGGTGAGTAATGAGTGGAGCGGGAAGGTGCTTGTGGACAAGTCGACAGGCGTGATGTACTGGATGTCAAATGGTGGTTATAACACTGGCAATCTGACGCTGCTGGTCAATGCGGACGGGACGCTGAGGATTTGGGAGGGATGAGACATGAAAACCTATGAGAAGATCGAGACCAACATTGGTCAAGCATGGATTGTCGAAAACGAGGATATATCTTGTTTTATGCGGCATGAAAAAGCGATGCTACAACAAGAATTGTGTCGCCTACAAGGATTATGGCGGCAGGGGAATAACGATATGCGACGAGTGGATGGACAAGGAAAACGGGTTTGAAAGATTTTATGATTGGGCTTTGAAAAACGGATACAGCGACGATCTGACCATTGACCGTATTGACAACAACAGGGGATATTCGCCGGATAATTGCAGATGGGCGACGCAAAGGGAGCAGTCGTTGAATAAGAGAAACAGGCGCAACAAGAGCGGCGTGAGAGGCGTGAGCTATTGCGAATCACGCGCCGGAATGAAGAAATATGTTGCATTCATATCCGTTGACGGGAAGAAAAAGCACATTGGCATTTACGCGACCGTTGAGGAAGCGGCAGCGGCGAGGAAAGAAGCGGAATTGAAGTATTACGGCAAGGTGCTGGATTAGGAGAGAATACGATGAAAGAGATCAAGCCGATTGAGACGGAGTACAACGGGTATCGGTTCAGAAGTCGGTTGGAAGCGCGGTGGGCGGTGTTCTTTGATGCGGCTGGGATTGAATACCAATATGAGCCGGAGGGGTTTGATTTGGGTGGTGGATATTATTATCTTCCTGATTTCTTTCTCCCTCAAATTGAACTCAGAGACAATAGAATTGGACTATACATTGAAGTAAAAGGCGTTCTTTCAGAAGATGACAAACAGAAAATAAGGCTGTTTTCTGGTGAAGAAGTATACAAAGACGGGAAAATACAAAGTGCAGATGATTATTGGTATTACAAATGCGAAGCGCCAGATGAAGGCTATCCGATTATGTGCGTCGGACAAATTCCACAGAGTTTTGATGGCGGTTGGACGTGGCATGAAGCTAACGAAGATGAGTATTATTATTGGACATTTGCACATATTGATGGCGATGAATACTGGTGTGATTTTTACAAGAAGAAAAACGGAAATGTATGCGTGTGTGGGCCGGACAATGATTACATGATGGACAATGGTTTAGAAGGTTTCTATGCCTTTAATGATGCTTTTAGAATAGCCCGACAAGCCCGATTTGAACACGGAGAAAAGCCAAAGGTGAAGATATGAGAATCGGATTACATGACAGCGACGGGACGGGGTTTCCCAATTTGGCGCTGATGAAACTGGCCGCTTGGCACAGGGCGCGGGGGGACAGCGTGGAGTGGTGGGTGCCGATGCTGGAATATGACCGGGTGTATTCGTCGAAGGTGTTCACGTTCACGCCTGAAAATCCGTACCTTCCCGAAAATACCGTGAGGGGGGGGTACGGGGTACGGTATCATGGACGAACTGCCGGAGGAGATCGACGCCATGTTCCCGGATTGCAGCATCTATCCGAAGTGCAAACACGCCATCGGGTTTCTGACGCGGGGGTGCATACGGAAGTGCCCGTGGTGCGTCGTGCCGAGGAAGGAAGGACGGATACGGCCCTATCGGACGTGGAGGGAGGTCAAGCGGCCTGACAGCCGGGACATCGTGTTCATGGACAACAACGTGCTGGCCTGCGAGTGGGGTTTGGAGCAAATCGCGGACATGATCGGGCAGGACGTGCGGGTGGACTTCAATCAGGGGCTGGACGCAAGGCTGATTGACGATGAAGTGGCGGGGATGCTGGCGCGGCTGAAGTGGATTCGGTTCATACGCATGAGCGCGGATACGGACGCGATGCTGGACGTGGTGCTGCGGGCCATCGACAGGCTGGGGAAGTTTGGGGTCAAGCCCTACAGGGTGTTTGTGTACGTGCTGGCGCAGGATGTGGAGAGCGCCGAGCGGCGTTGTATCGCGCTGCGGGAGGCCGGTTCGGAGCCGTTCTGCCAGCCGTACAGGGACTTCACGACGAACGCGGAGCCGCCGGTGGAGTTGAAGCGGTTGGCGCGGTGGGTGAATGACAAGGCGATATTCAAATCGGTGAAGCGGTTTGAGGATTACAGGAGGGGGACGGGATAGTGGCAAAAATCATGATCGGAATACCAACGATTGACAAGGTGGACGCGAGTTTTATGTCAAGCGTTCTGGGGATGGATTATTCGGATGGGAACAAGTACAGTTTTACCATGCGCTGCAACAGTTTGATCTACGACGCCAGGGGCAGCATGGCGGTGGAGGCTATCAACGGGGGCTATCAGTACCTTTTGATGCTGGACAGCGACATGGTGATGGAGAGGGACACGGTGCGCGAATTGGCAGAGGGAGTACAGGGCAAGGACTTTCTGACAGCGCTGTATTTTAAGCGCAAACTGCCTACATCTCCGCTGATATTGCAAAGCCTTGAATGGTACGATGACCCGGAAAACGGGCCGCAGGAGTTTGCGGAAGTCTATGAGCAATATCCCCGAGACGCGGTATTTGAGATACAGGGTACAGGCTTTGGATGCTGCATCATGTCGGTGGAGATGCTTAAACACATGGCTGTGGCGTACAGGAGCAATTTCTTCACGCCGATGCCCAGGCTGAGCGAGGACTACTCGTTCTGCTGGAGAGCACGCAGGCTTGGATATAAGCTGTGGTGCGATTCGCGGATCAGGCCGCTTCATGCGGGGTTGAAACTGTATGGAGAAGCGGATTGGGACAGGCAGAGGGAGGCGGAAGGATGATAAGGCTTGATGTGCGGGATTACTGCCAGGATTGCCCAAAGTTTGAAGCAGACGTTGATAAAAGAATATTTACTGGGCCACAAGGACGGATTGCAGAGACAGTAGTGAGCTGTGAGTGGTCGGACGCCTGCCGGGAGATTCACAAGATGTTTGAGAAGCAGGACGACAATTGCCAGGTGTTTATTGGACCGACGTTTTGAGGTGATGGGTATGATCTGGTCGATACTTCGCTGCGCGGGGTCGGTGGCTCTGGGCTGGGTGATCGGGAAGTGGATTTTGAGGATGAGGGGTGATTGAGATTGGCGCTGACGAAATTACAGAATGAAGCTATCGAACTGGCGAGGCAGATATACAGGATGCCGGAAGGCCGTTGCGGTGGGCCGCTGCATATCGTATTGGATGACGGGAATATTGAGACGGAACATATTCAGTGGTGCGTTGATTACATCAACAGCGATGAATGCGATGCTTCAGTGGAAATGAAGGAACTGTGTTTGAAATGTGCGGACGCATTGATCAGACTTCCGGCGCGAAAGAGATGCAAAGTTTATACGACGCTTTGTGAGGGGGATTGAGATGGCGCTGACCAGCGAGCGGGAGAAGCGGATTTGCGAGAGGTACAGGGCGCGGCAGGCGGACGGGAAGGTGCACTGCAAGGAATGTCCGCTGAATGACGAGCATTACGGCGTGGACATGCCGCCGATGACCTGCAAGGCCATCATGCACTATGACCGGCACAGGAGGGAGTGGGTGGAGGATGACATATATACTTGACGACAAGTTGCCGGAGATCAGGCAGTGTCCGTTCTGCGGGCGCGATCCGGCGTTGCAGGAAGATATACGCTATCCGAGGCCCGAGTGCGAGCCGGTGAAGGCTTATGAGGTGGTCTGCAACACTTACGGCTGCGTGATTTACAAGGCGGACAATGTGTATTTCCGGACGCCGATGGAAGCGGTGCGGGCGTGGAACAGGAGGGACAGTTAGCGTGATCGGCTTGATTATCCTGGCGGACTTTTGGTTGCTGTTTTGGTTCCTGCATTGCAACAAGGTGGAGAAAACACTAAAGGAAATACTGGAAGAGATAAAGAAGCGGGGAAATGACATATGAAGATCAACTGCCGTGAGTGCGACATCTGCGGAGATCAGATGGGCGGGCGCGACTTTCAATACTGGATTCGCGTGCCGAAGGTGAAGAACGGGTATCCTGCGCTGGGGATGCAGCGCGTGGATGTGTGCGACGAGTGCTTTGCGAAACTGGCGGTGCTGATACAGCATCCGGAACTGTTGGAAGGGGTATTCGATGTTTGTGAGACTGACGAGGAAGGATGACGGCGGGGCGTTGTACGTCAACGCGGCGCAGGTGAGAGGCGTGTTGGAGGAACGCGACGTGACGTGGGTATATGTCGGGAAACTGGCCTATCAGGTGGAGGAGAGCGCAAAGGCCGTGGTGACGCTGCTGGAAGCGGAGATGAATGGGGGTCTGAAGTGAGTGAGTACAATGAACTGGCGAAGATCGTGAAGGACCGCAAGGGTGAAGCCATGGAGCGTACGGCGGTGGAGTTGTTTATGTATTACCGGGCGCTGATGAAGGCGGGGTTCAAGAAAAAGCAGGCTATGAAAGTCGTGATGGCGGCGGTGGGGAGGAATCGAAAGTGAGCGAGGAAGAGTTCGTGGAATTTTGCAAGGATATCGGTTTTTACAATGTGGATATTGACGGGGACTGCGAAGTGTCGGTTGCGCTTGATATTTTGAGCCGATGGTTTTTTGAACATCCTGACGGTTGTGTGCCGACGCTGCGGGACGTGTATAAGCAGATCGAGAAGATTCATCAGATAACGATTTGAGGAGGTCTGAACGTGGTCGATTATGTTTTGAAGCGGGACGAAAACGGCATGGTGCGGTATCTGTACAGGAATGACGGTAAGCATCCATACGTTGGACTTACGAAGACCGAGAGCGCGGAATGGATGCTGCGGCAGGGGGAAGTGGTGGTTTCGGAGGAATACGATGGGTTTCCGGTGACGGCGAACGGGAAGTATTTCTTTGAGGCGGAGGTGAAGGGGGAACTCCCTCAGTCGCCTACGGCGACAGCTCCCTCGGGTAGGGAGCCTGATTACAACGCGGAGATCGGAGCGGATGGGCTGCCGATTCCTGCGGGGGCGGAGAAGCCGAAGCGGAAGAAGAGGGTAAAGGATGTGGTGTGCGAGTGACGACGGTGCGGGATGTGATGAACAAGATCAGGTCGTTGGAGGATAATCTGGACCGGATTGAGAGCGCTCGGAAGGCAGGGTTCGATCTGAACGTAACGGTGGGCGACATCGACGCGACACGGCGGGAGATTGATCGGCTGTACAGTTTGGAGATCGGCGGCGTGAACGAGAAGCTGGGGGCCATGAGGGCCTGCGACGAGCTGAGGACCATGGTGGAGGACATCGTGAGGAGCGCTTATGTGAGGGTGTTTGGAGGAGATACGGATGAGTGACCACATCATCGCCGTGGACTTTGACGGGACACTGTGCGAGAACGCCTGGCCGGGGATTGGTCCGGCCAGGGCGGGGGTGATCGACTACGTGCTGGGGCAGCAGATGACCGGGGCGAAGCTGATACTTTGGACGAACCGGAAGGGAGAACGGCTTGCCGAGGCCGTGAAGTGGTGCGCGGCGCGGGGGATTGCGTTTGATGCCATCAATGAGAACTTGCCTTATATCATAGAGAAGTTCGGCGGGGACACGCGGAAGGTATTTGCGGACGAGTATCTGGACGACAAGGCCGTGCTTCCGGATGCGGTGGAGAAGAAGCGAAGAAGGGTCAGCGGGAGAGCGATCAGAAACCGGGGGAGGTGACGGGTAGTGAAATTCTGCTTCGGGGACATCGTGGTGGTGTGCGGGAATATGATTGGCGTGGTGGTGAAATCGTGGATACGCTACATATCCGGGGAGCGCGGGGCGGTGCATGAATATGAGGTGTATGTGCGCGTGAGCAGTGACATCAAGGTTTTCTTGGAGGAGGATATGGAGCGGTACATGGTGCGCCATAAGGTGCTGGACGAGGAAGAGAGCGAGTGGCAGAGTAACGCAGTAAGGGGGATATAATGGGCGAAGTGGAATTGAAGGCGTGCCCGTTTTGCGGGGGAACTGCGGCCTTGTCAATCAAAGAGGACGGAACATGGGGACGAATATGGTATGTGCGTTGCGTAAAATGCAATGCCAGGTCGGAGGGTTGGCATGAACCGACAGAATTGGTAAACTACAAAAATCCCTACGCAAAGATTACTGAAACTGTGGAGGATGCAATCGCGGAATGGAACAGGAGAGTGAACGATGAGCAAGAAGCATAAGGCGATGCTGACGGCAAAGCAACTGGCGGAGAAACTGGACGGGCGGGAATACCTGAACGAGATCACGCCGGAAGAGGAGAAAGAGGCCGAGGCCAACGGTTTGGTGGCCGTGTATGGCTACAGCGACGACAATGTGGAACTGGTCGGGGCAATCGATGACGAAATCGGCGCGTGGGAGGGCGTGGTGTTTCACGTTGGCAGGGAAGGCGATGTGTTTGCCGGGGAGAAGGACGCGCCGAACAGGATCGAGGCGTTCTGGTTCGGGCCGGACACGGATGTGCCCTGGACTTTCAGAACGGAGATTCCCCATGAGACGTTCAACATCTATGAGGACGGGGAACTGTTCTGCGTAGGGATCGTGTTCAGAATGGAGGATTTGAAGTGAGCAAGAAGCATGAAGCATTGCTGGCGGTGTGGAAGGTTTGGCTGGGACTTGTCGATTGGCGGATCAAGCTGAAGCCGAAGTGCAAGCCGGAGAAAATGGCCCAGGAGGGCAGCGGGTGCGTCGAGTGGAGCGAAAGCATCAAGACGGCGCGGATTGAGATCATTGATCCAAAGTATTATGGGGACAGGGTGGTGCCATTTGACTGGGAAAAGACGCTGGTGCATGAGTTGTTGCATCTGAAACTGTGCCTGGTGTCGGATGGCGTGGACGCTTTTCAGGAGCGGTATATGCACCAGATCATTGACGACCTGGCGCGGGCGCTGGTGACTGCAAGACGTGCAAAGGAGTTTAAGATATGAACGATGAGAATGTGAAGGCGGTTATTGAAGGGTTGGACCGTGTGGCGCGGGAGATGGAGCATTGGAAGTTCAGGGAGGACGTGGACCGGGTGGCAGTGGAGGACATGCGTCAGAGGGTGTTGGACGGTGTGAAGCTGCTGTATGACCAGGACAATATGATCCGGGCGATGCTGGGGGAATTTGGCGACGCCTGCGATGTGGACGGCTGCTGAGTGGCAAGCGATATCTGCCGGTACGAAGGAGGGGAGCATCATGATTGATAAGGTGAAGCGGCAGGATTTGGATAATGGCGAGCGGGAATCGCTGGACGTGCGGTATGACGCGGGGCGTTATTTGAAGGCGCGGTTGATTTTGAACGATCTGCGGGAGAAGTTGCGGTTCGGGAAGATCAGCTATCAGCAGTATGCAAAGCTGCGCGGACAGGCGTTGGCCGGGGACGTGGACGGGGCCGTCAAGGGGCTTGGCAGGGTGCTGTTGAGGAATGCGGAAGGGGAGGCGTAGTTATGATGTGCGCGTGGCATCTGGCGTGGATCGTGCCTTTGAGCGCGTTTGTGGGGTTCTGTGCGGCGGGACTTTTTCGGGCGAATGGGAGATAGGAGGTTAATATGGCGTATACGCGGATGGAGCAGGAGACCAGCATCGTCTGGGACGAAGAAGAGAAGGTGGCGCGGATTTATACCGCGTCGCCGGTGAGCATGCGGAAGCTGGACAGGCTGTGTGAGCAGTATCCGGCGGAGTATGTGAAGGTGTGGGAGGAAAAGGACGCGGACGGAAGGGTAACGGCGGCCAGGTATCAGACCGGGTGCAAGCGGGTGAGGTTTGTGAGGCCTGCCAGCGAGGCCAGGATTGAGCAGGGACGGAGGATCGCACAGATGGCGGCGGAGAGGCGGAAGGAAAAAGAGCCTGTTCTGTCCCAAGAGGACAAAGAGCGCGTGGCCGCGTTTGGCGAAAGGGAAAAAGCGTGGAGAATGTGATAAGAGAATTGACGTTTGCTTGGTGGCTGGATTTGGGTTAGGAAAGGAT
>Ga0326513_10001403_pt1 | contig 19021 bp, 13 predicted proteins | sample 2_2465_0518_D_FD_203654 | JGI IMG/M metagenome (GOLD analysis project Ga0326513, IMG submission 203654) | Bovine rumen microbial communities from UC Davis, California, United States - 2_2465_0518 | ecosystem: Host-associated > Mammals > Digestive system > Stomach > Rumen | place: USA... | reverse complement strand
CGGAGATAACTTCTGCGCGTTTGTCAGGAAGGATAACCTGCCTAAGATACAAGAACTCATTAACGGCGTGGACATAAGGTTCGGTCCCAATCCCGAAGAACACTGCATCATCTCTGCCACGGCAGGAATTTTCTGCATTGACGATGACAGCCTCACGGTAAACGATATCCTCGATGCGCCGCAGCAGTGCCTCGGCATTGCCAGGTACGTCAAGCACGTGCAGATACTCCATTACGACAACGAGATAGTCAGGCTGAACGAGCGTGCGAAGAGGGTGGAGGCGCATTTCGATGAGGCGCTGGCAAACGACGAGTTCATTGCCTACTACCAGCCCAAGGTATCGCTCCTGTACAACAAGCTTGCAGGTGCCGAAGCCCTTTGCCGCTGGCAGCGCGACGGTCAGATAATCCCGCCGGATGCGTTCATTCCCGTGCTCGAGCGCAGCAGGAAGATTTGCGAGCTCGACTACTCGATGCTCAGCAGGGTCTGCCGCGACATAAAGGACTGGATTGCCGACGGCAAGGATGTGGTGCCGGTATCGGTCAATTTCTCGAGAAGACACCTGTCGAACATGAACCTCGCGGAAGACATCTGCGCGGTAGTCGACGAGATCGGCATCCCGCATGAGTATATAGTAATAGAATTTACGGAGACCACCACGGAAGCGGACCAGCAGCGTCTGCGCGATATAGTCGTTGCCCTGAAAGGCAGCGGCATAAAGACGTCCATTGACGACTTCGGCGTCGGGTATTCGTCGGTGAGCATGCTCAGGGACATCCCGTTCAACGAGATCAAGATAGACAGAAGCTTTCTCATAACCGACGCGGACAGTGAAGTCTTCCTGCGCAAGATGGTCGTCATGAAACACATCATCGGCCTGTCGTCGGAGCTCGGCATGACGTGCATCGCCGAGGGTGCCGAGACGGTGGACCAGGTAGACCTCCTCTTCAAGAACGGCTGCACGCGCGTCCAGGGTTATTTCTTCGACAAGCCGCTTCCCGTCCGCGACTTCTGCTCAAGGCTCGAGAACCCGCACTACACCCAGGAGCACAGCGGCAACCGCAAAAGGAAGAGGCAGGCCTGACAGCTCGTTTGTTACTACAGGTGTACTGCTATGCGGTACAGTCGTAGTGCTATAATATCCAATAGCATTCTTAGGCGATAATAGGAGAAAATCATGAATAACGGACGAAGCAGCATGGCGCTGGTGATGGCGCCGGTATTGTTGTTGACGGGCATATTTACAGGATGCGCAGGCAAGCAGGGAGAAGCGAAGGGCGACTGGTATAACGCCAGAACGGTCAAGCTTGAACTGCAGTACGACAAGTCGGAATACGACATGCTGGCATCTTCGTTCGTCGGGATAGCCGGTGACAAGGCGGTCGTATCCGTCAGCTACCAGAAGCCTTTCCCGGCAGATTTTGACTATGCTGCTGACGACCTTTCGGAGTATCAGGGTGACACGTTCGAGATATACGATCTTGACGGCAACTTTATCAAGTCATACCTGTGGAGCGACATACAGGAGAGGGAAGGCATCACGGGTTTTGTCGACGGCAACTGCGGCGTGGCAGGCGATACGGTCGTCATTCCCACACTTGATTACGATGTGTCCGGCAACTCTTCAGCTGTTGTGTATTACATGGATATAGAGTCCGGCGAGATCACGGGTTCGTACGATAACGGCCGGCAGGGTCTGTTCCTGAGAGACTACATAAGCTCCGGCGGATACAGTGCTTTCCTGTACGGCAGATACGGTGATTACGAGTCAGTCGAACTCGATATCGTCTCCGCTGATTCCGAAGCAAAGACGATCACGCTGGAAGGCAAAGATATCATCTGGGCGGAGTCTTTCAACATGATCGAGACCGATGAAGCGAAGATACTCGTACCGTTCACACGTGAAGGCGCCGATAAGATGCACAGCATGGGGTATTTTGCAGTGGATCTTAAGAACGGTACAGCAGAAGAGATCACTGATGATCTTGAGTGGGCAGGGGGATACCCGGGTCTGTACAGTGCGTCTTATGTTGACGGCAAGGGGTGTCTCTCGTCTGATATGGACGGCCTGTTCAAGTTCAACATGGACGCCAAGACGACCGAGAGGATACTTGATTACGACAGGTGCAACGCCAACCTCTTTGTGCTGCGTAACATGAAGTTATACAGCGCTGAAGGAGATAAGTATGTTTTCGCCGGAGACTACTTCATGAATGACTATATGCAGATCACGAACGAATCTGCCATAGTAATACTGGAGAAGGCTGATAAGGACCCGACCGAAGGCAGGAAAGAGATAACGCTCGCGTCGTTCGACCAGCTTGATTACCAGACTGCCGAGGCCGTGTTGGAGTTCAACGAGGGCAGCACCGGTTATCACATCTCCTTCGATCCGCAGTACAGTCTTGATAACTTCACAGACCCCGAAGCTGATCCGGAGACGGCTGATCTTGAGGCAAAGAAAGCGCTTCTCGATAAGATAAAGGTAGACATACAGGCGGGCGAAGGTCCCGACATAGTCCTGAACGGTATGCCGTATACGGTATCGCTCGACAGTGCTCTGTTCATGGATCTGTCAGGCAGCATCTCTTCTGACGGCCTGTTCGAAAATGTCATAGACGCGTGCATGACGGACGGCAAGCTCTATAACGTTCCGGTCACCTTCAATGTCGCCGGGATCTGCACTGACTCTTCAAATGTGGAAGACGGGCAGTGCGGTTTTACATACGACGAGTACAAGGAGTTTGTCTCATCTGTCTGCAACGGCACGGATCCCATCGAGATGGAGCAGACGGAATACTTCATCAACGGTTGCTCTCTCATGGGAAGCAAGTTTAACGGCGCTGACGGGGCTCCCGACTTCAGTTCGGATGAACTCACTGCCCTCGCGGAATATGTCCACGACAACGTATACTACATCGCGCCTCAGGAAGAAGAAGGGGACGAGGCGGACACCGTGGACGAGGATAACGCCGCAGTGTATATGGTGTTCCATTCGATAATGGAGTACATAGGCTGTTTTGATCATGTTCAGAATGATCTCACGGTACTGGGAATGCCTTCGTCGGACAGGATAGGGCCGTCACTTCAGATCGCCGATTCCGTAGCCGTATCCGCCTCGACCGACTGCAAGGACGGGTGTATCGAGTTTGTTGAACTGCTGCTCTCTGAAGGTGTTCAGGCCGGTTACGGCAAGGATGCGCTCAAAACACCGCTGAATGTTGCCGCTTATGAGACCGCTTCTGCGAATATGATCTCCCAGTACAACAAGATCCGCGAGACAATGATAAATCTGGGCTCGAACGACTATGATCTCAAGCAGATCGGAATGATCAACGCCGTGGACGAGAGCGCGATCGCAGATTATGCCGGGATCATAGAGACCGCATCCGTCGTTATCAGGTCCGACCCGGCGATCGTCCTTATTGTCCGCGAGGAGATTCCCGCATACTTCGGTGACCAGAAGTCGCTGGATGAGGTCGCGGAGATAATCAATAACAGAGTGAATACTTATATATCAGAGAGAGCGCAGTGATTCGGGACCGTTTGTTACTACAGGTGTACTGTGCTGCGGTACAGTCGTAGTAACACCCGCGCCCGCCATCAAGCACTTTGTGGCAAAGGTGAAAGAAAACTTTTGACTTTTATTGACTTTACCCTGACAAACGAGTAATATCTGTTTAGCACTCGAAGTGATAGAGTGCTAATAACAGGAAAGGGATGGAAGTCATGCAGTTGGACGATCGTAAGAAACAGGTTCTCCACGCCATCGTAGACGACTATGTATCGACCAACGAGCCTGTAGGTTCGAAGGCCCTCATAGAGCGCCACGATTTCCGCGTGAGCTCCGCGACTCTCAGGAACGAGATGGCCGAGTTAGAGCGCCTGGGCTATATCGAGAAGCCCCATACGTCTGCCGGCAGGATCCCGTCTGACAGGGGTTACCGCGAGTACGTTGATTCGCTCATGACGGTTGAACAGCTCACTCCCGAAGAGCAGCTCGAGATCAAGCAGAACATCGACGAGAGCGTAGACGAGGTAACGGATCTTATCAAGAACGCCACCCAGACTCTCTCGAGACAGACAGGCTTCGTATCCCTGGCGATGAGCCCGAGGCTCAGGAAGAGCTTCCTCACTCAGCTTAAGATCCTCATGATCGAGCCCGGCAAGGCGCTCGTTGTCATGGTGCTCTCGGCCGGCGTCGTCAAGGACAAGGTGGTAAGGATCCCGAACTTCATCACTGACGAGCAGATGTTCAAGATATCTTCGGCAGTCGAGAAGCACCTTACGGGCAAGCCCTTAGACGAGATCACGCTCGTTACCGTCGAGACTTCCGTCACGGACACCGAGATCCCGAACCCGCTGCTCAAGCAGGTGCTCTACGAGGCATACACCGCCATCAAGCAGGCTGACGAGCTTAACATCTATCTCGACGGTGAACACAGGATGCTCGAGCTCCCTGACTTTGCTTCACTCGGAAGGGCAAGAGAGCTCCTCGGAACGCTGTCGGATTCGAGCATGGTCGCAGGCTATGTCAACGAGATGCAGGGAAGCGCCGAAGAGAAGGGCGCCGAGGATACCTACATGATAAGGATCGGCCAGGAGATAGCGATCGAAGGCCTTGAGGACTGCAGCTTCATCACTGCGACCTATAATCTGAGCGACTCGGTATCCGGCAACATCGGCGTCATCGGTCCGAAGAGGATGGAGTATTCAAAGGTTATTTCGCAGATCGATTTCGTTAAGAAGACGATCAACGAGAACATAAAGAGACTTACATAAAGGGGAGGAATATTAATGGCAGAAGACGGTAAAGAGATATTTTTCGGGATGGACGAGGAGCCCGTTAAGGACAAACCTCTGACGGCCGGAGCGGAGGATGCGGCAAAGGCAGACGCCGAAGCAGCAGAAGGTCCCGCGAAGGAAGAGACGCCCGCCGGTCCCGAAGATACTGCAGAAGAGAAGAAGGAAGAAGAGGCAGAACCTGCCGCAGACACTTCCGAACTCGAAGCAGAGCTCGAAGAACAGAAGAACCGCTATATGTACCTCTATGCGGAGTACGACAACTACCGCAAGAGAACAGCCAAGGAGAAGGAGAACCTTTACTCCGATGCGGTCGCGAAAGTAACGGGAGAGTTCCTGGGCGTGTTGGACAACATCGACCGCGCGATAGATTCCTCCAAGAACGCAGACGAGGGTTCTATCGAAGCAGTCATCCAGGGCATCGAGATGGTCGGCAAGCAGGCCGGTGAGATCCTTGCCAAGATAGGCGTCGAGGAGATCCCCTGTGAGCGCGGAACCAAGTTCGACCCGAACCTCCACGAGGCAGTAATGCACATCGAGGACGAAGAGCTCGGCGAACAGGAAGTCGCACAGGTATTCCAGAAGGGATACATGTACAAGGAAAGAGTAATAAGACATGCAGTAGTGCAGGTCGCCAACTAAGCAAATAAATTATAAGGAGATAAAACTATGGACAGCATCAGATCAAGCCTGGTACCTACAGTCATCGAGACCACCAACCGCGGTGAGCGCGCGTATGACATCTATTCAAGACTCCTCAAGGAGAGGATCGTCATCCTTTCCGAGGAAGTCAACTCGGTAACTGCAAGCCTCATCACGGCGCAGCTTCTCTTCCTCGAGGCAGAGGATCCGGAGAAGGATATACAGTTCTACATCAACAGCCCCGGAGGATCCGTATCTGACGGTCTCATGATCTACGATACGATGAGACTCATCAAGCCTGATGTTCAGACCATCTGCATGGGTATGGCAGCTTCAATGGGCTCCGTGCTCCTGTCTGCAGGCACAAAGGGCAAGAGATGCATCCTGCCTAACGCAGAGGTAATGATCCACCAGCCTCTGGGCGGCGCACAGGGTCAGGCAACAGAGATCCTCATCGCAGCAGATCACATCAAGGACACCAGAGTAAGACTCAACCAGATCCTTGCGGACAACTGCGGTAAGGACTTAGAGACACTCATGAAGGATACGGACAGAGACCACTGGATGACAGCACAGGAGGCTCTCGACTACGGCATCGTAGATAAGATCCTTGAAAGCAAGAAATAAACTATAGGAATAGGGAGGACAAACATTATGTCAAAGATCATTGGTATCGACCTTGGTACAACAAACTCATGCGTTGCGGTTATGGAGGGCTCCGAGACGGTAGTCATTCCTAATCCGGAAGGCAACAGAACAACACCTTCGGTAGTAGGTTTCACAAAGACCGGCGAGAGACTCATCGGTCAGGTCGCTAAGCGTCAGGCAGTAACAAACCCTGACCGTACGATCCAGTCCATCAAGCGTGAGATGGGTTCCGACTACAAGGTATCGATAGACGACAAGCAGTACACACCTCAGGAGATCTCCGCGATGATCCTGGCTAAGCTCAAGGCTGACGCAGAGGCTTACCTCGGACAGCCCGTAACAGAGGCAGTCATTACGGTACCTGCATACTTCACCGACTCTCAGAGACAGGCAACAAAGGACGCAGGCCGTATCGCAGGTCTCGACGTTAAGCGTATCATCAACGAGCCTACGGCAGCTTCACTTGCTTACGGTCTCGATAAGGACGGCGATCAGAAGATCCTCGTATTCGACCTTGGCGGCGGTACTTTCGATGTATCCATCATCGACATCGGCGACGGCGTATTCGAGGTTGTGGCTACTGCAGGTAACAACAGACTCGGCGGCGATGACTTCGACAACAAGATCGTCGACTACCTTGTAGAGACTTTCAAGAGCTCCGACGGAGTAGACTTAAGGAACGACCGTATGGCAATGCAGAGACTGAGAGAAGCAGCAGAGAAAGCAAAGATCGAGCTCTCCGGCGTTACTTCTTCCAACATCAACCTGCCTTACATCACGGCTGATGCGACAGGCCCTAAGCACCTCGACGTAACACTCACAAGAGCTAAGTTCGACGAGCTCACATCAGACCTCGTACAGAAGACAATGGATCCTGTTAAGCGCGCACTTTCCGATGCAGGCTGCTCAGTATCTGACATCGACAAGATCATCCTCGTAGGCGGTTCCACAAGAATCCCTGCAGTTCAGGATGCAGTTAAGAACTACTTCGGCAAGGAGCCTTTCAAGGGCATCAACCCTGACGAGTGCGTCGCAGTAGGCGCAGCTATCCAGGGCGCAGTCCTCTCCGGCGATTCCACTGCCGGCCTCGTCCTCGTTGACGTTACACCTCTGTCACTCGGTATCGAGACAATGGGCGGCGTCTGCACGAAGATCATCGAAAGGAACACCACCATCCCTGCAAAGAAGAGCCAGGTATTCTCCACGGCTGCTGACGGACAGACTCAGGTTGAGATCCACGTCCTCCAGGGTGAGCGTGAGATGGCAGCTGCCAATAAGACTCTCGGCAATTTCATCCTCGACGGTATCGCACCCGCACCGAGAGGCGTACCGCAGATCGAGGTTACTTTCGATATCGACGCGAACGGCATCGTTAACGTAAGCGCGAAAGACAAGGGCACGGGCAGAGAGCAGAAGATCACGATCCAGTCCTCTTCGAACATGAGCGAGGCTGACATCGAGAAGGCTGTCAAGGAAGCAGAGATGCACGCAGCCGAGGATAAGGCAAACAAGGAGAAGGTCGAGACCAAGAACCAGGCAGAGTCCACGGTATATCAGGCAGAGAAGACCCTCAAGGATGCCGGAGACAAGATCTCCGAGGCAGACAAGGCTCCCGTCAATGCCGAGATCCAGAAGCTCAAGGATGCCATCGCTGCTGACGATCAGGAAGCAATGAAGAAGGGCACGGACGATGTTCTCCAGGCTCTCTACAAAGTCTCCGAGAAGCTCTACCAGCAGGCAGGCGGCGCACAAGGCGCAGCAGGCGCTCAGGATGCAGGTGCTGCAGGTGCGGCAGGCGCAGGCGCTGCAGGTGAGGATTTCGCAGGCTACGGCACAGAGGACGTTAATGGCAATGCTGCCGATGACGGCTTCAAGAACGCCGGCGGTGACTTCTGATATAATCGTTGTTCGATAATTCCAGGTAAACGGAGGAATCAATTTGGCTAACGATTATTACGATATACTCGGCGTTGACCGAAGCGCGTCAGATGATGAGCTCAAGAAAGCCTTCAGACAGAAGGTTAAGCAGTATCACCCGGACCTTCATCCGGGCGATGCCGCGGCCGAGGCCAAATTCAAGGAAGTAAACGAAGCATACTCTGTCCTCTCCGATAAGGAGAAGAGAGCCAGATACGACCAGTTCGGCAAGGCCGGAGTGGACGGCAACGGCTTCGGAGGCGGTGCAGGATACGGCGGCTTCTCAGGAGCCGGATTTGAGGATGTCGACTTGGGCGACATCTTCAATTCGTTCTTCGGCGGCGGAGCTTCAAGGTCGAGAAGGAGGAACGGCCCGCAGCAGGGTGCGAACCTCAAGTACGGCATGACGCTCGAGTTCATGGAAGCTGCTTTCGGATGCGAGAAGGACATCACGATAAGCAAGCAGGACAAGTGTTCTGTCTGCGGCGGTTCAGGATCGCAGCCGGGCAGTGCGCCCGAGACCTGCCCCAAGTGCCGCGGCGCAGGACGTGTCCAGGAACAGATGCAGAGTTTGTTCGGCATGACCATGGTAACCAAGACGTGTCCCATGTGTCAGGGAAGAGGTACGGTCATCAAGACTCCCTGTAATTCCTGCCACGGCAAGGGACGCACGCAGGTGTCCAAGAAGCTGCACATCAAGATCCCGGCAGGCGTCGATGCGGGCGACATGCTCCCCATCAAGGGCGAGGGCGAGCCCGGCACGAACGGCGGTCCTTACGGCGATCTTTACATCCAGTTCAGAGTCAAGAAGCACGATCTGTTCACCAGAGAAGGCATGAATACCTTCTGCGAGGTTCCGATCACTTATGCGCAGGCCGCACTGGGCGGAGACATCGAGCTGCCGACAATCTACGGCAAGGTGCCCTATAAACTCAAGGAAGGAACCCAGCCCGGAGACACATACATTCTCAGGGGACAGGGCATACCGAATAAGAACAATCCGAACATGAAGGGCGATCATACCTGCAGGTTCGCGATAGAAGTCCCGACGGGCCTGACGCGCGATCAGAAGCAGAAGCTCGCTGACTTTAACGCGACGCTCACGGAGAGGAACTACTCCAAGAGCAGTGCTTTCATGCAGAAGATCAAGAACCTCTTTAAGTAAGGAGAACCAGTTTTGGCCCAGGTCATGAAATGGGTGGAGATCACCATCCGCACAACCGAAGAAGCTTCAGACGCCATCACCGAGATGCTCGCGCAGATCGGTGCTGACGGCATTGCCTGCACGGACCCCTATGAGTTCCGCAATACGATAGAGAACGACCCGTTAAGCTACTGCGACGACGGGACGATCGAATCGTACGGTGAGGACGTTGTCATCAAGGCGTACTTCGCTGAGCTCGACGGCGGATATTTCCGCATGGGACCCAAGAGCGAGGAGTTCATAGACCCCAACGGCGTCGGCATGATCTACGGCAACATTACCAACAAGACCATGACCGTCGACGAGGCGATCACGTACATTAAGAAGAGACTTGCCGAGATAGGCGAGTTCCTCGACATCGGCGCGGGCTACGAAGGCTTTACCTACGTCAAGGACGAAGACTGGGCCAACAACTGGAAGAAATACTACACCGCATTCAAGATATCCGACCGTGTCGCGGTCTGCCCCTCGTGGATAGATCCCGCGACGATCGACTCGGAGTATAAGATAATCCTCGACCCGGGTTCGGCGTTTGGCACGGGCACGCACGAGACCACCTCGATGTGCGCGGAGATACTGGACAAGTATCTTCCCACAGGCGCTGACGTGCTGGACCTCGGTACGGGTTCGGGCATCCTTGCGATAATCGCCAGGCTCCTGGGTGCCGGCAGGATAGAGGCGGTCGACATAGACAGCCTTGCCGTCAAGGTCGCCGAGGACAACTGTAAGATCAACGGCTGCGAGGATATCGACTGCTATACGGGCGAACTTAAGTCCGTCAAGAGATCAGATTACGACGTCATCGTCGCGAACATCATTGCCGACATCATTGCCGAGATCGCATGCGACGTTCCGGCAAGGCTCAAGTCCGGAGGTCTGTTTATATGTTCCGGTATCGTAAACACAAAGGCAGAGCGCGTAGAGAAGGCTCTAGCCCTTGCGGGACTTGAGATCCTGGCTTCAGAGGAGAAAAACGACTGGCGCGCATACGTATGCCGCAAGCCTTAATTCTTTGTTATTTTCACGAAATTAGTTGTGCAAATATGCTCATTTGCCTTTTGGAATGAGCCCGATTTCATGCGATTATTATTAATGAATAACTGAAACCGTGTGGAGACGGGTCAGAAAGGTAACGATGTCGCAGGTTCTTTTAATATCGGATTCCATAGAGAATACGCGTTTTGACGTGGCGCGTAAGACCTCAACGTTCAAGTCTTACGACCTGGAACCTGTTCTTGCCATACCCATGCTCGACACGGCTGACGGCACTTCCACCAAGACAGATATAGGCGAGATCCTCGATTACTGTTTCGAGGAGTGCAAGCCTGCGTGCATAGCCCTGAGCATCATCAGGGACCCTGCTGCGGTCAAGCTCGTGGCAGACAAACTCGCTTCCTGCGAACACAACGCGGTCCTGTCCGAGATATCGCTCATCTCCAGGGAAGGCGAAGTCCTGGTGACTTCGGACACCTACGAGATGGTCATGAGATACCTTCTCCCGCAGATCCAGTTCCTCTCGATCAACATCTACGAGGCGGAGCTCCTTGCCCAGATGAACTGCAGGGGCAAGACCGACATCGAGACTGCGGCCAGGATCATCTTCGAGCGCAACCATTCCGTCGTATACATCAACGGCTCCGCACAGAGCCGCTGGCACGATCTGCTCTGCATCGGAGGCCAGACCAAGTGGCTTCGTGCGAGATCAGACGATTCATATCTACCTGCAGACAAGTCCCTTCTGGCCGCCATCGCATGCGAGATGGCCGGGGACAAGTCGATAATCGAGGCAGTCGTCTCTGCGCGTAAGTTCTTTGTACCGTCTCCACTTATCGAAGAACCTGCAAACGCGCAGGCGAAGCCTGTCTCAGCACCTGCACAGCCGGCCGCACCGGTTGCTGAATCTGCACCTGCGCCCGCGCCGGAAGCTCAGACTCCCGTTACGGAGGCCCCGAAAGCAGAGGCTCCGGCAGAGACAGCTTCTGCTGCAACGTCTGCACCCCCTGCAGCTACGGCAACTTCTGCACCCGCGGAGAATCCTGTGGCAACGTCAACTGCTGCACCCGCGGAGACTCCTCTTTCGACGGCGCCCAAGGCAGAAGAATCCCAGCCGGCATCTGCGGCACCTTCCGCTCCTGCGGCATCCGAATCTGCGCCCAGGCCTACCGCACCTTCCAATACCGGCAAGGTAGCGGCATCCTACAAGCCTGTGTACAACTCGGCGTTCTCGTTCACGGCCATGGCCGCGCAGAGAAGACGCGAGCAGGCGGAGAAACAGGCCGAAGCCGAGAAGAAAGCGGCAGCCGAAGCAAAGGCGAGTGAACCCGAGCCCGAACCTGCGGCAACGCACGCGCCCGCACCGGTCAAGTCGCTCGTGTCCCCGGCGAAGAGCATCAGGGATATAGCGAGGTCTTTCGAGCTGAGTGAAGTCAACGAAGAGATCGCCAAGAAGTTGAGTGCCGAGGCAGAACCTGCGGTCACCAGCAATATCGAAGGCCCCGAACCTGGCCCCAAGGGAACCGTCTCCGAGCTCAAGGAGCGCGAGAAGAGGACGGCCGAGCAGTCGTTGTCCGAGCTCAAGGCCCTGAAAGAGAAGTTCAAGAACATGTCTTCCGAGATGTAACATTGTTACTTAATCGGATCATCTGCGCGCTCCTTTGCGGGGCGTGTTTTTGTTTGCCTGCCGCGGAGTTAAAGCAACAGTTAAAGTTTGCGCAAAACTCTAACTTTTAGTTGTGATGCTATACAAATCTTCGGGCGGAGCGGGGCTGATTTTCGTATTAACATGACCGGCAAAGAGGAGTATTTTGGCAGGTGGTTAACAGATGTTAACCAAGGAGGCGATTTACATGAAAAAGTCAGTTATGATCAAGATCCTTTCTCTCGCGGTCGCATCTGCAATGGTTTTCTCATGTGCAGCATGCAGCGACAGCGGCAAGAAAGACAAGGATGAAGCGGACGACGAAGAGATCGAAGCGTCTGAAGATGAGGAAGAGGAAGAGGACGAAGATCCTACACCCACACCGGAGCCTACTGCAACACCTACTCCCACACCCGAGCCCACACCTGCAACTTTCTTTGAGGAGCAGGAACTGACGATCACTCCCCAGGGCGAGTATGATCTCGATACAGAGTGGCTGTACACGGATAACGACACTCAGAACGGACCTACGACAGTTCCTATTACTGTTGAGATCAAAGAGACGACAGAAGGCTGTGACGAAGGTTATAAGATGATCGTCGCTGATTTCGGAATCGATTATTCCAGCAAGTACTTCTATGATTACGGCGATTTCTTTGCTTATCCGCCGGAAGGAATAACAAACCACCCGAGCACTTGGGTAAGTGCGTTCGACCGTTATACCGGTGTGTCTTTCGAGCCCGGCGACAACACGGTCCTCGTTGAATACGAAGGCAAGACTTACGATGTGACATGCACATTCGACTGGAACATCGTTGGTGATTACGACAACGGCGTGGCAGCAGATTACTGCACGGTAACCGTTACATGCCCTGTCGACTACGACGGCGCGGTCTTCTACATCGGCCACGGCTCAGGCGGAGACAGCCAGATCGGCGAAGGCCAGGAGTTCGACTTCACCTCAAAGCAGTACACCATCGACGAACTGCCTTACTACGTAACAAACGGTTTCCCTTACTTCTTCTTCAGTGCAAACAACAAGTGATCTGCACGTCGAAAAAAACTACATCGGGGGTCGGACACGTTCCGGCCCCTTTTTTACTGCGCGCGGGGCAGGGCACATCAATTCAAAGTTTGTTAATTCCTCTATATTATTTTTTTAGTAATCGATGGCTATAATCAAGCTATGGATTACACGTTGTTCTATGTTGAAGCGAATGTCGTAAGCATTATCATCTTCATGCTGATCTTCATCAAGGAGATCGGCACCGTCGGCCACCAGACAAAGCAGGGCTATTTTACCAACATAATCCTGGCGCATATAGCCTACTTCTTAAATGACATCGTCTGGGTAATGATACTCGGAGGTTACCTGCCGAGCATCAACGCGTTGGTCGCTTCTGTCAACATCATCAACGCCATTGTCCTCTCCGTTATTACCGGATTATGGTTCGTCTATACCGAGCTGTCCCAGGGCGAAGAATATATCACAAAACAGAAGAACAGGATGATCGCCCTGATACCGGTCCTGCTCATGGCTGTGGTGAACGTGGTATTGTTCGTATTCTTCCCGGACACTGTCTTGGCGGGAGAGCGCACACTGACCCTGACATATTATCTTGTCTTCCTGAGCGTTCCGCTCGTCTATATAGTCGTCTCGACGGTAAGGTCGCTTCACAGGGCTTTCAGGAAAGAGAACTACGCCTTCAGAACGCCGTATCTTGCAAGCGCAGCTTATCCTGCGGTGCTCGCGGTGATAGGAATTACCCAGACGCTGTGGCTCAGGGTGCCGATGTTCTGCTTCGGATGCGCAGTCATGATGCTCTACGTATACATCACTTCGCTTAACAATCAGGTCTCGATCGACGAGCTCACCAAGCTGAACAACAGGACACAGCTCAAGAAATACATCGCCGGCGACGTTCCCAAGCAGAACACCGGCAGGCACGACCGCTATGTCCTCATGATGGACCTCAACAAGTTCAAGCAGATCAACGACCAGCACGGACACGTCGAAGGCGATTGCGCACTCAAGAGAGCTGCTGATGCGCTGAGACTGTCCTGCTCCGGCAGTTCGCTCAGACCGTTCATCGCCAGATACGGCGGCGACGAGTTCATCATCATCGCCAAGACGGACAGCGAGGAACTCGTCAGAGAACTAAGCAGCACGATCAAGGAGACGCTCATCCGCCTGAACAAGGAGGCGGGTTCTGCTTATGAACTGACCGCCAGCATCGGCTATGCTTCCTATGCCGGCGATATTGCAGGTTTCCAGACCGCACTGGCACAAGCAGACGAGGCATTGTACAGGGAGAAGGCCGCGCGCAAGTCAGTTTAAAACGCCTTAAGTGCTATCATAAAAAACATTTTCAAAAACCACCCAATCATGACGTGCCTTGACATGTATCAGTATTCTGCCCAGCAGATGATTGATGCACTGGGATGAGAAGTTAGAACAATTAGTAGTCGTGCAGCAGCACAATTGACACGTGTAACGTAACGGGTTACAATTTGTGCATGATAAAGTCTTTTGCGCACAAAGGTCTTAAAGAGTTTTATTACACCGGTTCAAAGAAGGGTATAAAACCGGAGCACGCAAACAGATTGGGTAGGATGCTCGATAGGTTAGACGCAAGTGTATCCGCCCAAGATATGAACTTGCCGGGTTATGATCTGCATGCTTTAAAAGGCGATAAAAAGGATATGTGGTCAGTGTCCGTGAGCGGAAATTGGAGAATGACATTTTATTTTGAAGGACAGGATGCATTTCTTGTCGATTATATGGATTACCACTGAATAGCGAGGTGAAGGATTATGGATATGATGATTAGAAAACCGACTCATCCCGGAACTATTTTTCTTGAGGATGTTATGAAGCCTCTGAACCTTAGTGTAACGGAGGCTGCAAGGAGACTCGGTGTCAGCAGGAAGGCCTTGTCTGAGTTCGTCAACGAGAAGTCTTCACTTAGTCCTGAGATGGCGATCAGGATCAGCATTGCTACCAAAACTTCAGCCGAGAGCTGGCTTAACATGCAGCAGAAACTGACTTTGTGGATCGCCGAACAAAATGCACCCACTGACGTAATCGAATTCGATATGATCGAAGCAAGCTGATACGCAGTGAGTTCAGTTTACAACAGGGGCCTTCGGGCCCCTTATTTTTGGGGTTGAATGTTCAGTAAGGTGTCCAAGCTCCTAGGTCATAAAGCTGTGCATTCGGGCCACCTGGCCTGTAAGGCGTCCAAGCTCCTAGGTCATAAAGCTGTGCATTCGGGACAGTAATGCGGCGCGCCCTTCTCCGGGGCGCGTTTTTGCAGACTTGCAATGTGATATTATTAGGCAAAGGAGGACGGACCTTATGAAGTGCATTGTAAATATAATCTGGGATTCAGAAGCTGCAGTATATATTGCAACGAGCGAAAGCATTCCCGGCCTGGTCCTGGAATCAGGCTCTTTCGATGCGCTTATCGAGAAGGTAAGAGTGGCCGTCCCCGAATTGCTGAAACTCAATGATAACAAGGCCGAAGTGATAGATCTGACTTTCATGTCCGAGAGGCATTGTTTGGTTTCAAATGGCTGAGTTCGAGAAAAAGGTGCGCGAGATCCTCAAAGAGAACGGCTGTTCGTTTGTTCGTCACGGCAAAGGCGCTCATGAAACAAAGCGGCATCGACTACAAGTTCTGACTCGGCAGCACCCCGAAAACATTGCACATACCGGCGCGCCCACTGCGGGCGCGTTTTTTTGCTGACAGCAAGCCGCACTGCACTGCTGTCCGTGCTGCTGTATTTTTGCCCTGTGGGAGGCCATTCTGACAGCAGGCCGCACTGCGCTACTGTCCGCGCTGCTGTATTTTTGCCCTGTGGGAGGCCATTCTGACAGCAGGCCGCACTGCACTGCTGTCCGTGCTGCTGTATTTTCGCCCTGTGGGAGGACATTCTGACAGCAGATTGCACTGCGCTGCTGTATTTCTGCGTGCGGAGAAGGTGCCCCGCCGGCGAAGAGGTTGTTAAATCCCCCTTCTTGCCTTATAATTACGCGTGTTCTAATAAAATAAGGAGTACTGCGATGAGATACAGTGCACAGAAGGGTACAGGCGATATCCTGCCGGCAGATATTTACAAGTGGCAGAAGACGGAGAAGATGTTCGCGGACGTCTGCCACAGCTTCGGCTATGAAGAGATAAGGATCCCGACCTTTGAGCAGACGGATCTGTTCCAGAGGGGCGTGGGAGATACAACTGACGTCGTTACGAAGGAGATGTATACTTTCGACGACAAGGGCGGCAGGAGCATTACGCTCAGGCCCGAAGGAACGGCAGGAGTGGTAAGGTCGTACATCGAGAACGGCATGTCGTCGCTGCCTTCCCCCGTGAGGCTGTTCTACAACATCACGGCGTTCAGATATGAGAAGATGGCCAAGGGCAGAAGAAGGGAGTTCCACCAGCTGGGACTGGAGTCTTTCGGAAGTGCCGGCCCCGAGATAGACGCGGAGATCATCAGCGTTATTGATGTCTTCTTCAAGCGCATGGGCCTGAAGAACATCGCGCTGCACATCAATTCGATCGGGTGCCCCGCGTGCAGGAGCAAGTACAACGAGATCTTGAAGGATCACTTCAGACCGCACGTCGGCAGCATGTGCGAGGACTGCCAGGCGAGGTTCGAGAAGAACCCCCTGCGCATGATCGACTGCAAGATCGACGGCGAGAAAGAGATCGTACAGAGCGCACCCCGCCTCATCGACTATCTCTGCGATGACTGCAAGGCGCATTTCGAGGGGCTCAAGGCTAACCTCGACGCGGTGGGCATCAAGTACGACATCGACCCCAACATAGTAAGAGGTCTCGATTATTACACAAGGACAGTGTTCGAGTTCGTCTCGGAGAACGTCGGTACGCAGGGCACTATCTGCGGCGGCGGAAGATATGACGGACTTGTTGAGGACTGCGGCGGCACGGCTACTCCGGGAATCGGTTTCGCCATGGGCATCGAGAGATTCCTCATGGAGGCCGAGGCGCAGGGCGTCAGCTTCGAGCCCAACGACAACGTCAAGATCTACCTCGTGGGCATGAGTGAGAACGCAGGCGCGAAGATCTCTAAGCTCTGCTACGACCTGAGGCTGAACGGCATCGGCTGCGAGAGAGATCTCATGGGCAGGTCGTTCAAGTCCCAGATGAAATACGCCGGCAAGCAGGGCATACCTTACCTCGCAGTCATCGGCGACGACGAGCTCACCTCGGGCGAGGTCAAGGTCAAGTGCATGGCAGACGGCACGGAGACACCGGTAAAGCTTGACGGCCTCACGGATTATCTCGCATCCAGATGATCCCGCCACCCGGCGAAAAGGGTGCCACGGCACACACAAACAAAGTAATCAAAACTTGGAGGAACATATATGCAGTCGCGTACACATACATGCGGAGAATTAAGACTTGAAGACGCAGGCAAGAAGGTAATGCTCTCGGGCTGGCTCGAGAACTTCCGTGAAGTCGGCGCAGAGCTGGGCTTCGTTGTCATCCGTGATTTCTACGGCACAACACAGATCGTTATCGAGAACGCGGAGATGATGAAGACCGTCAAGGCCATCACCAAGGAATCCACCATCTGCGTCGAGGGCACGGTCAGGGAGAGATCGTCCAAGAACGACAAGCAGGCAACAGGCGACATCGAAGTCGTACCCGAGTCCATCAAGGTACTGGGCCGCTGCCGCTACAACGAGCTGCCGTTCGAGATCAACCACAGCAGAGAGGCAGACGAGCTCACAAGACTTAAGTACAGATACCTGGACATCAGGAACCCCGAGGTAAAGAAGAACCTCATCCTCAGGAGCAACGTCATTGCGGCGCTCAGAGCTTCCATGATCGAGCACGGCTTCATGGAGATCACGACGCCGATCCTCACGGTATCTTCACCTGAGGGCGCCAGGGACTATCTCGTTCCGGCGCGTAAGCACCCCGGCAAGTTCTATGCACTTCCGCAGGCACCCCAGCAGTTCAAGCAGCTTCTGATGGTGTCCGGCATCGACAGATATTTCCAGATCGCACCCTGCTTCAGGGATGAAGACGCCAGAGGCGACAGGTGCCCGGGCGAGTTCTACCAGCTTGATATGGAGATGGCTTTCGCGAGCCAGGACGACGTCTTCGAGATCATCGAGGATGTACTTCCCCCGGTATTCGCCAAGTACGGCAAGTACGACAGGGCTTCGGGCTCGCCGTTCGTACGCATCCCTTACCTCGAGGCGATGGAGAAGTACGGCACGGACAAGCCTGACCTCAGAATAGACCTGACGGTAACAGACGTGACAGAGCTCCTCCGCACGGAAGAGTTCGCACCTTTTGCAGACGGCGAGATCAAGGCCATCGTCATCTCCGACTTCCACGAGAGCCGCAAGTTCATCGACAAGACCATGAACGACGCCGAGATCCAGTCCGGCTCCAAGGGCTACTGGTTCAGAGTGGACGAGAACGGCGAGATCGTCGGAGGCATCTCCAAGTTCGTACAGCCGAAGAAGGACGAAGTCGTTGCAAAGCTCGGCCTTACTCCCAACACGCTCGTGGTACTCTCTGCCGGCACCAGAGGCGCTGCGCAGAAGATGGCGGGCGTCCTTATCAAGACTTTCGGTGCGGCAGTTCCGGGCCACATGGACAAGGAACAGTATGCTTTCTGCTGGATCGTAGACTTCCCGATGTACGAGATCGGCGAGGAGTCAGGCGAACTCGAGTTCTGCCACAACCCCTTCTCAATGCCGTCGGGCGGACTTGACGTTCTGCTCAAGGCAGAAGCGGGCGAAGTGGATCCGCTGTCCATCAAGGCAGACCAGTACGACCTTGTGGTAAACGGCATCGAGCTGTCTTCGGGCGCCGTACGTAACCACGATCCGGAGATAATGATCAAGGCTTTCGAGCTCGTAAGGCTCGGAGAAGAAGACGTCAAGGCGAAATTCCCCGCGATGTACAACGCTTTCTGCTACGGCGCTCCGCCGCACGCTGGCATCGCTCCGGGCGTAGATCGTATGGTAATGCTCCTGTCGGGCGAAGAGACGATCCGCGAGGTCATCCCGTTCCCGATGAACAAGAACGCGGCAGACGTCATGATGGATGCTCCGGGATACGTCTCGGACAAGCAGCTTGAAGAACTGAACATCAGAGTGGTCGCACCTGCGGCAGAGACAG
>Ga0326513_10001402_pt1 | contig 19028 bp, 13 predicted proteins | sample 2_2465_0518_D_FD_203654 | JGI IMG/M metagenome (GOLD analysis project Ga0326513, IMG submission 203654) | Bovine rumen microbial communities from UC Davis, California, United States - 2_2465_0518 | ecosystem: Host-associated > Mammals > Digestive system > Stomach > Rumen | place: USA... | reverse complement strand
GAGAAACCTGGAAGACCAAGGTTTGCAAGACCTGCTATCACATATCCTACAGAGAGGAATGGCATAATCTTCATCAAACCACCCAGTTCACGTATGTCACGTGTGTGGGTACGTCCATATATCATACCGATGAGTGCGAAGAACAATGCTGTCATGAGACCATGAGAAAGCATCTGCAGGATAGCACCTGTGCATGATACCTTTGTCATCATAAGGAGTGCAAAAAGTACAAGTCCGCAGTGAGACACAGAAGAGTATGCATTGATAAACTTCAGGTCGGTTTGTACACAAGCACTGAATGCACCATACACGACAGATATAGTTGTAAGGATAAGGAATATCCACGCGAGATCATTTGCTGCATCAGGAAGCAAGAACATAGCGATACGGAAGCAGCCGTATCCGCCAAGTTTCATAAGCACACCAGCATGAAGCATAGAAACAGATGTTGGCGCACATCCGTGACCGATAGGAGACCATGTGTGGAATGGGAATAATGCTCCAAGGACGCCGAAACCTATGAATACGAATGGGAACAAAGCCTTCTGTATTTCTGCAGGAATCATCACGGCACCATTTGTATGGTGAGCAATGTCGAGCAGATTCATTGTCTGGCCACCGCTGAAGAAATAGATACCGGCAAGACCAACGATGATAAGAGCAGAACCACCCATCAGCATCAGGGTCAGTTTCATAGCAGCATATTCCTTGTTGCCGGAACCCCAGTAACCAATGAGGAGATACATAGGAATCAAGGCAACCTCATAGAACATGAACATGGTAAAGAGGTCGATGCTGATGAAAAAACCGAATACACCAGTAGAAAGCAACGTGAACCACAGGAAGAATTCCTTTGTCAGCGGCTGCAGTTTCCATGAAGCGAATGTGCCTGTAAATACTATGATGCTTGAAAGCAGAAGCATCACTACGCTGATACCGTCAACACCTACGGCATAAGAAATGTTCAGCGGAGCAAACCATACATGGCTGTAGGTATAAAGCATTTCTGCTGTATTGCCTGCGGCACGCTGGCTTATAAAATCGATGGTGAGCCATACTGAAAGTGCTACAAGGCAAGAGGCACCTGCTACCATCACACCACGTACTTCATTGATGTTTCTTGCAAGCCAAAGGCCGAGAAGCATCAGTACGGGAATCAGTACAAATATTGATAATATACTCATTTTTTTATATTATAAGCAGATTAGAAGTAATGTTATTGCTATGACACCTGTTATGAACCATACGGCATAACTGCGTACATCACCATCCTGTGTAGTACGGATGCTTTCACCTCCGGCATTGGCTCCCCATGCAGTGAAGTCAATGAAGCCATTGATGATATGCTCGTCAATCCACTGTACTGGGACAGAGACATAACGGAAAAGAATCTTATGGGTCACAAACTGATATACCTCATCCATGTAGAAGCGCTTGTATGCCCAACGATGGAGATTAGGTGCAAGAGAGTACATCTTATCTGCTATCGGCTGCTCCTCACCCTTGAAGATATAGGTAGCGAGACAGATTGATATGATGGCGATTAAGGTAGATGTAATTGCTATCTGTGGGTCGAAGTGTATGGTATAGGCTGTGCCGCTTGCGGTTACGAATGAGCCGAATGAAGCCCAGTCCCAATGCAGGAAACCGCCAAGGGTAGTGAAGATACCTACGCCAACTGTTACACATGACAGGAATATAAGTGGGAATGTCATTGTCCAAGGTGCCTCATGTGGTGTATGATGAGCATGCAGTTCCTTGTTCTCTGTACCCCAGAAGATACCGTAGTAAAGACGGAACATGTAGAATGCTGTCATTGCAGCAACACCTGTCATCCACCAACCGCAGATTGGAGAGTATGCGAAACATGCAGAGATAATCTCATCCTTTGAGCTGAAGCCAGAGAAGAATGGAATACCTGCAATGGCGAGACAAGAGATAAGGAATGTAGCATGTGTGATAGGCATATATTTTCTCAAACCACCCATTGCTGACATCTCGTTAGAGTGTACTGCATGAATGATACATCCTGCGCCGAGGAACAGGCAAGCCTTGAACATAGCATGAGTGAACAGATGGAACATAGATGCCATATAACCCAGTGATGCGTGATTGTCGATGTATGCTTCTCCATCATGTCCTGGCAGACATACGCCTAATGCAACCATCATGAATGCTATCTGTGATATGGTAGAGAATGCCAAGACTCTCTTGATATCGCTCTGTGCACAAGCTATTGCTGCTGCGTAGAATGCTGTGAAAGCACCTACAACGACAACGATAGAAAGCTGATTTGGTGCATAGTCAATCCACAGAGGGAACATACGTGCTATCTGGAATACGCCAGCTACAACCATCGTGGCAGCATGGATAAGTGCAGATACAGGTGTTGGGCCTTCCATAGCATCTGGGAGCCATATATGGAGAGGGAACATCGCTGACTTACCAGCACCACCGATGAACATCAGCACAAGAGCTGTTGGCAGTATCATACCACCAGCGAGGAATGCCTTGTCTGCGTTACAGTTCGTAAAGGTGTTAGCTGCTGCACCGATTATCTCTGTACCCGTAAACGAGAAGTTGAAACTCTGGGTATAGAAACCGAATATCAATATACCGATAAGGAAGAACATATCGGCAAAACGAGTTACGATGAATGCCTTCTTTGAAGCGTGTACGGCTGCTGCGAGAGGGTAGTAGAAACCAATGAGCAGATAAGAGCTCACACCTACCAACTCCCAGAACATATACATCTGGAAAATATTTGTTGCCAATACCAATCCCAACATAGAGAAGGTGAACAGCGAAAGGAAGGCGTAGTAACGCTGGAATCCCTTTTCTCCGTGCATGTAGCCGAAGGAATATATATGTACCATCAACGATACTGTAGAGATGACAATGAGCATCATCACTGATATCGGATCAAGTAATATACCAAGGTCAAAGTGCAAAGCACCCAGTGGCAGCCATGTAGTATTATAAGGTACTACTGTAGCATAAGTACCGTCAGCAAGACGATCCATACCGAAATACTGGAATGCTGTGATATAGCAGAGAATTGTCACAATACCAAGAGAACAGGTTCCCATCAGGCCTGCTGCCTTGTGTGACCAACCATTCTTACCTCTAAAGTAATCTATCAAACCGATTACCAAGAATGAGAGCAGAGGCAGAAGAAGTATACCGATTGTATATTCGAAAGTCATAGTTCTTTTCTTTTTATTGGTTTGATAATTAGAGTTTCATATTTTGTATGCTTGTTACCGAATCACTCTTGAAGTGACGGTAAGCATTGATAATAATTGCTATTGCAACAGCTGATTCTGCAGCGCTGACACCGATAGAGAAGAGTGTGAAGAACATTCCTTCCATTGCTTCCGGATAGAGAAGACGGTTAAATGCAGCGAAATTGATGTCAACAGCGTTGAGTACCAATTCTATGCTGACAAGCATTGCAATCATGTTACGACGGGTTACGAAACCAAATACGCCGATGAAGAAGAGAAGTGCGCTGAGCACGAAGAAACATTGTACTGGTACCATTTATTTGTCCTCCTTCTGATTACGTGATACAACAAGTCCTCCTATGATACATGCCAGTAGGAAGAGTGAAATAAATTCGAATGGCAGTACATACTGATATTTCTCAGAACCCATCAGTGTCTCACCGATTCTCTCCATAGGAACTTCTACGTCAGGCACAGAGCAGAATTTGTCAAAGAAAGCAGTACGCAGTTGTGCTATGATGACAGTCAGACAGCCTGTGAGGGCTACCAGTCCTGCAATTGTCATACGCTTCCAGTCGATTTTTTCCTTGATACCCTGAAGGCGACGCTTAGAAATCAACTGTATGGCAAAGATATATATCATTGTCATACCACCTGCATAGATGCTCAATTGTGCAGTTCCGATGAAGGTATAGTCAAGCAGGAAGTATAAACCTGCTATTGCAAAGAGCACAAAAAGCAATGCTGTAACAGAACGCATGATGCTCTTTGTCATTACGGAGAATATGGCTGCGCAGAGTATTACTGCTGCCAATATTGCGAATACTATTATATTTGCCATGTTTATGCCTCCTTATTGTTTACCTCTTCGTCAGCCTTTGGCTTCGCCTCAGGAAGTACTGGCGGAATATTGAGGTGTAATGCCAAAGCATCACGGTTAAACACTGCATTCTCAAAGTCCTTACGGAACTCGATGGCACCGAAGTTACAAGCATTTACGCAAAGTTGGCAGAACATGCAGTCACCAAGATTGTAGAGGTAGTCAACCAATACTTTCTTTTTCTTGCCATCTTCTGTTTCTACCATTTGTGATGTAATCTTGATAGAGCCGTTAGGACATGTCTTTTCGCACAGCGTGCAGGCTGTACACTTGTTCTTGCCATTCTCATCGTGTGGCATTACCAAAGTGCCGCGATGGCGTTCAGCCACGTGCTGTGTCTTGCGGTTTTCGGGATACTGCTCGGTTATCTTCGGAGTAACGTACTCGCCCATGGTAATGTCCATACCTGTGAGCAGAGTCTTTACTCCTGCCAGAGCAGTAGCGAAGTATGATTTATTGTTAGCCATTGTGTATTATTTGTCTTTCTTTATTGCAATGTCAACGCCAACCAACTTCTGGTCTCTTGCGAAAGCAGAGCGGAATTTCATAGCGCGTACACAGATTATTATTGCCAAAACCACGATTGCTGCCAGCACGATGTAGCTGATATACTGTATTCCTGTGATGTCGAATGCAACACATACAGTCATCAATACTAAATTGCAGAGTGCTAATGGCATGAGGTATTTCCATTCCAGTGTCAGTATCTGGTCAATACGCAGACGTGGGAATGTCCACTTTACCCACATCAGCAGCCATACTATTGCAAAGGCTTTACCCAAGAACCATACGATACCTGGGATGTAATCCATAACAGCATCAAATTCTGCTATGCCAATGTGAATAGGACACCATCCACCGAGGAATACCAGACTTGTCATTCCTGATACGATGAAGAGGTTCAGGAATTCTGCAAGATAGTAGAATCCGAATCCCATACCGGAATATTCTGTGTGGTAACCGGCAGTCAGCTCTGACTCAGCCTCAGCAAGGTCGAACGGACCACGGTTAGCTTCAGCATTACCAGCTACGAGGAAAATCAAGAAAGCAATTATTGCAGGAACATGTCCCTGGAATATCAGCCATCCAAAAGGACCAGACTGTGCCTCTACGATGCCGCTCACCTGCATTGTTCCAGTCAGGATACATGCGGTGATGAGACAAAGTCCAAGAGACATCTCGTATGAAATCATCTGTACAGCACCACGCATGGCAGATACTACGCCATACTTGTTGTTTGATGACCATCCTGCAAGGAATATGCCTATAACACCGATAGCACTCAGCGCAGTGTATAGGAATATACCAACATTAAAATCTAATACAATGGCACCCTTGTTCCAAGGCAAGAATGCGAAAGCGCCAATAGAACCCATGATGACGAGTATTGGAGCCAGGGCGTACAGCAGTTTGTCGGCCTTGTCAACAAAGAATATCTCCTTGATGAGCATCTTGAGAACATCGGCAAACACCTGTAACAATCCCCAAGGACCTACACGCATAGGGCCAAGACGGCATTGGAAGTATGCACACACCTTACGCTCCATGAATATCAGCGCGATTGCAAGGAGTGCATAGCCAACTATTATAAGCAGACCAACGACGACACACTCAATAAGTATGGTAAGCCATTCAGGGCATCCTATGAGGTTCATCAGCAGGTCATGAAACCATGTTGAAATTATTGAAAAGTCAAACATAACTATAGTTATATAAATAAGGTGTGTGATTATCTGTCAATATCAGGGATAATATAATCCAATCCTGCGCCAACAGCAATAAGGTCTGCAATCTTTGTTCCCTGCAGCATTTCATCAAGTGCAGCAACAAGAGTTAGGGCCATAGGACGGAACTTCATGCGGAAAGGTGACTTGTCACCTCTTGAATCCAGATATACGCCGAATTCTCCACTCGTTCCTTCTACGGCATAGTACCATTGACCTTCAGGACATTTGATAATTGGTTTCTGCTTGATGTAGTATTCACCTTCAGGTATATTGTCGATGAGCTGCTCAATAATACGCAGAGACTGCTCTATCTCCTTCACACGGAGGTAGTAACGGTCTTGTGCATCGCAACCGTCAAGAACAACCTGATCCCAGTCAACCTTGTCATATACATCGTAAGGATAGTTCTTACGCATATCGTTTGCCCACTGTGAAGCACGACCGTTAGAACCGCTGATACCATAGCTGATACACTGTTCCTTAGTGAATACACCGACACCTTCAAGACGCTGATGTGTTATAACGTTGTCTCCGAAGACATTGACATACTCGTCAAGCTTTGGACGCAGGTATTCTATCAGTTTCTTGCAGTTCTCCTGGAAGTTCGGATCGATATCATCCTGCAGGCCGCCAATTCTGTAGTAGTTCTGAATGAGGCGTCCGCCAGTTGTCTCTTCCATAACATTGAGAACATACTCACGGTCACGCATGCAGTACAGGAATGCTGTCAGAGCGCCAAGGTCCTGTGCATAACATCCTAAGTATAGCAGATGACCATCAATACGCTGCAACTCATCCATGATAGTGCGGATAGTCTTGATGCGGTCGTTAAGTTCTACACCCAGAGCTTCCTCTATGACACCTACCAAAGCGTGACGGTTCATCATAGCAGAGAGGTAGTTCATACGGTCTGTCATAGCGAGAGTCTGAGGATATGTCATCTCTTCAGCCATCTTCTCGATACCTCTGTGGATGTAGCCAAGATGTGGATAAATCTTTTTAACGGTTTCTCCGTCAAGAATTGTCTCAAGGCGCAGCACACCGTGTGTTGATGGGTGCTGAGGACCGATATTCATCACGAAATCACCTTCCTTGAAGAGTGGGTGAGTAGTCTCAACTACTTTTCCGTTGGCGTCAAGATTGTACTCTGTTGTGGTAGATACCTCTGTATCGTCTTCCAGTGAGTATTCTTCTGATGCAACAAAATCCTTGCGGAAAGGATAGCCCTTGAAGTCGTTTCTCAAGAAAAGACGACGCATGTCCTTATTACCGAGGAAACGGATGCCGTAGAAGTCATAAACTTCTCTTTCCAACATCTCTGCACACTTGTAAAGACCGCTGATAGACTGAATGTAATAGTTTCCGTCTATCTTCTCAGCCATTGTCTTGGTGCTTATTCTCTCGTGTGTCTGGGTATTTTCAAGAATGTAAATACAACCCAGAGAATAATCGTCTTTGTTTTCTTCACCCTCGGCAGTACCGAAATCTTCGCCGATGATGGTTACGAGATAGTCAAAATTCTTCTCGTTCTTCAGTTTTGTCATCTCAGAGGCGAACTCACGAAATGAAAATTCAATTGGATTTAGTTTCATTGTCTTGCCTCCTTGATTATTTGAATGTATCGTTAATTTCTTTCTTCACAAAGTCTTTCACCTCACCGGCAGTCTTTTTCATCTCGTTGATGAAATTCTTTGGTATGTCGCTAATAACGAGTGGATTTGGATTGTCCTCCTTGTGGTTCACACCACCGAAGAATTTCTCTACCTTCACCTTTCTCTGCAACTGCATCATACCATATAGGATTGCTTCCGGACGTGGAGGGCAGCCTGGTATGTAAACATCTACTGGCAGGAATTCGTCTATGCCCTTTACTACGTGGTAGCTCTTCTTGAAAGGACCACCGCTGATGGCACATCCACCGACAGCAATGACATATTTTGGTGTAGCCATTTCGTCATACAGACGCTTGAGTACAGGAGCCATCTTGTGAGTAATGGTGCCTGCACACATTATCAGGTCTGCCTGACGTGGACTGTTTCTCGTTACCTCAAAACCGAAGCGTGCAAAGTCGTAACGTGCACATCCGCAGGCCATGAACTCAATACCGCAACATGATGTGGCAAAGGTCAGTGACCAAAGAGAGTTACTGCGTCCCCAGTTGATGAGAGAGTCTAAGTTACCGACAATAAGGTTTACACCGTTTTCGTTGAGTTCGTTGATGAGCGACTCTAACGTTTCATTGTCTTTCCATTCGTTGTATGGAATGTTCTTGATACTTGGCTTCCTTATTTCCATTCCAGGGCTCCTTTCCGCCATGCATATGCAAGGCCAAATACTAATACAAGCATGAAGAAGCCGATAGAAGCTAACGCCATCACGCCAAACTTGTTTACAACAACTGCCCAAGGGTAGAGGAATACAGTCTCGACGTCAAACATCAGGAAGAGTAGGGCAAAGAGGTAATAGCCTACATGCATCGTCAACCACGATGTACCGCGAGTAGGAATACCACACTCAAATGGCTCACCCTTTACTGGTGCATACGTACGAGGACCAAGAAGCTTGGCCATAATGTATGCCGCAACAACCAGGAAAACAGCTGTTATGATTACGGTAATAAATAGAGTGAAATACATACTTATTTTTAAAAAAGTTTAATTTTGCGTGCAAAGGTAATAAAAATCCTTGAAATGACCAAATAAAGTTTTTAAAATAATTATTGTGGCACGTAATTTGTTGTGTAAAAAGCAAAAATAATTTCACTTTTTATATTTTTGCACGCATTATGAGTAGATATGAAGTTCCAGTTTTACTTTTGACAGGTTATTTGGGAAGTGGTAAGACAACACTCCTCAATCGTATTCTTAACAATGAAAAAGGTATAAAATTTGCCGTTATCGTAAATGATATCGGTGAAGTAAATATCGATGCCGACCTTATAGAAAAAGGTGGAGTAGTAGATAAACAGGATGATTCCCTTGTTGCATTGCAGAATGGATGTATCTGTTGTACTCTGAAGATGGACCTCGTTCAACAGCTTAATGATATCGTAAAGCTCCAGAAGTTTGATTATATCGTCATTGAGGCCAGTGGCATATGTGAGCCGGCTCCGATTGCACAGACGATATATTCTATCCCAAGTATGGGTGACCAGTTCTGCCAAGGTGGCATACCTCGTCTCGACTGTATCGTGACGGTTGTTGATGCTCTTCGTATGAAGGACGAGTTCGGATGTGGTAAGTCCCTGCTTGGTGCCCAGCGTGATGAGGAGGATATCGAGAATCTCGTTATCCAGCAGATAGAGTTCTGTAATATCATTCTTCTTAATAAAGCATCCGAGGTTACTCCTGATGAGTTGAAGCGTGTGACAGAGATTGTTCGCGCCATACAGCCAAAGGCTGAGATAATACCTTGTGATTATGGTGATGTAGATTTCGATAAGATTCTTGGTACAGGAATGTTCGACTTTGATTCTGTTGCTACCTCCGCAGCATGGATTTCTGAGATAGAGCAGCATGACCCACATAACGATAACGAAAACGAAGACGAAAACGAAGAGCATCACCATCATCATGAGCATGAGCATGAACACCATCATCACCACCATCATGACCACGAAGACCATGATGAACACGATGAGCATTGTGAGTCACATCATGGTGGAGAGTGTACCTGTGGGCATCATCACCATCATCATAATGAGGAAACCGGTGAGGCTGAGGAATACGGCATAGGAACCTATGTATATTATGCCCGTAAACCGTTTGATATTGTACAGTTCGACGATTTTGTAGCCCGCAAGTGGCCTAAGAATATCATTCGTGCCAAAGGATTGTGTTGGTTTGTTGACCAGCCACATCTCTGCTATATCTTTGAACAGGCAGGACGTCAGGTGAAGCTCGAGAATGCAGGTCAGTGGTATGCCACAATGCCTGAGGACGAATTGAAGCAGTTCCGTATTGATAACCCAGGCGTAAATCGCGATTGGGATGACCAGTATGGCGACCGTATGCAGAAACTGGTATTTATCGGTCAGAAACTCGACAAAGCAGCTATTAAGAAAGAACTTGACAGTTGCTTAGTTGAAATGGTCTAAGGTCAAAGGTCCTGAAACTTGAAACTAATTCATGAAAAAAGCTGTCATTTATATTTCTGTTGCTCTTGCAATAATTGTAGTCATCCTGATTGGTGGCAGCTTTTATATGTTGCAGTATTCTCTTGGACCGAATCCTGCGAGATTAGATGCGGACAGAGCATATAAAGAACTATTTACAGACTATCCTGAAACCGTTGAGTGGATGGATAGTCTGCGTCGTATTAATGCCTTGCATGATACCATTCTCACTATGCCGCAGGGGTATCAGTGTCATGCCTACTATATCCTGACGGGCAGTAATCGTACAGCCCTCGTCATTCATGGATGGCGTGATATGCCCATAAGATATTTCTATTTGGCACGCATTTATGAACGTGAATTGGGCTATAATGTCGTTATTCCCGATGTCTATGCCCACGGAAAGAGTGATGGTGAGATGATTCGGATGGGTTGGCTCGACAGACTCGATATGCTTCGCTGGCTTGAAACCTTCAAGACGGACACTATGGTGGTTCACGGTGTCTCTATGGGTGGAGCAACGACAATGATGCTTTCTGGCGAGAAGATGCCTTCAGGCATAAAGGATATCCGTTTCGTTGACGATTGCGGATATACCAGCGTATGGGATGAGTTTGCTGGTGAGTTAAAGAATCAGTTTGGCCTGCCAGAATTTCCCCTTATGCATTCTACCAGCCTATTGTGCCAGTTGCTGTATGATTGGAACTTCGATGAGGCATCGTCCTTAAACCAAGTACGAAAATGCCGCTATCCTATGCTTTTCATACATGGAGACAGCGACACCTTCGTACCTACCGAAATGGTTTATCGTCTGTTTGCAGCTAAGAGAGGACCGAAGGAACTATGGATAACAAAGAATACCGATCATGGTCACTCATACAAGAACCACAGAGCAGATTATATCCGTCATCTGAAGAAATTCCTCCGCCCTAACCGCTAATCTTTAGATTTCAGGTCTAAGGCTATTCTCTGACCTCTTACTTCTTACCTCTTACCTCTTACCTCTCACTTCTCACCTCTTACCACTATTTCCTCAGCAACTCCACGATGCGTGATAATTGGTTTGGTATGCGTATTTGTTGTGGACATTTTGGCAGACATTCCTCGCAGTCCATACACTGGGTAGCACGTGCCTCTGCCGGGAGAGCAGCAAAATATTGTGCCGTGAATTTTTCCTTCATCTCAGCATAGTTTGCAGCATCCTTGTCTGGAAGTGGTAAGAGATGCTCGTTGACGGCATTGTTATGGAAGCTGAAGTTCCCCGGAATGTTTACGCCATAAGGGCAAGGCATGCAATATTCGCATGTGGTACACGGTATCGTAGGATATCCGGCCATCTGGTCCGCAATCTTCTCCAGCAGCTTGTTCTCAGCTTCTGTGCAAGGCTCCAGTGGTGAGAAGGTCTTTATATTATCTATAAGGTGATCCATGCGGTTCATGCCTGAAAGCGTTGTCAGGACGTTAGGGTAGGAGCCCACCCACCTGAAGGCCCATCGTGCTGTGCTGTCATCAGGACGTACCGCCTTCAACTGGTCTGTCAGTTCCTGTGCCATCCTTCCGAAGGCACCGCCTCGAAGGGGTTCCATGATGACACATTGTATGCCCAATGACTCCAGTTTGCCATACAGATACTCTGCATCAGCATCATGGCGACGTCCCTGTCTGATAGAGGCGTGACGCCAGTCGAGGAAGTTCATCTGTATCTGTACAAAGTCCCACTTGTATTCATCATGTCTGTCGAGCAGCCAGTCGAAATCGCGCACATCGCCGTGATATGAGAATCCCAGATGCTTAATGCGTCCTGCCTCACGTTCCTTCAGCAGGAAGTCGAGGATGCCGTTGTCAAGGAAGCGTCCCTTCAGCGAATCCATACCACCACCGATGCTATGCAGCAGGTAGTAGTCTATGTAGTCAACCTTCAGTCGCTCCATCGACTTCTCATAGAGAGCCTTTGAAGCATCGAACGACCACAGTCTGCCATTCTGGTTCGACATCTTCGTGGCAACGTAGTATTTGTCACGCGGATAGCGGCTGAGGGCCTCGCCAGTCAGCACTTCCGACTGTCCGCCCATATACATCGGGGCAGTATCGAAATAGTTCACACCGTGACTGATGGCATAATCCACCAATTCGTTGACGGCAGCCTGATCATTAGGCAGTCGCATCATTCCGAAACCGAGTAACGAAATGTGTTCTCCTGAATTATGCTGCACACGATAGGTCATAGCATTCTTCGATGCATCATCTGTCTTTGAGGATTTTTTACTGAGTAATGGGCTTGCCAGGCTTTGTATCGGGTCCAGGCCCATCATCACCATTGCTGAACCGGCACCTATTCCGAGGCGCTTTAGAAATTCCCTTCTGTCAAGATTTTTTTTAGGCATAGATATTCGAGCAAAATAAATTAATTTCTGTGACAACTTCGCACAAGTTTTCGTGTGCAAAGATACGATTATGTTGTGAATAATACAAATAAATGCATTTATTTTTAATTTTTCAAGAAATTTTTAATATTCAATATTCATTATTTAATTTTCATTATTCATTATTCAATATTTTTTTCGTACCTTCGCACTCGAAAAATAGTTTTAGGAATATGAGGTTTAAAGAAGAAATAAATGAGAGTTATACGATGGCGGAGGCCATCAAGGAGGCGCAACGTTGCCTGCATTGTAAGGTGCCACAGTGTAAGAAGGGATGTCCTATCAGTAATGATATTCCAGACTGGATTCATGAACTGAAAAAGGGTAACCTGGGTAATGCCATCAGCATCATTCGTGCTAAGAGTAACCTGCCTGCTGTGTGTGGCAGAGTGTGTGCCCATGAGAAGCAATGTGAGGGAAACTGTGTGCTGGGCAAGAAGGGCGAGCCTGTGAATATCGGCAAGCTGGAACGCTTTGTTGCCGATTTTGATTCAGATAATGAACTGACTCATGAGGATATAGCAGAAAAGACTCGTGGAAAGATAGCTGTCATCGGAGCTGGACCGTCAGGAATCACTGTGGCTGGCGACCTCTCGCGTATGGGCTTTGCTGTGGAGATATTCGAGATGGAGGCACAGTGTGGTGGTGTTCTGCGTTATGGCATTCCTGAATATCGTCTGCCAAAGGAGGTTGTGGCTCGAGAGATACGCTACATAGAGAAGATGGGAGTGGTGATTCATCGCAATACCCATGTTGGTGAGAATATCACTGTCGAAAGCCTCTTTGCACAGGGTTTTGATGCCATATTTATCGGAACAGGACTCAGCAAGCCAAAGTCGCTCGAAATACCTATCTGGCAGAATGGCCGTTGCATCTCTGAGGGCGAGGGGGCAGTAAAGTGTAGTGACCTGAAACGCATTCGTCTTGCAACCCATTTCCTGAGGCGTGTAGAACTGATTTCCGAAGGATTTATGAATCGTGACGAACTGCCTGTTGACGAAGGTGCAAAAGTGTTTGTCATAGGATGCGGAAACACTGCTATGGATGCTTCCCGATCAGCGTTGAGAATAGGATGCTCTGCTGTGGATGTTATATATAACAAAGGTATAGACACGATGTCGGCTCTGCGTGCTGAATATGATGATGCTGTCAAGGAAGGAGTGCAGTTCAGATGGTGGAGCAGCATATCCGAGATACATGTTGATGACAACCTGGATATAACAGAGATAGTCCTTGAGACGCAAGAGCCTGACAAAGAACCGGTTCGTCAGGTATTGCCAGCAAATAATATCATCTTTGCTATCGGAGCAATACCAGCCACAAGGATAGTACGTTCCACATCAGGATTGGAGAATGATGACCATAATTTCCTCATTACGCGTGATGTACCTTATGGTATGACCACCAAGAAGGGCGTCTTTGCCGGCGGTGATGTAGTAGGCAGACAGGCAACAGTGGTACATGCCATGCAGGATGCAAAACAAGTAGCTTTGGGCATAGCTCAATATGTTGATGCTGTGAAACTCCTGAAGATTATAAATGAGTAGTAACTATGAATACCTTGAGAAAACTTTTATTTTACATTGCAATATTTACCACACTTGGTGTGCAGGGTGCAAAGCTGGCACCTATAGACAGGAGGGCTTTGGTGGAACGTAATAACCCTCTTGTGACAGGTGTTGATACATTGGCGTCACTGAGTGTCGGAAACGGGCAATTTGCCTTTACGACGGATGTTACGGGACTACAGACTTTCCCTGAATATTACCATAATGGTGTGCCCCTCGGAACACAGAGCGAATGGGGATGGCATAGCTTCGACAATCCACAGAACCTGAGAATTGAGGAGTCATACAAAATGGAGGACTTCGGACACGGACACAGGGAACTGTATGCTACGGAATTTAAAGAACAGGGTAGGGCTCGCGATGCTGCTAACTGGTATCGAAGCAATCCTCACAGAATGCACTTGGGATGCATAGGACTGGAGATTGATGGCCTTACTCCTCATGACATAAAAGATGCCAGGCAGAAGCTGGATATGTGGAATGGCATGATAGCTGCTGACTTTAAGGCAAAGGGTGCGAGATATTCTGTAAAGACAGTATGCCATCCAGAAAGGGATATGGTGGCAGGAAAAGTGACAACAGACGAGGGTAGGGCTGCCATAAACCTGCGCTTTGCATATCCTACAGGAAAGCATAGCGACGATGCCTGCGACTGGCAACAGAATGACAAACACCAGACGGAACTGGTGAGTATAGCAAATGGACGTGCTGTGCTGAAGAGAACTATCGACAAGACTACATACTTTATCTCCATCACTTGGGAGGATAATGCAGAGCTGAAGGAGAAAGAGAAGAATTATTGGGTCTTGGTGGCTGACGGTAAACAACTGACATATTCTTGCGAGTTCCTGAAAGAGCAGAATAATACACTGAAAGAGACCTTCGCCTCTGTTGCAAAGATGGCTGCTAAATACTGGCAAAAATTCTGGACAGAAGGGGCTGTAGTGGATTTCTCGCTTTGCAAAGACAAACGTGCAAAAGAACTGGAGCGCAGAGTGGTGCTGAGTCAGTATCTGCTTGCCATACAATGTTGCGGAAATACTCCACCACAGGAGACTGGGCTGACATATAATTCGTGGTTTGGAAAATTCCACATGGAGATGATATGGTGGCATCAGTCTTGGCTGCCTCTTTGGGGCCACGAAAAGATGCTGGAACGCACCCTGAGGTGGTATGTCAATGCGGAACCGAAGGCTCTCGAAATCGCTATGCGACAGGGCTTTAAGGGCGTCAGATGGATGAAGATGACAGACCCCAGCGGAGAAGAGTCACCATCGAAGGTGGGAAGCTACTTGATTTGGCAACAGCCACACCTGATATACCTTGCAGAATTGGTATATAGAAACCTGTCTTCTGAGGAAAAGGAGGATATGCTTGTGAAATATGGAAGACTCATCGACGAGACTGCAGAATTCATGGCCGATATGGTGACATACGACGAGGCAAATAATCGCTATATATTAAAAGGTATTATACCAGCACAAGAGACCCTGAAAGCGTCTGTGACATATAACCCTCCATTCGAACTGGCGTATTGGTATTATGGGCTGAATACAGCAAAGCAATGGAGAGCAAGAAGAGGTTTGGGCAGAAAGACAAAGTGGGACGAAGTGATTGATAATCTGTCACCACTTGCCGCAGGAACAACAGAAGATGGTAAGAAACTGTATCTGGCAGCAGAATCGGCTCCTGATACATATAGCACCTTAGCCCTCATCAGCGACCATCCTGCAGTATTGGGCGCTGTCGGCATACTGCCAAAGAGCAGATTGGTGGATGATAAAATAATGAAGCAGACCAGTGACTGGATATGGAAGGGTTGGAACTGGGACAAGACGTGGGGATGGGATTATCCTATGGTGGCGATGAATGCTGCACGTCTTGGAGAACCTTCAAAAGCTGTCGATGCTCTTTTGATGGACAAACGCACCAATACATACCTGAAGAATGGTCATAACTATCAGGATGGCAGATTAAGATGTTACCTACCAGGTAACGGTGGACTGCTGACAGCTGTAGCTATGATGTGTGCCGGATGGGATGGTTGCACAGAGATAAATCCAGGCTTTCCAAAAGACGGAAGATGGAATGTCCGCTGGGAAGGGCTGAAGAAAATGCCGTAGGACCCTCCCGACCTCCCTTAAAGGGAGGGGGTAATGGTTAACTGTTAACTGTTAACTGTTAACGGTTAAAGGTTAACGGTTAAAGGTCCGCTCGGCGTTGCCGAGGTCTAAGGTCTAAGGTCAAAGGTCAAAGGTCTAAGGTCTTACCTCTTACTTCTTACTTCTTACTTCTTACTTCTTACCTCTTATTTGCAAAGCATATTGCAAATCTTGTCTTGCAAGTCTCTGGCTTTGTCTGCATTGAGGCATCCATTGATGATGATAGAAAAGGCGAGGTTGTGACCATCTTTTGTAGTACAATATCCTGCAAGGCTTATGACTCCTGTCAGGGTGCCTGTCTTTGCTCGTACATTATTCTCTGCCTCAGTATTCTTCATGCGCTTTTCGAGCGTGCCATCAACACCTGCTATGGGTAAAGCTTCACGCAAACGGGTATAGATATTCTCATGCGTGTAGGCATAACGCAAGAATGCCACTTCTATCTCTGGAGAGAGGTAGTTATAGAGCGACAGTCCAGAACCATCAGCAAAACGATGGGAGGGAACAGATGTTCTACCATGTGTGACTACCTGTGAGGTGGAATCAGCATACATCTTCTTTAATAATGCTTCTTCTACAGCGATGCCTTTCTTGGCTGTAGAAGGTTTGCCTTTGGTAGCACCAAGATGATAGAGCAGGGTTTCAGCATAGGTGTTGTTGCTGTTCTTCATCACCTTCTCAAGAATCTCTGGAAGGGAATGGGTGCAAGAGGTGAGCCATTGGGCTGACTCTGGACACGACCATTCAAAGACATTTCCAAGAATCACTATGCCTGCCTTTCGAAGTGCCTTAGCAAAATTCTGCAGCAGTCCGTCCTTGCGTCCAAAGAGCAGAGAGCTGAGTTCCGGATTATCATCATCCCAACACCATCCCTGACCATACTTGTTGTCATTCATAAAGGTGGCATCACCACAGAGGTTACCTGTGATGGTGTCGATACCCATCTTGTATATCTCATCAGCCAGGATATCAAGGTCATCGGAATCGAGTTTGGGGTCCATAGCGCCTGTGATATAGAGATTACCCCGCAGGCAACCACGACGCAACTGATGGGTGGAGTCTTCAAGACAGAAGACATAAGAGGTGTCAATGGTTCCTGTGTAGCTGACAGAAGTGGTGTATTGGTAATAGTCACCCAGTTCGTTGAGGGCTGTAATACCTGTTATCAACTTCTGTGTGGAAGCAGGTCGCATAGTCTGGCGGGCATTCTTCTCATAAAGACAAGAGTCGATATTGAGGTCGTAAACCATGATGCCGACACTGGAGGTGTTGGCAATAGACGATGCTGCCAACAGAGAATCGAGGGCAAGTGTAAGGCTTACTAAGAGACTACTTATCATAAGCGTGGTGAGGATAGTCGGTAGTGAAATGCAGACCTCTGCATTCTTTGCGTTCTATTGCCCAGCGAGTAATGAGATATCCCACATTTATCATGTTTCGCAGTTCGCAGATATCTCTGCTTGCATAAACACGCTTGAAGAGGGCTTCAGTCTCTTCATACAAGGTATCAAGACGCACCCAGGCACGTTTCAGACGAAGATCGGAACGAACAATGCCGACATAGTGGGCCATGATAGCGCCAACCTCATTAACACTCTGGGTAATGAGTACCTTCTCTTCATTAGAAAGGGTGCCTTCGTCATTCCATTCTGGTACAAGGGTGTTGAACTCATATTCGTCGATGTGCTCAAGAGAATGGCGAGAAGCTGTCTCTGCATATACCACAGCCTCGATGAGAGAATTGGAAGCAAGACGATTGCCCCCATGCAGACCTGTACAAGAACATTCTCCAAGAGCATAAAGACGCTTGATGGAAGAGCATCCATTCAAATCAACCTTGATGCCTCCACACATATAGTGTGCTGCAGGGCGGACAGGGATATATTCCTTGGTGATATCAATGCCGATAGAGAGACATTTCTGGTAGATATTTGGGAAGTGATGCTTTGTCTCTTCTGGGTCTTTATGAGTGACATCAAGACATACATGATCTATACCATGAATCTTCATCTCCTTATCTATAGCGCGCGCTACGATATCGCGTGGCGCGAGAGAGAGACGTTCGTCATACTTCTCCATGAATGTTTCGCCAGTAGGCAGCTTCAGTATGCCACCATAACCACGCATGGCTTCTGTGATGAGGTATGCAGGATGTGTCTCAGAAGGGTTGTAGAGTGAGGTAGGGTGGAACTGCACAAATTCCATATCAGCCACTGTTCCCTTAGCACGATAAACCATAGCCTCACCATCACCAGTTGCAATGACTGGATTGGTGGTAGTTTGATATACAGCACCACAGCCACCAGTACACATCACAGTAACCTTTGACAGATAGGTGTCCACCTTCTGGGTTTCAGGATTGAGGACATAGGCACCAAAGCATTCAATATCAGGGGTGCGACGAGTTACCTCCACGCCAAGATGATGCTGGGTGATAATCTCAACAGCAAAGTGATTCTCTTTTATCTCGATATCAGGATTTCTGCGTACTGCCTCCATCAGACCTCGCTGTATCTCAAAGCCTGTATCATCAGCGTGGTGGAGAATGCGGAATTCAGAATGGCCACCTTCTCTATGGAGGTCGAATTCTCCTTCTTCATTCCTATCGAAGTTTACACCCCATGAAACGAGTTCCTTTATCTGTGACGGTCCCATACGAACCACCTGTTCTACAGCAGCCCTATCGGAGATAAAATCGCCTGCTATCATGGTGTCTTCGATGTGCTTTTCGAAGTTGTCCTTGATGATATCGGTAACTGAAGCAATACCACCTTGTGCGCGTGCAGTATTTGCTTCATCTAAGGTTGTCTTGCAAATGAGACAGATGCGTCCTTTGTGGGCTCTTGCCACCTTCAGGGCATAGCTCATGCCGGCGACGCCGGAACCGATGATTAGAAAATCGTACTTGTATATCATATTATCTGGTT
>Ga0326513_10001401_pt1 | contig 19030 bp, 17 predicted proteins | sample 2_2465_0518_D_FD_203654 | JGI IMG/M metagenome (GOLD analysis project Ga0326513, IMG submission 203654) | Bovine rumen microbial communities from UC Davis, California, United States - 2_2465_0518 | ecosystem: Host-associated > Mammals > Digestive system > Stomach > Rumen | place: USA... | reverse complement strand
GCAGCTTCTGCCCTTCATCAAGTCCCTGCCCGCAATTCGCGAGCACCTTCATAACACGTTCTGACATGATAATCTCCTATCCATAAAGTTACAGCTATTTCCAGTCGCTTGGGATCTGTGCAAGCTCCGCTGCACCAGTAACCGTATTGGATCCACAGTCCTTGAAGCACTCCTGATGGTTGGAGGGAGGCGACGCTTGGCCTGACAGCCGGCTGTAAAGCGCGAGTGCCCCGCTCTCGACGTTGACACACCCAGAGAATGCGTACCCCGCATATTGCACCACACTGCTTGCTGCAATAAGTGGGGAGGGTATTGCTTTAAGTGCTGCACAATCCGTGCACATGCTGTTGATGTTCGTCGTCTGTCTGCCGCTGAGATCAGGCAAGCCCTCTAGGCTACGGCACTGGTAAAATGCGGACGTCAGCGTGCCAGAGGCAGCAAACTGCATGTTGATATTGGCAGCAGATGCAAGGCTGGTGCATTTGTAGAATGCCGCGGTCATATCGCCTGCACGCAGTTTTGGTGCAGTAACCTGTGTAAGCGCATAGCACTGATAGAATGCGTTATTCAGATCAACGCTGTGTACATTGTCGTCAGCAAAACTGATAGCGGCTGATTCCAGTGCCACACAGTTTTTGAAGGTCTTCATCAGCGAATACGAGCCGCTGCCAAGGCGCAGTGCCAAGGTTTTCAGGGCCCCGCAGCCCTCAAACGCCGATTCCAGGGCTTCATCGTCACCGCTGTCAATGGACGGCATGTCAAAATTTGCGGATGTCAAGGCACTCCCTGCAAATGCATGGCCCGCTGTCGTGACGCCAGACATATCCATTGTCAAGGATTGCAACGCCGAGCAGTTGTAGAAAGCTTTGTACAAGCTGGCCACACTCGATGTGTGCAAAAGCCGCACGCTTGCCATAAGGGAGTTGCCATGGAACACGCCAACACGTCTCGCAGGCTGTGCAACGTAATCATCATATTCGAAAGAGGTAATGCCAGTGCAGTCCAATGGGCCAACCGACGTAAGGTACGGGTTGTCAGCAAGGGCGAAGCCATCACGGAAACCTGATACGTTGCCACGCACAATGCGTCCCCTCTGGCGTGACGAAATAAGGAACTTCGACAGGTCAACAATAGGGGTGACCTGGTCCGATGGTGGTTGCGTGTAATCCCACACATTTGGGCTTGCGCTGACCTGTGTCCACGCGTTCCTCCAAAGTACCAGAAATCTATCGCTATATGGCGTCCACGCGTCATTGTATGGCACATCGTTGGTGTTACGGGGATCATAGCTTGCATTTTCGAATTCAAAGCGGATAGTGCCCGCTGCCATGCCTGCAAAGGAGTTGCTTGCAGCAGCTACGTGGGATCCATCGCTAGTGATCGTGCCTGATGCGCCCGTGATACCGCCAACGCTATACCCTGCATCAATATCCTCTTGGGAGAGCGGGGATTCTACGACGCTATATGTCGTGCCCTCTGGGATATTGGTGATGGTTGCGCTCTGCCCAGACGCGAGATTGAGCGTGTGCGTTGTCGAGGTGGTGCCGTTATAGGTAACCGCCTTGTCAAACGTGACGACCAACTCAAATGTCTTTGCGGGATCAAAGCCACTGCCCGTCACCGTCTTGGATATTGTCAGTGTGCCACTGCCAAGCTCACGGAGCATGAAGCCCCCGTAGCTGATCGTGTTTCCATCGATTGAGAATACCTTACTCATGCTTGCTGCCTCGACCTATTGGAGATAAAGTCCGTGTTGCCGTTGTCCCATTGGTAGTTGTTGAGGCTGACCGCCGCGGCGGTGTCGTAAAACACGCCGGTGGTAGTGGTGCCCTTGCCCGAGTACATCGTCCCCGAGTACACAGGTGGCATGCCAACAGTTGCTGCCCGGAGCTGCCAACTGTGTCCACCTGCGTAGCACACCTCGATCGCGACCTTCGATGCCGATCCCGCAGGGACACTGACAGTGAACTCGCTTGCAGCAGCCTGCTTCACGCCGTCGACCTTGTAAACTACACTTGACGACATCTTCACATAGAACGTCTGCGTGCCACTGCTGTTCATATTCCACAGATAAATGATATCGGAATATGCAGGCTCGGTGTAGATGTAATTTGCGGTTGCCGTAATGGATCCCGCATCGGTCATTGTCCCGCTGCCATTAATCACTGATCCTGTGGAGTATCCATCAGCGATATCGCCACTGGGGAGGGCATCTTCCGTCACTGAATACGATGTGCCATACGGGATGCTTCCGATCACGCTTGACTCTCCTGCATGGAGGGTGAGTGTGCAGGTAGCTGATGGCGTGCTGATAGGTGTGCCATCAATGGTGTAGGAGATCGCAGAATCGAACGTCACAGTGACATTGAAGTCCTTTGTGACGTCAAAGCCCGTGCCCGTACCAACAAGGGACACAGTGAGTGACCCCGGCTGCTCCACGTGGGTATATTGAACACCGCTCCCATTATAGCCAAGCGGGGTATTCCCGAATTTCAACCAATAACTCGTTGGCATAAATCAACTCCTATGTGCTTGCTATACGGCCCACCCCTACAACGCGGTGGATATAGGTGGCGACGCGGGAACGATCAAGGGTCGCGGACGAGCTTGCGAGGTTACGTATTCCGCAGAAGTTTTTGGTCCAGGTGGTGGTGTTCACGTCACGGATATTGCATATAGTCATATAATAGTTTTGTAAACTCGACCCAGCAGCAAATCCACCCATGAGGGTGAGGGCAGACATAACTGCGGGATCAAATCGGACCCATTCACGATAGTTGTCAATGTTCGAGGTCCCGGTGGCACGACCGGCGCCGTAATAGACTTCGATCCATTTAAAATGAGTAGGGGCCTCGGACAAAGCTATGGATGTCCATGCCGTGTCGAGTCCGTAAAGGGTCGAGGCCTCATATAGGGTGGTACGATCGACTCCCAGTGCACGTGCAAGGGCTACTGTGCGGTCTGCTGTCATATCGAGAGGGCAGATGTAGTCCGTCAGCGGGCGGCCGTTCTGATCGCGCTCGGCTCGCTCCGCGAAAATCGGGTTACTGTCAATTGAATTTGCAAACGTTTCAGGCATCTTTAACCTCCGGCAATCCTATGGACCCCTACAATTTTATGAATACGATTAAACTGGCGATCAGTGTCGAACTTCTGTTTATATGCAGAAGCACGCGTATAGTAACACGAGGTGCGAGTCCAAGAACTTGTCTTTGACCCGTTGATGGTCTGTAAAGCAATATACACGCTTGTTGAGGCGTTTGTGGGGGAAGACGAGAACAGGGCTGCCAGGGGAATGCCATTATGCTTGTTGGCAGGTGTGCGCAAGTATCCGGCACTGCAATTTTCTCCGGCTGCGGTACTGCCGCCGAATCCAAAGTAAATATCCAACCATTCAAAATTCGTAGGGGGCTCGGACAGTGAGATGGGCGTTGCAGTATTGGTGGTCCATGCATCGCTGAACAAGACAGTCTCATCGATTCCCAGGGCCCTCTGAAGTTGGAGGATCTGGGCAGAAGTCAATGTCTCAGGACAAATATATGCCGAGGCGATGTTTCTTCCATCGCCGTCTTGCTCCGCCCTTTTCGCGTACATAGGCAGGCTATTGACAGTGTTCGCAAAAGTGGCCATGCTAATCGTTTCCTATTCTGTGAATTCCATAGATCCCGCGGATGTGGACCCAAAGCGTATTGTTTCCGTTGCTGTTCGTGCGCACATTGAAATGGCCGTTTCCTGCAACGATGGTCCAGGTCTTTGTGTTCACATCTGCAATCGTCTTCGTAACGTAGTAATAGTTGCTGTTGGTTGGGGACGCCACGTTGCCTGACATGACTATCAAGGCTGAAAGAACCCTGGTAAGAGAAGGGATGAAACGAATGGTGCGATTTCCCACGTTTTGCGTGGCATCACGAGCGTCATCGAATACAACCTCTATATACTCGAAATTCAGGGGGCTCTCAGGAAGGGTCTGAGAGGTATTCACATTTCCCCAATCACCTTCAAAGAGGGTTGTCCTATCAACGCCCAAGGCATTCTGCAGTGCAGCAACTTGGGCAGCAGTGAGGGCATTGTGGCGAGCATAGTCATCTGCTAGCACCTTCCCCGACGCATCTCTCTGTGCTCTTTCTGCATAGATCGGGTTTCCGTCCAAAGTGTTTACAAATTCCGACATATCCCCTCCTTATAGGACGATCGTCCCAACGACTGGGATCGTGGGCTTGTTCTTGATGTAATCGACAGAAGACGAATCGCTTTGACTCCAATCGCTCTGCACCTGTGCTGCCGGAATAGATGGCTTGTTGGACAAGTCGTTGTAGGAACCACTTGTTGCGACCGTTGCCAAATTAGGCTTATTTTTAATGTAGTCGACAGCAGCAGAGTCCGACTGTGTCCAGTCTGCCTGCTGCTGAGGTGCACCGCTCGCTGCGATCTCAATCCCATTGGCAGTTTCAGTGATAGTGACGTTGGTACCTGCGACAAGGTTCTTCATTGCAGGCACCACCGGAATGGTGGGCTTGTTCTTAATGTAGTCAGCAGCACTGCTGTCAGCCTCATTCCAGTCGGACTGAACTTGCGCGGCGGGGATGCTCGGCTTGTCTTGCAGATCGTTGTAGGAACCGCTTGTGGCTACCGTTGCCAAATTGGGCTTATTCTTGATGTAGTCCACAGCAGAGGTGTTGGTCTGGTTCCAGTCTGCTTGTGCCTGGGTGAATGTCGGCATCGTGATCTCAGCGACCCCTTGAGCGTTTACCACAGAAGAACCATCCACCTGCACGTCTTGCACAGGCACTGACGGAATAGTGGGCTTGTCGCTAAGGTCATTGTAGGAACCACTCGTCGCAACCGTTGCCAAATTGGGCTTATTAAGAATTTCAGCAACACCACTGGAGGCGTTCCAGTCGCTATTCACCTGGGCTGCCGGAATGCTTGGTTTGTTGCTCAAATCATTGTAGCTGCCAGAAGTAGCTACCGTTGCCAGATTAGGCTTATTAAGGATTTCTGCAACGCCACTAGAAGCATTCCAGTCGCTATTCACTTGGGCAGCAGGGATGCTCGGCTTATTAGACAAGTCGTCATATGAGCCGCTGGTCGCGACTGTTGCCAAATTCGGCTTATTCTTGATGTAATCGGCCTGCGTGTTGTCAGCTTCCGTCCAATCAGCTTGCACTTGTGGCGCAGGGATGGATGGCTTGTCACTAAGGTCCTCATAGGAGCCACTTGTGGCGACAGTTGCGAGGTTCGGCTTGTTCTTGATAAAGTCCACTGCCTGGTTGTTGGTCTGTGCCCAGTCAGCCTGGACCTGCTGGCTACCACCTGCTGCCCATTCAGGATCGCCGTTCGTATCAACACGAAGGACCTTTCCAGCATCCTGCGCCGTGCTTGCAGGGAGCGCCTGGTAGGCATCAAGTGCCTCAGCAACGGCCTTACCGCTCTGTGCATCCGCGCTCATGGGATCGTAATGCTGATCGACCACCACGCCAGGAGGGATCGATGGCTTGTCACTAAGGTCATTGTAGGAACCACTAGTCGCAACAGTTGCAAGATTGGGTTTGTTCTTGATAAAGTCAGCCTTGGAGTTATCAGCTTCCGTCCAATCTGCCTGCACCTGTGGATCAGGAATGCTTGGCTTGTTGCTCAAATCATTGTAACTGCCGCTTGTTGCGACCGCTGCCAAATTTGGCTTATTCTTGATATAATCCACAGCGGCAGAATCAGCCTCATTCCAATCGCTCTGTACTTGAGCGGCTGGGATGCTTGGCTTGTTGCTGAGGTCGTTGTACGAACCTGATGTTGCAACTGTTGCCAAATTGGGCTTATTCTTGATATAAGATGGATCGCTGCTATCAGCCTCAGTCCAGTCCGATTGGACCTGCTGGGAAGGGATGTCAGGCTTGTCACTCAAGTCGTTATACGATCCACTCGTAGCTACTGTTGCGAGATTTGGCTTATTCTTGATAAAATCCACAGCCTGCGAGTTGGACTGACTCCAATCGCTCTGCACCTGCGCTGCAGGGATCGAGGGCTTGTCGCTGAGGTCATTGTAGCTGCCAGAGGTGGCAACCGTTGCAAGGTTCGGCTTGTTCTCAATGAACGCAGGGCTGGTGGGATCGCTCTCTGTCCAGTCCGCCTGCACCTGCTCTGCTGCTGTGGCACTGATGACATTGCCGACAATCGTAATGCCGGTGCCTGCTTCCAGCTTCTCCTGGTAATGCTCTGCGACCCATTCCTGTGACGCAATACCTTCAGGGAGCTGTGGGATGCCACTGAACAGCTTATGGATATCAGCCGTGAGGAATCGGATCTCACCTTGGTTGACATCCTTGCCATTATAGGCGAAGTACAGCGACACGTCACTGCTGCCGACTTTGACATCGGCAGACACATCGAATTCCTGGCTCAGGCCAAGGCTGTAGTCGATGATGCGGTTGAGGCTGAGGACGGTGGCATTGGACTCGCCATCGAACGTCTTGAACATCAGCGTGACATTGTCGTAGAATGGCTGCGCCTCGTTCTTCGTCGCCACAAAGCGTGCAGTGACGTGATAGAGGTTCCCAGCCCTGAGGACAAGGCCATGCTCATTGGCATCCATCGTGCCCTGGGCCTTCAACGGGATCATGGTCCCCGTTTCCGGGGTGTTTGCAAGGGCGCACTTTGCCCAATCGAGATGTTGAGGGTCAGCATCATTGATGCTCAGGTCAAATGTCGCCTGCCCACCGACCACTGTCTTGTCGACCTTGACCGACCCATCGGTGCTCTCGATGTCGACCATCGTGAGTCCGCCGCCGCTTGCCAGTGGATAGACTGGGTACTGGGTGAACTCGAGGGATCCATTCGGGAGGTACATCTCAACACGATAAGGCCTGCCTGATTCGGCAATGATCACCGCACGGCCATTGTTATCAATGGGAATGCGTTCAGGGTTCAACGTCCCGTTGAAATCCTTGTAGGTTGTAGCCGTATCATCGGTGTCCGCGCGGAACACCTTGAAGAAGCCGTTGACGTTATTCACACCAGCGCGGTTCTGGTACTGATTGACGGGGTCGAGAATATATGCAAGTGACATAATCAAATCCTTTTACGCTATTAAAGCTACAACTGGATCACCTCGCCAATGGCGCCATCTTCCCTACGCAGTTTAGTAATTGGATCCTACTCGATTTTGCACCGTAAACCTTGTTACTGTAACTATTTATACAAAAATGGCACCCACGAATGGGTGCCATTTGGTAGCGAGGTATTTCGAATCAAACGATCCTGAACGTTGCGTTCGAGCCATCTGCGGAAATCCAGCTGTTGACGCCCACTACAGCCCAGTCGAAGAAGTTGCCGTTATTCAACGAATCATCTTTCGCACGAGGGTAGATGTACCAGCTCGTGCGGGTATAGACTTCCGTGCCGTCGCTAGGATAGGTCAGCATCATTTCCGAGCCATCCAACGACTTTTCGAAGTAGTTCTGGGAATTGACAATGTTCGGCACCAGCTTTCGATTGGATTGTGGGTATTTAAAAAGCGTCACGCCCGACAATTCTTCTTCCACGTAGGTCGAAGAGGTCTGGTACTGCAGCACGCCTCTCATGTCGCGGAGCGGGCAGCTACCCTTGTTGCCCTCGTAGGCAATCGAATGCGTGTTCGGAGCAAGCTTCACGAACGTGCGGGTGTAGTAAGTACCAGTGCGATCTTGCCAGTAACGCATACGGAGGCCTTCATCATTACCTTGGAACATGTTTCCTACAATGTTCCACTGCAGGTGAATGTCGTACACGTTCTCCTGGGCCTGCCCATTAACAACATCAAGCCTGGTGAACTCAATAGGAGTAGCATTATTGAAGTAGTTGTTGATGAGCGAGACCCTGATGAAGTATTCACCGTTCGCCTTGTACGGGAAGATCTTCAAGGTCAAGTTCCTTGTAGTGCAGTACTTCATATCTACGTTTTTCGCACGGATGTAAACATTGTCGGCGAACTGACTCGAGACAAACGAGAGCACGGAATCGAGGGTCTCGTTGTCCGTGACTCGATCGAACGAGATGCCGATGCGGCAGCGGTCGAAGGTGCATTGCACGTTGCCATCACGCCATGCGGTAGCTGAAGAGATGCGGCTATCATGACCCCAGATTCCCTCTATGGAGGGTTCGTTGGAAAAGCCGACATCGCTATCGTAGATGGAAATGTAGCGGCAAGTGGCGGTCACGGCTGTTGCAGATACATTGCGGAGGACAATGTCCTCGCCACTATTGTTGATCGTGAGCCTATTGAACGTGCCATTACGGATCTCTGTGAACTTGCCAGGTGCAAGGCTGTCAAGCCTGCGGTTCTGCAGGTCGAGCGTGAAGTCACTCCATACGGTCGAGTTGAGACGCTCGCGGCGTTCGACCATCGTCTTGACCCACCTATCTGCGTTCTCGAACAAGTCGAGGTCAGGGACGTTAGCGAATTGGATATGGTGCCCTTCGCTGATGAGGCCCGGATCCCAAGCGCCTGTGGCGGCGAAAATGCCATCGCCCCAACCCACCGACATAATCATGACATAGTCGCTTGCGGGCGTAAAGATGCGGCCGTTGATCGTTGTATTCGAGCTGACGACAAAGTAACGCCCACTTTCATACGTGCATGGGATGCGGCCAGTGCCTGACACCACCTTATCTGCAAGGCTTACGTTCCCACGGATGACGCTCTCCGTGAAGAAATTCGTGGAGTCCATTTCGAGGAACCTTGCACCACATGTCCAGAAGCCATACAATGTGCGGAACCAGCTTGAATGTGCGACTGCATCGTGCGCCGTAAGGGTAAATTCACCAACATACGACGTTGGCGCACCACCTATGACGCGGATGCGTGGGCACGTAAAGCTTGCACTGACGAATCGTGCACCATTGTCAAACACAAGCTCCTTGTCGGTGACGAAGTTGACACTGGTCGTGTAATCGCCAGGGATGAAACGCACACATGGTGCGGTCTTGAGCGCAAAACTGCCAACAGTTGCCGGATAATTCAGCAACAAGTTGAGATTCGATTCACGCCCAGGGATGACGCCATAGATGCTGCATGGGAGGATCTCATCCCCCCAAAGGAGGATCCATCGGCCAGTATCACTGACGTTACTGCCAACGACATAGCCACCGTCAATCTGGTCCTGGGCGGTTGCATCCCAGATATAGGTACGCGGGACACAATCGCCTGGCGTATCGTGCCACAGCACTGTCACTGTCTTCAATTCGGTGGATGCATCCTGCAGGTCGTCAAGCGTATCGACGACATTCGCGGACGATGCTTGTGGATCAAAGTCAAGGCCCACCTCATACTGATCCACCCTACGGAAGTATTCATCCGGGGAATCAACACTCATCTGCCCTTCAGGGCCGATGTACTGCTCGATAGCAATCGTGTAGAGGCCAACAGCGACAAACAGCGAATCATCAGGAAGGCCGCTGTGGAGCAGCACTGGGTTTGCTGCCTGCACAAAAGCAGTGCCTTCCAGCGTGTACGTCGTTGCAGGGATGTCCGTATTGAGTTTGAAGACAAAGAGGCGCCCCTCAATAGGGAGCCCCGTAGGCCTGAAGATATACTGCTCGTTACCAATCTGGATTTTCACTTAGATACCTCCGAACATTGCATCAATCACTGTGGCTTGCTCGCTTGCTGCCTTCTCGCGTTCGCGTTCAAGGCTGATGGCTTCCTTCTCGACACCCATCTCTGCCTTCTGCACCTCGGCTGCTGCCTTTGCTGCAGCAGTCGGCGTTTGGTTGAGCTGTGCCTCAAGTGCCATTTCTTCCATCTTGAAGTTGTGGCTCTGCTGTGCCTTGAGGAGATCGAAGCGATAGCTCTTGTCCTGGTTCTCGACCTGCGTCTTGAGCTGCTCAAGCTGCGCAGTGAGTTGCATGATCTGCTGATCCTTGCTATCGATCGCCTGCTTCATCACCTGGATGGTCTGCATTGCCTGCTCTTCCATCGGGGTCGGGGCTGGCATTGCATTGAGATCAGCATAAAGCTGGACGAGCGTCTCATTATCCGGATGCGTACGGAGAATAGCATTGACGATTGCACGCTTCTGATTGGGCTCCACAACGCCCATGAGCGCCGTGAGTTCCTGACGTGCAACCTGGTTCTCCATATAGACATCAGGACCCTGTGCGACATCGACAACGACACCAGGATGGCCCATCATAACCATCACTGTGTCACCAAGCGACTTGAACGATGTGCGCAGGTGGCTGAAGTAATGACGGATGTTGTTTTGGAATACCTTGCTCGTGTAGAGCACAGCGGTCGCGGTGACGTCATTCTGCACATCGGCAAGGCCCTTGGAATCGACACCCGTGATGCTCGAGAGCATCCCCATCGTCCCTTCGATAATGCCCTGCACGTCACCGAATTGCACCTGATTGTCGACGCGTTCGGGAAGCGGGAGCTGTGTCTTGTTGTCATTGGCAAGGCGCTGTCCTGGGATAATGGAGTTCTCGCCAGTTCCAGCACGCCTGTAGTACTTGTCGAGGTCCTTGAACTGCTCAAGGTATCCCTTCCACTGTGGCTTCGGGGAGAGAGCGAGGCGCTCAACAAGCTGCGTCATCGAATAGTTCACGATGCGCTGCACTGTTTCCGACTTAGCAATAAGGCCGGTGTACGTCTGCTTATCGCCATCCCATGTACGCTCGCCCCAAACGGGGAAGATCGGGATACGATGGAATGGGAGACGGATGTCGATCGTGCCATCAGGATTGGCAACGACCTGCTCATTGACGAATGTCGAGAAGTGGCATCCGTCAGTGTCAAGCCAGTAATACGTGATGATAGGGACGAGGGTAGCACAGCTTGCACATGTGCACACCATCTTCTCACGCTTGCCAGGAAGATATTGCTCACCCATGTTGACGCGGATCCACTCACGGCTTCGATAGTCGATAAGTGCGCCTTCCATTGCATCGGAACCATCAAGCTCCGTGCTGTCAGGGTCGAGGCGCACGCGATCGGGATCGGTGATCGAATAGATCACTGGGACCTCCTTGCCGCCAACATCCTTGTCAGAGCCAAGCGCAAGGACGCCCATACCAAAGCTCACGCAATCAAGAAGCGCTTCTTCCACAGCGAAGCGGTTGCTATCGGTGCTGAAGAACTGATCGATCTCCTTGTCGATATTCTCATCGCCACTGTACCATGTGAATGGGAACTGCGCGTACTGGTTGGCAACCGAATTGCACTGGTTGGATATGACATTGACCACGACGCGATTGCGGGTACGGGCAATGAACTTGTCGTCGTCCTTGGACCACTGCTCACCACTGACGAATTTGCGGTTGTCCTTGATACGGCTTACGAGATTCGAGAACTCCGAGGTGCTTCTCGTCTCAAACTTCTTGAATTTTGCCAAAATTTCATCGGAATTCATGTAAAAATCTCCGGTTTTCTACTAGTAAAGGTACAACTCTTATAAACGCCCTAGAATAGTGGAATGTCGGGGCCCCTGAAAGGACCCCGACTTCGACTTTTTAGCGATTTCTAGGCGCGTTTGCGTGCATTATTCCGCTTCCCACGCTGGTCGGTACATCGGCGTCCCACGGAGCAGGTCATTGCCACGGCGGAGGAGCCACGACTTGAATCCCTCAGGATCATCCTTGTCGCCATACTGCAGCATGGACGGATTGTCGTGCACCTTGGTGAGCCACTTCTCATCCTCAGCCGTGATGTCACCCTTGAGGATGCTGCTTACCGAGGACTTGTGACCTTCCTTCTGATGACGTTCCTTGTTGTCTTCACGCATCTTCTTGACATCGATGCCTGGGAGCGCACTTGCTGCAGCCCTAGCCTCTTCTGTCGTGCCAACCTGATTCACGGCATACGCCTCAATCGGGGACAACACGCGGGCAACACTGAACGGCTGGGCAGGCTCAAACAACGACAGCAGGGGTTCATTTGCCTTCAGCACATCTGCATATCTCCCAGCGCCTTCGCGAAATTCCTTTGTGAACTTCCGGTTCAGTGGCGTTGGTGCCGTGCCAGGATGACGCATCTGCTGGACAAGCGAGCTCACAACCTGGTACTTGTCTGCTGGAGCAAGCCGTCCCGTTGCCTTGCCAGCTTCCCCTATGACACCAAGGATCTCCGATGGGGAGTACAGCTTGCCATTAAGATTGAGGGAGCCTTTCGCCATATCAGCGATATCAAGGATATCGCCTGCGGTACGTGCAGCAGACTCCGATACGCTCTCCTCCATGAGCTTAGTGGGATTGAACGCATCCGATGCAGACAAGACATCACGGCGTGCCCGTGCCACGATGTCAGCAGCCTCTTCACGAGGCGTAGGAGCGCCCTCAAGCACTCGCTTGACAGAGGGCGGAATGCTCGAACTGATCTTGCCTGCTGTACTTGAAATGGCACGGCCAAAGGCTGGGCCAATGAGCTTATTCACACCCATATTGGCAAGAGTACCGGCAAGTGCATCGACAAACAAGTCGTCAGCATTGCGCGCGCTGTCCATAGCGTTGTCCACTGCAGCGACAGCCGTTGGTGCAGCAGCCTGGGAAGCAGCTTGTGCAAGCATCTTGGTGATAGGCGATCTGCCCTTTGTAACAAAGCCTGCTACACGTCCGGCAGGGACTGCGTAGGCAGCGTTCATAAAGGCATCACGGAAGATCTCCGAGGCAGATGGATCCCTACCCTCCTCAACAGCCTTCACGACACGTGGGGCCATGAGGTTGGCAAGCTTCGTCTGCAGCCAATCGAGGCCTTCCTCGCCCTCGCCCGATGCGATCTTACGGCGATTTTCCGCAATATCGTAGTTCATCAGGTCATTGGCGGTCTGCTTGTACAAGTCCTGGACTGTCTTCCAGCCACGCGTGCCGAAAGAAGGATCCTTTTCAATCTTCTTCTTCCACACCTCACGCTTCACGGGGAAGTCATCCACAAACGTACGAGCAGCCTTCACACCAGTAGGGTCGTCCTTCTCCCTGATTCCGAGCTTCTCAAGCACGGACTTCAAATCAGGAATGACAGGGTCATCAGTGTATTCAAGGACCTGCGTGACACGCGGATAAGTGCCCCCAAGAGAATCGAGAACATGGTTTGTGAAGAGCTCGTCCGTCATCCCTGGGGTGGCCTTGCCTAGTTCGACAAGGCGCTTTGGCGGGAGCCCTTCTTCGTTCGCAATATCTGTGACAATATCACTGTAGGTAACGTTTGCCATATCATCTCTTCCTTACGAAATAGTATTTTCCGTCCGGGCCCTTCCTCCACTCAATTTTCGCCTTGGTGGCTTCAAGGTCCTTCGACGAAAGGGTGTTCAGCCACTTTTCTTGATCTTCCGGGGAGCTGTTGAGGTGCGCGGTAATCCCGCGGTCAATCTTGGCAGCATATTCCTTCGCACGAGCTCTGTCTTCCATGGTATTACCCTTTGCCTGGGCGTAGATATCGTCAAGCTGCTTGAAGAACTGGCTATTCGTCTTGTCGTTGCGGAGCTTCTGCACATCAGCAAGGTCCTTATCGCCAAAGGATTCGTCCGTGATCTTGGCTTGCCACTCGTTCAGACGCTCAATCATATCGCCAGCAGTGCCTACGGCATCATCTGCGCTGGCGAGTGCTGCCTCAATGCGCTTATAGGACGGATGCTGTGTAGCATCGATGCCAAGCTTTGCGCCTACCTCCTCTGCCTGACGAAGAGTGCCTTCGAGGGTGGAGCGGTACATTGCACGCTGCTCAGCCGTCTCAGCAGCAGTCAACCCACGCACTGCCTTCTCGGCGTCATACAGCATGTTATCGATGCTGGCTGCATTGGCCTTCTGCTGCGTAGCCTGATTCTGCTGGCGGGCGATAATCGCCTGATATGCAGAAGTATCACCGATTTCAGCGAGCTTGGAAGCAACTGCCATCTCCTTGTCACGGGACATCGGAGCAGCCTTCACCTTAGCGATCTCTGCATCGATGGTAGCGAGGCGTTCCTTGAGCTCTTGCAATTCAGCGAGCTTTCCAGCACGGGTGGCGCTGTCGCTCACACCCTTCAAGAAGTCCTGCTGGGGCACAGTAGGGCCAGAGGGCTGAAATGGCGCCTGCGGATTTACCGCGGTGGCCTGCGTGTTCTGTGGATCCACGAAATTCGGTTGCACGTTCGGGAGGTTCCCGCCACGATTTTTCCATCTAAATTCCATTAGTAACTCCTTTACAATGCATACTTGCGGCCCCACCATCCGATGTTGCCATCAGGCGTGCCCTCACGATCCTTCTTGCCATTATGGCGATTATGCCCATTACGCACAAGTGCGCGCCCGATCGATGGGGCAGTGAGCAGCTCACGTGCGACATACGATGCCTCACGGGGATTGGATCCACCACGATACGTGTAGAACTTGCCCTTGCCACCGAATCGCACCTGGATGGTATTGTCAGGCATAATGCGCACATCGCTCACGGCACTCGATGACGGACGGAAGTCCTTGCGTGGCTTTGTGTCTTCACCTGGCCACCAGCTTGCAAGGCTCTTCTCAAGGCCCTTCTCAACCGCCATATTGTGCTCATCGAGCGACTGCGCAAGGGCGTAGTCCGATGCAAGGCTGCGGTCGAGGCTGCTGTTGTCATTCGCATATCCACCAGGATTCGGTGCGTACACCATCGGATATACGAACGCATCCGTCAGGCCAGGGTACGACAGCGCAGCACCCTTGAGGATGCTGCTCGGTGTTGCCCTGGATCCCCTGACCGCCCGCGTCACGGGCGATGCCGCCATACCCGCATTGAGTAATGCAGGTACCGCAAGCTTCAGGATGTCAGTCCAACTAGCCATTTACACCAAGCTCCGTTTCAAGGTCAGAGATCTTCTTGACGATTTCTGCACGCTGGGACTCAAGGGTAGCGAGCGTAGGGTTGTCTTTCATCAGGCCAGCAGCTTCGCCATAAATCTTCTTACGGCGATCCTCCTCAGCCATACGGCGCTGGCGGTCCTTATCCTCGATTCTGTTCCGACGGTCAACCTGCTCACGCTGGAAACGGCGGTCGCGTGCTTGCGCAATGCCCTGCCCGATTGCCTTGACGCCCTCAACCATGTCACGCTGCGCCTGGTTGCTCACCTGCGCATTTGGGGCACGCCAATTAAACGATACACTAAGTGGCATATATTACTCTCCTCAGAAAATCGCGCCAATAATGGAGCCCACGCCCTGAAGAAGGCCACCAGCACCACTGTTACGCTGCGATTCAAGATTAGCCTTATTCCCTGCGACATCGGAGTACACCTGCAAATCGGCGTTGTTCTGATTTGCGAGGGACGTGTAATAGTCGCCAATCGCGTTGCCAAGCTGGTTGCGATCGGACTGGTAAATGCCCGCAAGGGTTCCAAGGTTGTTGATCTTCTGCTGTCCGGTTTCCCATTCCTGGAGCTGCTGAGCACGATCCTGCATCATGCGGTCGTATGCCTTGCTCCACTCCTCAGATGCGAGTGCCTGCTGCTTTGCAGCGAGCTTATCGACGTAGTTTGAACTGAAGCGGTTGCCACCAGCGGATGCCGATGCATTGATTGCATCCATCGCCTGATTGACACGCATCTCACGTGCGGGATCCATGAACGACTCGACGCTCTCGCCGTAGCTGAAATCCTTACGGTCGTTGATTGCGTCTGCAAGGGACCTGACAGCGTCAGTATATGCTTCCGCACCCTCGCCGTACATGCCTTGCATCTTCCCCATATAATCGCCATAGAGGCGTTTATTCTGCGAAGAGGCAGTATCTGCACGGCCGAGCACCTCATCAAGCATTCCCTGCGCGGCATCAACCTGCTTGGAATTCGAGAAGCCAAGTGCTTCGGCAAGGTAATTTACTGCGCCAGCGCCTGCGTCACCGAGACCAAATGGGTTGGCTACGAACTCGCCAACATCTTTCATACTCATGGGTCAGTCCTCCTTCTTATCACCTTTGTGCCAGCCAAGCTCGCCTTCCTCAAACGACTCGTGGCGAGGCTGCTTCGGAATGGGAGCGCCCTTTTCGTCATCAAGATCCAATTCGTCAAGGAAATCCTCGATCGAAGAACGCAATGCCCTCAAATCCTTTTTCAGTTTCTCGTAGTCCATAAATAGATCCTCTTTTACTATAAAGCTACACCTTCTGATTCCCCGAATATCGTTAGCTCGACAAACGCCGCCACTGGAAGCTGGAACTGCTGTTGGCCAGCACGGATCAGGATAGACCCATAGCTGTCCCGCGACGTCCAATAGAGCGCCTTCGTGGCATTAGGCGCGATGGGGAGCTGGTGGGTGCCTGCCTGGAGTGTTGCCTCCATGTGCACGAAAAATGGCGTCTTTGTCACAAGCCACTGCTTATTAAGGCCCGTGCGATAGTGGTTCCACACGCCGGTTAAAGTGCCCAGCACATCGCTCATCGGGCTAGAGCTGTTGATTATGCCATTGCGCATAATGCCTCCTTTAGATCATCGCTGCTGTCTGTTCAGCACGGATGCTGCACGCCGTCAGGACAAGATCCGTCGGGTGTGAGTATGTGATGCGGATGACACAGAGGCGATTCAAGCCAAGGCAAGGGAACCGCACACGATGCGAGTATTCACCAGTGCGTCCAAGAGAGGCACTGATGACGTTACCGAACGTGTTGCCACCATCCTTCGAGATTTCAAGGAGCATCTGTGGCTTGAGCTTGTAGTCATCCCACGTGCCCACGTTACATTCGACAGCAAGCTCCTCGAATGTGAACGGCTTCAGGCCATCGGTGATCACCGCCGTCTGTCTGTGCCTGATCATCGGGAGTGACGTGCCATCAGGATAGTCTTCCTTCCAATAATCATCCTGGAACCTGCAGACAGAACCATCGACAGTGAACGCAAAGAACTTTTCAGTGAAGTACGCAATGCCGCCAGCACGCCATTGCACCTCTCTTCCACTCACACTGTCACGGCTGATGCGTTGGTGCCAGCCACCATCCATTGCGTCATAGACCCATGTCTCGCCCAATGCATTGAGCTGGAGGACGTAGAAGTTGTGCTCACCAACGCTGTAGCAGAATCCGTACGAACTCTCGGTACTTTCGGCAAGGAGCTTTGCGTCAAGCCAGTCCTCACTGATCTTCTTGAATTGCGTCCCAGCGACCATCATCACGGCCTTGGAGTATTGGGCACCCGATGCAACGAAATACACGATGCCACCGGAGCTCGCAAGGGAGCTAGGGGCTTCAAGACCAAAACTTGCCTGCGCGGTGTAGGAGGTACGGATCCAATCCTCGAACTCGCCACTGCCACGCTGCCAAATCTCTACTGTCTTTGGACCGTATACGTAGAGCGTTGGGCCCACAGCGTACACGGCATTGACGTTATCGGAGCTCGATTCAGTATTGAAGTACTGCTGAGCACCATAATCATCCTCGAACACATGGCGGTCGCTTTCGACAGTGTCCATCAACGGCGTGACGCCATTGGTGTCGTATTCAACCTCCCCATTCGTGATGCGGTACATCTTGCGCGTGTCGGAGTTGAGCGGGTACGGTTTTGAGTAGTAGATGTATCCGCTGCCTGCATCGTTCACGACGATGGATCCAGCAACCACTGCGACATGCGTCGGCGTGATCGTGCCGCCACGTGATGTGATCCTTTCAGGGAGCTGGATCTGCTTCAGCCCACCACCTTCAAGCAGGTCGTAATAGAAGAGGTTGGATCCATCGGCAATAAGGAGCAATGCGCGTGGGCCACCTGCTTCCGCAAATGATACGCGGTGCCCGTTATTCGCAACCGAGCCGATGACGTGGCGGTTCCCATAGATGTCAAAGCGGTACAGCACGGAGCCCATCACCGCAAACATATCCTCAGGGGAGTGCTCGGATGCCTTGCCGATCGTGCTGACATAGATACCACGGCACTTGCCACCCACCTGCTCAATCAGCTTGAGGCCAGGGAGCGACTCCATATAGATCTGCTGCCCATTCTTTGCAGGGTACATGTTGCAGCTCCATTCAGAGCCCATCACTGCAGGGTACTTTGCCTTCTTCGTGGATCCTACGAGATTTTGGAATACCTGTCCAGTAGCCATCTAGAACCCCGTTCCGCCCAATACGTTGTAATACCCATCAAGATAGTTGCCATCAGGGACGTTCTCTGGCGTATCTGGTGCATTGTTTGCATGCTTCGTATCGATGAGCTTCGCTGCGCCATCAAGGTTGCGTTGGACTTGGTCCTCGTATGACTTGAGCTTCATCAGCTCGACAAGCTTCATCTCTGTCGCATAGAGGAGGAGGTTGCGATACAGCGAGGAGAGGTAGATGGTATCGCCGAGCTTATACTTTGGAAGCTGACTCATCACGTACACGCGATAATCGGTCGGATAGGTGCCGTTGACACGGACGATGCCAACCTCACGCGTCTCGCCACTTGGGGCTGTCTCATGCTCCACGCCATACGTCCAATGCGTAGGGAAGCTATATGTCTGCGTGCGGTCAAGGACGTCACGCGATGTCGGGCGCAGACGCATATAACGCATGCCGATCTTGCGTGCAACACCATCGACATTGTCAGGCGGGGCCATGTCCACTGTGTTGGGCTTCGATTCACCTGCCTCCAGTTTGCGGAAATAAATGGATCCCGATGCATTGACATCAAGGGCATGCTGGGTCATCGATACGTACCCGTCACCATTGAGCTGTGCGATGGCCCTATTGACACAGCCCTCTGCAGCCGCAGCAACCCTGCCCTCGACTGCCTCACCAATGCCCGTCAGGTTGAGGTCCTCACATGCCTCCTGGACGAGATCGTTCATTGCAAAAGCCATATTCTGACTCCTTATAATAGTTTCTACTATAAAAAGCTACATCTGTGTGATGATAATCGATTCTAGGCACCTTTACGTGCGATCTTCGCTTGCTTATTGGCCTGCAGGACTTTTGCGCGATGTTCAGGATCGCTCTCATACTTGGCTCTCATGCGCTCCAGGACACGCTCGCGATTTCGATAGTACCAGGACTTGGAGCGTGCACGCTGTTCCTCACGATGCGCCTCTCTGTATTCAGCCTCCTTCGCTGTCACAGCCTCATAGTTCTGCTCGCGATACGCTTTATCCG
>Ga0326513_10001400_pt1 | contig 19035 bp, 13 predicted proteins | sample 2_2465_0518_D_FD_203654 | JGI IMG/M metagenome (GOLD analysis project Ga0326513, IMG submission 203654) | Bovine rumen microbial communities from UC Davis, California, United States - 2_2465_0518 | ecosystem: Host-associated > Mammals > Digestive system > Stomach > Rumen | place: USA... | reverse complement strand
TTTGCGGGTATTGGAACATTGATTTTCCATTTTGTTTCACAATTCAAGGTTCCGGCTTTCCTCGGCTCTAGCTTCGCTTTCCTCGGCGGATATGCCAGCGTCAAGCAATTGGGTATGGCACAAGGCCTGACGGAAGAAGTGGCACTCAACTATGCCTGCATAGGTGTGGCAACAGCAGCCATTATGTATTTCATCATGGCATTTCTTCTGAAAATGTTTGGCACAGAGAAAGTTATGCGTTTCTTTCCTCCTATTGTGACAGGTCCGATGGTAATTGCAATCGGTCTAACGCTCTCAGGCTCAGCCATTAACAACTGCTCGCAGAACTGGCTTCTCGCCATAGTCGCCATAACAGTTGTGATAGGCTCTTCCATTTGGGGAAAAGGTATAATAAAGATAGTGCCAATCCTTCTCGGTGTCATGGCATCATATATTCTTGCAGCCTTAATGGGAGAAGTCGATTTCGCAAAACTTGATGATGCAGCATGGATTGGAATGCCATTATCCATGGACCGTACGGCATTTGCCGTTTTTCAATCCCCAGACTATGACCTTATCATAACTTCCATTATCGCTATCTTCCCTATTGCATTTGCAACGATTATGGAGCATATAGGCGATATGTGTGCCATACAGAGTACCGTGAACCGTAATTTCATAAAGGATCCAGGCCTTCACCGTACTCTCTGTGGTGACGGTCTTGCCACATTCCTTGCCTCTTTCTTCGGAGCTCCGGCAAATACCACATACGGAGAGAACACAGGAGTATTGAACCTCACAAAGGTTTTCGACCCTCGCGTTATCCGTCTTGCAGCCGTTTTTGCCATATTGTTGAGTTTCTGTCCTAAGTTTGCATGTCTCATAGGACTTATGCCAGCAGCAACTATCGGTGGCGTGAGCCTTATCCTTTATGGGATGATATCAGCCGTAGGTGTCCGCAACCTTGTAGAGACATCAGTTGATTTCTCATCATCAAGAAACGTATTCGTCGCAGCTCTTATTCTTGTCATATCAATAGGTGTGCAATATAGCGAACAAGGTGGTGTCAGCATTGGTCCTATCACAATCTCAGGTCTTGCTCTCGCAGCTATTGTTGGAATCTTCCTAAATGCCATTCTCCCAGAAAAACTGGGGATGAAGGTGAAGAGTTTTAATGGAAAGGAAAAGCCTAAGAATAAAGAGTAAGGACAAAAGTGTAAAGTAGAAAGTAGAAAAGCAGAAAAACAAATAACTATGAAAGTAATTAATCTTGGAGCCAAGAACTCAGTACTTAACAAGTTCATGGCAGAACTTCGTGATGAAAACATTCAAAAGAACCGTATGCGATTTCGCGAGAACATAAAGCGAATAGGACATATCGAGGCATACGAGATAAGTAAATTGCTCGATTACAGCAATAAAACAATCAATACCCCACTTGCTCCATGCGAGGTAAGCACACACGACAACGATATAGTCTTAGCTACCGTATTCCGCGCAGGTCTGCCATTACATGAGGCTTTTCTTGATGTTTTTGACGAAGCTGGCAACGGTTTCCTCTCCGCCTATCGCTATTACTTAGACAAGGAATGTACGAAGATTGGCGTAAAGATTGAATATATGGCAACTCCAGAACTATCGGAAAAGACTCTTATCATAGTTGATCCAATGCTTGCAACAGGCGAGAGTATGGAACTGGCATACAAAGCATTCTGTACGAAAGGCAGTCCGAAACGTCTCTTTATGGCATGTGTTATTGCGAGTAAGCAAGGAGTGGATCATCTTAAGAAGATGTTCCCTGATGATAACGTCGTTCTTTTCTGCGGAGCTATCGACCCTATCCTCAACGAACACAAATACATTGTTCCTGGTCTTGGAGATGCAGGAGACCTAATGTATGGGGAAAAGATGTAATGGAACAAAATCTCAACAATCTATATTCCCTCGACGGTAGATTGCCAATAGCAAAGGCTGTACCATTCGGCCTTCAGCATGTGCTTGCAATGTTTGTGAGCAACATCACCCCATTGATGATTCTCGCCAATGTCATCGGACTTGAACAAGGTATCAGTAGTGCCCTGATTCAAAACTGTATGGTGATTGCAGGTATTGGAACGCTCATTCAGCTCTACCCAATCTGGCGTATAGGCTCTCGTCTGCCTATCGTCATGGGTATCTCGTTCACATTCCTTTCTGTAAGCATTGGAATTGCAAGCACACAAGGCATGGGGACTCTGATAGGAGCTGTCATAATAGGTGGATTGATAGAAGGTACGCTCGGTCTATTCGTAAAGTACTGGGTAAAGCTCATTCCTCACGTTGTAGCTGCAACGGTAGTAACGGCTATCGGATTCTCGCTTCTCCCTATTGGTGCAAACTCCTTTGCAGGAGGACAAGGTGCTGCTGATTTCGGAAGTACGAACAACTGGATAGTGGGTAGTGTCACTTTACTCGTATGCCTTATCTGCCAAATTCGTGCCAAGGGGTTTGTCCGCTCATTATCAGTACTTTTCGGACTTATAGTCGGCTACATCCTCGCCCTCTGCATGGGTATGGTAGATCTCACTGGCATCACGGATCAACCTATAGTTTCTCTTCCTAAGTTCATGCCATTCACCCCAGAGTTCAATATTGGTGCAATATTGTCAGTAGCAGCCATTTACCTTGTATCTGCAACAGAGACAATCGGCGATACAAGTGCCCTTTGCAATGGTGCTTTGAAACGTAACCCTCACAAGGTAGAACTTGGAGCTTCCGTAAGTTGTGACGGCTTTATCAGTTCAATAGCAGGATTGTTCGGATGCACGCCTATCACTTCATTCAGCCAGAATGTAGGACTTGCCTCAATGTCAGGCGTAGTAAATCGTTTCACCATTGCTACAGGTGCTGTAATCATGATTCTTGGCGGAATATTCCCAGGAATAGGTTACCTCCTTACTACCATCCCTCTGGCTGTACTCGGCGGTTGCACCATCATGATGTTCGGGTCTATCCTCTTTGCAGGCTTCGGAATGATGGCACGATGTGGATTCTCTCAGCGTAACATGGTGATAGTAAGCCTTTCCCTAAGTATCGGTTTAGGTTTTACTCAGGCAACAGGAATGTTCAATTCCTTCCCCGATATTATAAAGACGATATTTGCCGAAAACTGTGTCGCAATAGTATTCCTATTGGCCGTATTGCTTAATCTAATATTGCCAAACGAAGAGGAGCATTCAAAAGATAATACAAATAGCTAAATCGATAATAAACCTGATGAATTTCTTAGAAGAAAAAATTCTTGCTGACGGTAGTATCAAGCAAGGAAACATATTAAAGGTTGATAACTTCCTCAATCACCAGATTGACATTGACATCATGCGACAGATAGCGTATGAGTTCAAACGCCGTTTCAAGGGCAAGGAGGTAACGAAGATACTCACGATTGAGGCAAGCGGAATTGCCATTGCTGTACTTCTCGCAGACCTATATGATGTGCCTGTGGTATTTGCAAAGAAAGGTGAGACCGCCAATAGTACAGACGACAAATACATATCCCAGGCATACTCTTTCACCCACAAGAAGATGAACTCCATCTTTGTTTCCAAACCTTACATGCTTGCTGACGATAAAGTGCTTATCGTTGATGATTTCCTTGCCGACGGTCAGGCTATGAGTGCCCTAATAGATATTGTTCATCAGGCTGGCGGAACAGTTGTCGGCTGTGGCGTTGCCATTGAGAAAGGCATTCAAGATGGTGGAAAGAAATTACGAGAGCAAGGCTACCACGTAGAGTCTATTGCCATCGTTGACGAAATGGATTATGATAAAGGAACAATATCATTTAGAAATTAAAAAGGTAAAAGGTAAAAAGTGTAATCAAACTTTTTACCTTTTACTTTTTTACCTTAATTTATATTTACTTAAACTGCAAGCTATTCACCGTACAGATTGACTTTTCCTTAGTAGGAGAACTGAACACAAGGAAGAGTGCGTGTTTGCCGTTATAGTTCTTCAAATTAGGAACTGCAACTGACACGTTTACAGGCTTCTTGTCAGTCTGAGCCTCTACAGAGAATGTTCCAATCTTAACACCACCATCAGTCTCATTAGGACGGTCAATATAAACATCAATAGTACCACCAACACCTTCTTTGGTAATGTCAAGAAGAAGTTGGAGATTATCCTTGCCGAAAGTCTTTCTGAAATTGAAATACTTATAGCCGATAACAGAACCTGATGTATTATTCACCATCTCGCACTTATTGATTGACTCGTCATAAGGATTCTTCTTGCCATCATATTTGATACGGTTGATATTGGTATGCGAACCATAATAGGTTACGTTAGGATAAATCTGTACGGCTTGCTTAGGACCTGTATAATAACAGGCAATACCTGCAGGATATTTCTTGCAAGGGTCAAGCCCCTCTGTACAGAATCCTTCAGAAGTGAACTCTGCCTCGGAAATGCGTACATATCCGTCCATACCTTCCTGTACTTCAACATTTATAGGAGCGACCATAGCCTGACGGGAGTACTCAGAAGTACCAGCCTGACGATGATAGAACACCCACCACTCGCCGTTTATCTCACATATACTACCATGAGTATTTCCACTTGGACAAGCCGTTGCAACTACCGTTCCGTCAGAAAGTCTTTCCCTACCTCGGCCGTCAATAATCGTACCACCATAAGTCCAAGGACCAAGCGGATTATTGCTATAACAATAAGCAAGGGTATAGTTTGTTGTTGGCAATCCGAACTCACCCTCATTTGTGAAACGACTATAGATAAACACATACTTATCCTTTATCTTACGGATAGAAGAAGCCTCGAAGAAACGATACAGATGGTCCTGCTTGTGACCTGGAATCATATCTTCTATAATCTTCGTTCCAGGCTTGACGGTTGACATTGTCGTTGGATCAAGTTCTGCAGCATACGAACGCTCGAAGCCCCAATAACCATATACCCTACCATCGTCATCCACAAAGCAAGCTGGATCAAAAGCAAATGGACCTACTGTAGAATCAGCAGCCTCCTTACTCCAATTGACCGGTACAAACGGACCATCAGGCCTGTCTGATTTCGCAACAAGGCTACTACGCTTGTCATGCTGAACGTTAGGATAGAGATAATACGTTTTCTTGCCATTAGCATCCTTTACCATAGTCACATCAGGGGCATAGAGCACGTCTCCTGTCCCATCAGCATTCAGTTTCTTGCCTTTAGCATCTGTCTTTGACTCGAAGATAACTCCGTCATATCGCCAGTTAGTAAGGTCATCAACAGGAGCCGACCACACCACCTGGTCCCTACCGCAATAGTAATTTATGAGATTGTCGTGCGAACCATAGATATAAACACGTTTCTTTCCAGGAACATCCGGATCATCAAAAACGTACGGTTCACCATCAGGTATGAACTCCCATAGAGGCAAATATGGATTCTGTGCATTAGCCACATTAGTACCAGCACACATAGCCATCAACAATAAAGCCTTTGCAGACTTATTGAAATCAAATTTCAACATATTATCTTTTTGTTTAGTTATTTCAAAATTTCTACAAAGTTACTAAAACTTAGCCTAATCCAAGGCAATTATACCTTTTTTAACAAGTTCTAATGTCCAAAAATAATTTTTTTATAGTAATTTTGCAGCGTTTTGTTTACGAACTTTGAATTATGATAAAGACAATTATATTCGACCTTGGAGGCGTGCTTATCGATGTTGATATGCAGAACTGTTTTCATAACATCAAAGCACTTGGAGTGGACGTAGAGGCTCTTACGACAACTTCAGCAACAGCTCCAGTCTCTACAGTTTGCGAAGGTGTAACCATCTCTGGAGCCTTGCATGAGTATCAGACAGGTAAGATTCCTACTGAGCAGTTCTTGTCTATGCTTCAAGAACTGAGCGCCCCAGGCACAACCCGTCAGCAGGTTCTCGACGCATGGAACTCTTGTTTGCAGACATTACCAAAATACAAACTCGACTTCGTGAAGCAGCTTAGAAATGAAGGATATACCACATACCTACTCTCAAACACAAACAATGCACATTGGAAGTATATTCTTGAAACCTCATTCCCAGAACCTCCTGAGTACTATTTCGACAAGTTATTCCTCTCTCAGGAAATGGGAATGGCAAAGCCAGATACGGAAATATATGCGGAAGTTCTTCGCCAGATAGATACACCTGCCGAAGAATGTCTGTTTATTGACGATTCAAGTGCCAACTGCAAGGCTGCAGAGTCTCTCGGTATTCACACCTACAACGCACCTGTTCATACAGATTATAGGGAAGAAGTTAAGAATATATTAAAATAGCGGAAATTCTGAAAAGTTTAATAGTCATAATGAAGTTGAACAAATAATCCAAACGTTCTCTTCGGCTAAATGAATTTTCCACATCTCCCCAGCCTCTTCTCTACCTCCCATGTACCTTCGCTCATCCTCCTATGTAAGTCCGATGATCCTATAGTTCCAAGAAGGGACTTACACCGAGTTTGGTTAGGACTCACATAGGAGGAAGTACGAAGCTAAAGCCTATCCACATTCAAGCATATGTAATAACAAACAAAAAGCTCCCTTGCGGGAGCTTTTTTCTATTTAAACAACATAGCAAAACCGATAACTGCGACAAATGTTGCAACTGCTACGATGAATAGCAAAAGGATTGAATGATCATTTTTGTTCTCTGTTAATCTTTCGCTTATTGAAGGATCATCATCTTCATCGTCAATCCTTACCTTACGCTTGGCGTTCTTGTCAAGGTTAAGAGCAGCAAGCTTACAAGTCTGACAATCAGCCTTGTTGATATCGCATTTTCCGCAATTATTTAGTGATGTATGTTTATTTGTCATTTTTTAGAAGTCAAAATTAACGCCTACAGCAAAAGCGTCGTTTCTACGCTCATAGACGTCTTTCTTTGTTACACCAGCAGAAACCTGTGTCTCTACTGTACGCTTGTCATAGAAGTTGTGCATATAGCCCAAGTCAACGCTTATCTTCTCTGAAACGTGGAGACGAACACCACACACAATCATATTGCTGCTAAGGTTGTGAACCATATCTGACATATAGGCATCTGAGAGGTCATAATGCGTGTTCTGCCAACCTGCACTTACGGTAAGGAGCTTTGTTGCATCCCACTCAGCACCGAAGAGAACCTCTTGTGTGCCATCATTAATTTTCTTATGCTCGTCAGCATACTTAATGGCTTTCTTATCGTTATAGAAGTGATAGCCAGCATTCAGACGAACTGTCTCTATTGGAGAATACTGAACACCACAGGTGAAAGTACCCGGAATATCATCGCGAACATACTTTGTCTTTTCATCATTGAACTTATCCAAAGCAATTGTAGTGCGAGCTAAATCATTCATGTCTGACGAATTCTTAAGATTCATCTTTGTACGGAACTCATACTTTGCAGCGATGTTCCATTGGTCGTTAATACGATAGTCAACGCCAATTACAGGAGTAAAACCAACACATGACTGATCTGTAGTCATCTCTATTTCAGCAGCTTTAACAGGAATTACTTCCATTCCTGGAGCTAAAGTATGAATCTTGATGTCACGAACATATCCCTCGTATGAAGCACTACCATAAACCGTTCTAAGTCCAGCAAAAACTGCAAGATTATCTGTTACCTTATAACCTGCACCAACCTGAAAGCCAAAGTAATACTGGCGGCCTCTCATATATGCATCAAAAGAATAACCTTTATATGCTTGTTGTGGTAATCCCTGCTGAACAGCCATCTGAGGAAGCATGGTTGAATAAAGCATCTCAATACTACCAATACCTTCATCGAAGGTACACTTACCACCACCACCTGTTACAGCAAACGAAGCTGAGAGTGTAAGTTTATCCATAACATATGCAGCCTGAAAACTTGGTACTATCGGAGCAGAAGCCTTACCCTTAAATTTATGAGTTTCAGTTGGATCATTCACATTATACTTGTAATAAGGGAATGTTGTTGTTGCAATTCTCTGCTGCTCTGGATGCTGAGCCGTCAATCCGAGGTGAAAGCCGTTTGGCATGAAGCAGACACCAGCAGGATTGGTATAGACACCATCAATATCAATTACAGCATCACGAGCTGGGTTACGCAAGAACGAAGCACTCTGATTGGAATTAGTCACGAGACCACCTGCCATTGCCTCAGAAGAGCATACAGCAAATAGGACAGCTGAATAGAAAATCTTTTTCATTTGTTTATCTTGAATATAATATATTACCTTAATATTGCTGCAAAGGTACTATAAAATATTCGCGAATGACAAGATTATCCTATATTTCTCACCCCAAAGTGTCAAACATCATTACATTCTCCTATCCAATGAGAAAATAGTCCTATTTGAAAGTTATTTCTATCGTTTCTTCTTGCCATGCTTGGTTGTAACAAGAATTACACCATTGGCACCCTTAGCACCATACATACTGCCATCTTTCTGTACCTCCACGGTTTCTACATCATTCACGTTAACAAATGAAAGCGATGATATCTCAACGCCATCCAAGATAAAAAGAGGATCAGTAGAACCGCAGATAGTACCAATACCACGGATAACAGCCTTACCATTTGAAACGACAAGTCCAGGAACAAGTCCCTGCATTGCATCTAATAAATTTGTCCTTCCCGTGCGCACAAGCAACTCACCAGGAATACCCGTAGTTGCCATACATGATTCACGACGCTTAACAAAGCCATAGCCGAAGTTCACGAGTTCTTCATCCTGTCGTACTTCATATTTTAATACATCACCAAGACGAACCCTAACAGACTTCATCGTATCTACAGGTATTAGATAAAGTTGTTTCTTGTATTTCACATGAAGAGTATCCGTTGGCTGAACATTAGTCAAGCCAAACTTTCCCTTCTTATCTGTTGTTGTATAATAGTTCGGATCCACAACCCACACTTTGGCACCCTTCAACGGTTGACCGAGGATATCAGCTACAACGCCATTGAATGGCACAGCCTTTTGCTCCTGTGCAAGAACCGCCACACAAGCAAAAACACTTACTATAAAGAAAAACAACTTTTTCATAGCTCATCAATTTTGAATTGTCAATTATTTTTTTTACCTTTGCATTCATTTAGTTACTTCGATTGCAAATTTAACGAAAAGAATTCTTAAAAAAGAATTTTCCGACCGTTTTTTTGCATTACGACTACAAAAAAGTCAAAAAATCATATATACACATGACAACAGACATAAAATCTTTCATTGCCAAACAATTACAGCTTGCTGTAAAAGCTGTTGAAAATACTCTATCTCTGCTTGATGAGGGATGCACAATTCCATTCATCTCACGTTATCGCAAAGAGAAAACCGGCGGACTTGACGAAGTTCAAATCGGCAATATCTCACAGCTATACGAAAAGTTAAAGGAACTCATCAAGCGAAAAGAGACAATCATCAAGACTATCAACGAATTAGGTAAGATGACTAAAGAACTCCAACAACGTATTGACGATTGCTGGGATAGTACCGAACTTGAGGATATCTACCTGCCATATAAGCCGAAACGTCGCACTCGTGCTCAGGTTGCCCGTGAACTCGGTCTTGAACCTCTTGCAACTGCCATTCTTCTTCAACGTGAACAGAATCCGGAACAGCTTGCAAAGCGTTTCGTAAAGGAAGGTGTGAAAGATGCTGAGACTGCCATAAAGGGTGCCCAGGACATCATCGCCGAGACAATTAGTGAAGATGAGGACACCCGTAATCGTCTGCGTAACACATTCCGTCGTGAAGCCTATATAACATCCAAGGTGGTAAAAGCAAAACAGGATTCTGACGAGGCAGCTAAATACTCTGATTACTTCGATTTCGAGGAACCTCTTCGCCGTTGTACTGGCAATAGACTTCTCGCCATGCGTCGTGGAGAGGCAGAGGGCATCCTCCGCATAAGCATCAACGTGGATAACGATGAGGCTATAAGCAGATTACAGCGACAATACGTTCATGGTCGTGGACGTTGCCAAACGCTTGTTGAAGAGGCTTGCGAGGATGCCTACAAGCGACTTCTATGCCCAAGCATCGAGAATGAGTTTGCTGCAAGTTCCAAGCTCAAGGCTGATGAAGAGGCTATCGGCGTATTTGCAGAGAACCTACGACAGCTTTTGCTTGCTGCGCCTCTCGGACAGAAGCGCGTGATGGGTATTGACCCGGGCATACGTACTGGTTGTAAGGTTGTTTGTCTTGACGCTCAAGGCAATCTTCTATATCACGATGTCGTTATGGCAGTCGGCTCTCAAGGTAATGCCGAACGTGCAGCACAGAAATTCGCAAGCATAGCAAAGAAATATGCTGCGGAGGCTATCGCCATAGGTAATGGTACAGCCTCACGTGAGACAACGGATATTGTGAAGCGTTCAGGTCTCGACATTCCTCATTATGTGGTAAGCGAGGATGGTGCCTCCGTATATAGTGCCTCAAAAGCTGCACGTGATGAGTTCCCAGATGAGGATGTAACGGTACGTGGTGCCGTGAGCATCGGCAGAAGACTCATGGACCCTCTTGCCGAACTCGTAAAAATTGATCCAAAGAGCATTGGCGTTGGTCAGTATCAGCACGATGTGGATCAGACTCAGCTCAAAGCATCCCTTGACCGAACCGTGGAGAGTTGCGTGAACTCAGTAGGCGTTGACCTCAACACAGCAAGTATCCACCTTCTGACATACGTCAGCGGACTCGGCCCTACCCTTGCAAAGAACATCGTGGATTATCGCAAGGAGAACGGAGCATTCACTTCTCGCACCCAACTGAAGAAAGTGCCTCGTCTCGGACCTTCCGCCTATCAGCAATGTGCCGGATTCCTTCGCATCCACAATGCCAAGAACCCTCTCGACGGAAGTGCCGTCCACCCTGAAAGTTATGCCATCGTAGAGAAAATGGCAAAGGATAGCGGCTGTACAGTAAAAGAACTGATGTCTTCTGCCGAGAAGCGCAAGGCTATCGACATAAAGAAGTACGTTACTGAGGAAGTGGGCATCCCTACCCTTACGGATATCATGAATGAGTTGGAGAAGCCCGGACGTGACCCTCGTGCGGAGATTGAGACCTTCGAGTTTGATCCTAACGTACATACTCCAGAGGACCTCGTATCTGGCATGGTTCTTCCTGGTATTGTAACAAATCTCACTAAGTTCGGTGCTTTCGTGGATATAGGTGTGCATCAGGATGGACTTATCCATATCTCACAAATGGCGGATAAGTACATTTCCGACCCATCAGAGGTTCTCCATCTGCATCAGCATGTAAAGGTGCGTGTGGTAGAGGTTGACAGAAAGCGTAACCGTATCGGATTATCGCTCAAAGGAATATAAACAAAGAAAGGCTCGCTTGCGCGGAGATTTAGAAAGTAAATTATCAGTAAATTAATTCAGTAAATTAACGTGAGCTCGACGACTTAATGCGGACAAGCAGCAAGTCATCGAACTCACGTTAATTTACTTTCCAAAAAGAAATTTATTTTCCGAATATTCTGACGTTACTCCCCAAGCACGGCATCTACAAGAAGCGACACATCGGAAGGAGAATATTTGTGATACATCTCAAGCAACTTAAACTCATCGCTCAAAACAGAATACAACTCATTCCATTTGCCTGAAAGTTCATTGTCCTTAAGTGGATAGGCATCAATAAAATTAAGACACGCCTCCACGCATTTCCTCATATTTCCTGAGAAGAAATACAGATCTATCATGCAGAGGAAGTCGTTTTTCGAGGTCTCACCCCATTTGCCCTCAAGAATCTTGAGATATAGTTCCTCCGCCTTCTCATAACGTCCAAGACAGAGCAAAGCCCATGCAATCAATCGCTTTACCTTCGGATCGTCAGGATGCTCAAAATCAAGGCGATAGAAATCATTCAAGTTCTCTTCCACCTTGCCCGCAAGCACAAAGGCATGAAGCCTGTTCAGTTCGTATGCAAACACGTCGGGACACAGTTCACAAAGCCTCTGACAATACGGCAAAGCCTCCCCGTTTCCGTTCTGCAGATAATAGCGGGCAATACCCTTTATGGCAAGAACAGAATCCCCATTCGTTGCCAGCACCCTATTGTAAAACTCCAAAGGATTCTCCCCCTTTTTCTCTGCAACGGTAGCCAACACAAGACTGCGCTCTTCTGAATCCTCTGCTTTAAGTGCCACTTCCGATGCCACAGCCAGTTTGTCGTGCCTAAGAAGGAACTTAGCAAGTTCCACACAACGTCCCTTCAACTGAGGCTTGTCTGCCCATCCTTGCATCCAAAAGGTCTCGACAAACACATTCGGCATCTTCACCTGCGGACTTAGCTTGAAGAAACGGTACAGATCCTGCAGATACATCCTACGCACGTATGCCGACTCCTCAGTTATCGTATTATCAATATTCCCCATGCCTACAATAGCCATCTCACCGCCAGCCATCGCCTTACGTATATCCTCAGGCAAAGTTGGCAACACGCTCTTCAAGGCGAAAAGAAAAGAATATTTGTCGGAACTGCATAGCGTAGGAACAGTAAATACCTTTGCTATCGACTGCAGCCCCTCGTCATTCAGTATTGTCTCGCCCAGATCCGGATGCTTGATATCAAAAGGCATGAACCAGTTGATTAGCTTATAGAAGAAAGGATAACGCTTCATCTGGCTAAAGCCTGCATAGAAGATATCCACACCTGCCTTCTGCATATTCGACATCCTCTTTATGCCCTGCTCCATCTTCTCCATAGCAAGTTCCGACTCTCCCGGATTAAGAATATCGTCGAGCGTTTCGTCCTTCTCCACTAATCCGTCCTTCGGAGAGAACTTGAAATGGTTTCCCTTGAGAATATCAGGCATTATCTCCTTCTGTATCACCTTATTATCCTTCTCTGCCTCTGTACAGATAACCACCTGCATAATCATCTCCACGAGTTCCGAACACGTGTTATCGTCCTCAAGCATCTGCTCCACGAGCATATCCTGCGTCTCGGCATCATGCTTCATAAGCCTGTTGCTCATCTGATAGCAAAACACCCACCCCACAAACGCACGCTGACGAACATACATATCCTCGCTCGTCATATACACATAGCAAAGCGTCTTGTATTTCTCCACGCAATACCCGAGCATACAACCAAGCATTATGGCAGAGACAATAACCTGAGCATCAGCCGATTTCACTTCTGTAGAAATCAGATAAGCCGTCCATAGTCGCTGTTCCTGTTCACGCCAATCCGATGAAAGGAAAATTGAGACAAACACCCTGTTCAGCACCTCATAATGCGCCTTTGCGTCAAGACTCTCATCCCTGAGAGCCTCAATCAAGTTACTGGCACTATTATCATCGGCAGCAACCGTTTTCTGTAAGCTAACAAGTGCCGTATCATTTACAATCCTCAGCAATCTCTTTACATCAGAGGCAATATGATAGCCTTTGGCAAGCATCTCGCCATACAGTTTTTCGCGCTGCGGATCCTTATACCCCTCCGTCATGAAACGGAGCATATAGGCATAATCCTGTGTAAGAGACTCATAACGGGAGGAAATATCCATGCTTGCGAGTCTCTCAACGTGTGGTTTCAGGATAGCAAGTCCCAAACCGAGTTTGTCCTGTAAAAAAGCACTTAGCATAAATTATATGCGCGTCAGTATATTTAATTTACTATTTACAAATTTACTATGTACTATTTATTTACTATTTGACTGATTTACTATTTTTGCCAATCACAAATAGTAAATGCCTACTGCGATATGAAATAGTACATAGTAAATAGCAAAATAGTCAATATGTTCAATTGTTAATTGTTTTTGCTATCTCCAATCCTTTCAGGAATAATTCCTGCTGTTTCTTTATCCTCTTATCTGCCAAAGCCTTCTTCCTAAAGGCGAAGACACCTTTTGTCTGAGAGGAATAATCCCGCAGGACCTTTGCACCTGACTTTATGGCAGTTGTGGCAAAAGGCTCTGGAAGGAAAGCTGCATCCACATTACCGGTAGTAAGCATCTTCGTGCGGACATTAACGTCCTCACATTGAATGATATATACAGTCTTATTCTTTTTCATAAGACTGTCAGTAACCTGTTCTGCATACTTGCGTGTATATCCGTGACTGTCAGCAGCAATAATCTTGTCAACAAGCTGCTCCGTCCTCACTATACGTGATTTCGTCGAAGTAAGCATCTTCCACGACAATGTAGTGGCAGGACCGAGAGTCAGGGCAACGGAATCCTTATCCCTCAGAACATCGGCCAACGCGCTGTCAACAACAGCACATTCCACAATATTCTTCATCAAAGCTATTCGGCATTCGGAAAGGGCGTTATAATGCCGTATATGCACATCCACCCCGAGCGAGTCGAATATTCCCAAGGAATCCGCCCTTCGGATAATATCACAGTCACTTGTAGGGAGTATTCCGACCTTGAAAGCCAACGAATCCTCTATTCTAAGCTTCTCCCTCTCCGCCCTCGACAGGCGTGCCTTTGCCTCCTCATCGTCACACGAAACGAGGAACACATTACACGTGAGGGCAGAAAGTGCCAATATGAAAAATGCTATTTTTCGTTTTATCATGGTGCGAAATTACGAAAAAAAACGGAAATAAAACAGAAAAGGAAGAAAAAAAGTGAAAAAAAGCCTCCCTCTCCCCAAAAGAGGAGACTTTACCTGTCAACTATATCTATTCGTAAGAAGAAAAAGCGACAACCTAAATCTGCAAACCCAACTCGGCTAAAACTCCTATATAAATGCCATTAAAATACAATATAAATACCATTAAGATACCATTAAATTACCATAGTTAATGGTATTATTATGGTATTATAATGGTAATATAATGGTATTATTATGGTATTATCATCGAGGTTAGTGAGGAGAAAGAAGGGGGGATGAAAGCAATCTTACATACCATGAAAAAAAAGTATATTGTTTGGCTATATAAGAATATTTATTTACCTTTGCAAACAATAACCTTTAAGGTTTGAACATCAAATCGTATCCACAACTAACAATAAAAAAAGTAGTATGATGAGGAAATATTTTGCAATAACGTTGATGCTTTTTTTTTGCATGAATATATTCGGACAAGTACGGGAGTTTCATAGCATTCCAACTGAGAGATCAAATCAGTTGGATAAAATGGGGATTGACGACTCTACCATGTTAAATAGTTATGAGAGTGATTTTCTCAATGAAGTTTTCAAGGATAGCCTGAAAGTGTTTGATTTTATAGGGAAAAGAATCGGATTTCTTAAAGGTGGTAGTGGTAGCCGTAAATCAGATTACTTCAAAATGCACAAAACACATATCTCTGATAAGAATTCTCCATGCGACAATGGGCAACTATATGTTCTTAATGAAACAGAAAAGGAAGAAACTGGCGGTTATGACGCAGTAATCGTATATTGGAGCAAGTTTATTATACCAAAGGTGCAACTAATAAAGATTTTGAAATCTATTTCTTCGCGATTAATGATAAATAGCAAGTAGAAATAGCAAAAAAGCGAATATTTTTAATCAAAAGTGGCGAAAAAGTGACATTTATTTCGGTTTTCGGGATTTTTTGATTAACTTTGCGCCCTCAAATGGCAAAGGATAAGACAGCATACGTTTGTGACTACTGCGGACAGGAGTCGGCAAAGTGGATGGGTAAATGCCCTTCATGCGGTCAGTGGAATACGTTCAAGGAAGTGCGTATCTCTGCTGAGACACCTGTCAAGTCGGCACGTAAGGCGGCTTCTTCTGTTGCCACGACATCGCTTCGCGCAAGCAAGACGGCACGTGCCGTTAGCCTTCGCGACATTTCCACAAAGGCTGAGCCGAGGATTGACACGCACGATGCGGAACTGAATCGCGTACTTGGTGGCGGCATAGTACCCGGAAGCATAATACTTCTCGGTGGCGACCCGGGCATAGGAAAGAGTACGCTCACGCTCCAGACAATAGTGCAGATGACGGAACGCCGTGTGCTGTACGTAAGTGGTGAGGAATCAGCCCATCAGATTAAGATGCGTGCCGAGCGCCTTACCCCTAATGCCGGCGAGCACGTGATGATTCTATGTGAGACATCGCTCGAAAACATTTTTAAGGAGATTGAGGAGGTTGCTCCAGAGCTTATCGTCATAGACTCTATACAGACAATGGAGACAGAGGATGTGGAGTCGGCTCCAGGTAGCGTGACGCAGATTCGCGAGTGTGCCTCTGCCCTACTCCGCTTCGCAAAGACAAGTGCTATTCCTGTCATTCTGATAGGACATATAAATAAGGAGGGAACGATAGCTGGTCCGAAGGTGCTTGAGCATATCGTGGATACCGTTATCCAGTTTGAGGGCGACCGTCAGAACATCTACCGCATACTTCGCTCTATAAAGAACCGTTTCGGCTCTACTTCGGAACTCGGAATATACGAGATGCTTCAGAATGGTCTTCGTCCTGTGACGAATCCTTCAGAGCTTCTTCTTTCCGACGAGCGTCAAGGAATGAGCGGAATAGCGATTTCGGCAGCCGTGGAGGGTATGCGTCCGTTCCTTGTGGAGACACAGGCATTGGTAAGCACAGCTGCATACGGAACTCCGCAACGCTCGGCAACGGGTTTCGATCAGCGAAGACTGAACATGCTGCTTGCCGTCCTTGAGAAGAAGGTGGGATTCAAGCTGATTCAGAAGGATGTGTTCATCAACATAGCAGGCGGATTGAAGGTTACGGATATGGCAATGGACCTTAGCGTAATAGCCTCCGTATTCTCAAGCAACGTGGACATCCCGATAGAGGAAGGCTGGTGCATGTGCGGTGAGGTGGGACTGAGCAGCGAGGTTCGTCCTGTCAGTCGCATAGAACAGCGAATAGCCGAGGCTGAGAAACTTGGTTTCACGGATATCATCATACCGAAACGCAACTCGAATGCCTTGAAGGGTAAGAAATACAGCATACGCATTCATCCTGTAAGTAAGGTTGAGGAAGCGATAAGGACGTTGTTCTCGTAAGATGGCCCCTCACCTGCCCTATTGGGCATCCTCTCCCCAAGGGGCGAGGTAAAAGTTACACACTTTCGCTATAGAGCAAGAATATTAAACATTATAAATCAATAAAAGTAAAACCAGTACCCTTGATTGGAAACACATACTTCCTCCTCGCCCCATGGGGAGAGGATGTCCGCAGGACAGGTGAGGGGCTGTTATTTAATTTCTTATGGTAAAAATCACTAAAGAGGCTGCTCTCAAGTATCACGAGACCGGCCGTCCAGGAAAGATTGAGGTAATGCCAACAAAGCCTTACCACACTCAGACAGATCTCTCGCTTGCATATTCACCAGGCGTAGCGTTCCCATGTCTTGAGATTCAGGAAACACCAGATGCAGCTTACAAGTACACAGACAAGGGTAACCTCGTTGCCGTTATCTCTAACGGTACAGCGGTGCTCGGTCTTGGCGATATAGGTGCTATGTCAGGCAAGCCAGTAATGGAAGGTAAGGGACTTCTCTTCAAGATCTACGGTGGTGTTGACGTATTCGACATCGAGGTTGACGAGAAGGATCCTGAGAAGTTCTGCGAGGCTGTAGAGAAGATTGCACCAACATTCGGCGGTATAAACCTTGAGGATATCAAGGCTCCTGAGTGCTTCTATATTGAGGATCGCCTCAAGAAGTCACTCGATATTCCAGTTATGCACGACGACCAGCACGGTACAGCCATCATCTCTTCTGCAGGTCTGCTCAATGCCCTTGAGGTTGCAGGCAAGAAGATTGACGAGGTTAAGATCGTTGTATCAGGCGCAGGTGCTGCTGCTATCATGTGTACAAAGCTCTATATTGCCCTCGGTGCAAAGAAAGAGAACGTGCTCATGCTCGACTCTAAGGGCGTTATCACATCTGACCGTCCAAACCTCACAGAGCAGAAGAAGTTCTTCGCAACAGACCGTCGCGACGTTCACACTCTTGAGGAGGCAATGGTAGGTGCAGACGTATTCCTCGGCCTTTCAAAGGGTAATGTCGTATCTCAGGATATGATTCGCTCTATGGCCAAGAACCCTATCGTGTTCGCTTGTGCAAACCCAACACCAGAGATTTCTTACGAGGATGCTATGGCAGCACGTCCAGACGTACTCATGTCAACTGGCCGTTCTGACTATCCAAACCAGATCAATAACGTTATCGGTTTCCCTTACATCTTCCGTGGTGCCCTCGACGTAAACGCTCGCGCCATCAACGAGGAGATGAAGATTGCTGCCGTTCACGCTATCGCTGACCTCGCTAAGCAGCCAGTTCCTGACGTAGTGAACCAGGCATACAACGTGAACAACCTCACATTCGGTCCTGACTACTTCATTCCAAAGCCAGTTGACCCACGTCTTATCACAGAGGTTTCTGCTGCCGTAGCAAAGGCTGCTATGGATAGCGGTGTGGCACGTAATCCTATCACAGACTGGGACGCATACAAGCGTAAGCTCCGTCGCCGTATGGGACAGGAGACAAGCGTTACCCAGAACCTCTACGAGACAGCTCGTAAGCACCCACAGCGCGTGGTATTCGCTGAAGGTCTCCACCCAACAATGATCAAGGCTGCCGTTCAGGCAAAGGAAGAGGGCCTCTGTACTCCTATCCTTCTCGGTAACGACGAGATGATTGAGAAGAAGGCAAAGGAACTCGAGCTCAACCTTGATGGCGTTGAGATCGTAAACCTCCGTCATGACCGTGAGCGTGACCGTCGTGAGCGTTATGCTAAGATTCTCTCTGACAAGCTCCAGCGTGAGGGTTACACATTCGAGGAGGCAAACGACAAGATGTTCGAGCGCAACTACTTCGGTATGATGATGGTTGAGACTGGCGACGCTGACGCATTCATCACAGGCGTATATACCAAGTTCTCTAACACTATCAAGTGTGCCAAGGAGGTTATCGGCATCCGTCCTGAGTACAACCACTTCGCTACTATGAACATCGTAAACTCTAAGCGTGGTACTTACTATATCGCTGATACCCTCGTAAACCAGTCACCAGACAAGGATACAATCAAGGATATCGCTCGCCTTACAGCCGACACAATCCGCTTCTTCAATGACGAGCCACGCATCGCTGGTATCTCATTCTCAAG
>Ga0326513_10001398_pt1 | contig 19054 bp, 17 predicted proteins | sample 2_2465_0518_D_FD_203654 | JGI IMG/M metagenome (GOLD analysis project Ga0326513, IMG submission 203654) | Bovine rumen microbial communities from UC Davis, California, United States - 2_2465_0518 | ecosystem: Host-associated > Mammals > Digestive system > Stomach > Rumen | place: USA... | reverse complement strand
TACTTCATAGACCTTGTGAGCGGCTACTGGTCAAGTAATGATGTGCTGCACAACTTCAAAAAGACCGCGCACCGTGATGGCAGAAATGTTAAGATAATGATTGAACAAGAGCCTGGAAGTGGAAGCAAATTATTAATCAGCCGTTTCAGAGCAGAAAGCGACCTGAGGAAATTCCATATCAGAGCAGACAAAGTCCGATTGAAAAAGAATGTCAGAAGCTTCGACCTTGAAGCCATAGCAGAAGACCACCGATGCTACTTCGTCAAAGCTCCCTGGAATATTGACTTGATTGACCAGCTTGTAGCATTCACAGGCAAAGAAGGAGGCACAGACGATAAAGTCGACACAGCCACAGGGTCTGCAAGATACTGGCTAAGACCACGTAAACGCATCAGAGCATAATATAGGAGGATAACGAATATGACAAAAAAACATAGTGATAGCTTCATAGTAACCATGGACAATGATAATACGTACCATGTTGTGGACAGATTAGAACTTGAAAAACACGCACTTAAAAGCAAAGTAGCAAATGATGGGAGTAAACAGACAATAAGCGACTCCTTAGAACACGGGAAATCCGTACTCAACCCGAAATACAATCCTTATGACTTGGTACAACTGCTTGACCTTTACACTTATCACGCTGCCTGTGTGGACGTTGTGAGTATAGATGCGTCAGGGATAGATTATACCCTAAAACCTATTGAAGATGTAGAACCTGTAGAAAGTGAAAAAGAAAGATTGGTAAAGATACTTGACGAAAGTAAGCCGTCTATCAATACACACCTGCAGAGGTTAGTGTATGACCGCAGGGCAATCGGCTATGGTGCTTTGGAAGTGATACGTGAAAGCACAAGCAAATCCGACATTATCAGACTAAAACATATCCCTGCTCAAGCATTAAGACGTCATACAGATTTGAAACGCGTACTCTACACCACACCTGATGGAAAACGTGTATGGTTTGTCCTCTATGGCAAAAACTATGATGAGAATGGCGTACTCTGTGATGTAGACTCAAATACTGGTGAATGGAAGCCATATAATAGTCTTGAGCCTGAAAACAAGGCTAATGAGTTACTCTGGAGTATGGAGTACGCTCCCGCAACTGACTACTATGGAAGACCACCGATTGTATCCTGTCTTGGCAGCATCAAGGGAGATATTGGAGCTGTCAAATACAATAACAGCTTCTTTGAGAACTACGGAATGCCTAAATTTGCAATCACGGTCACAGGCGACTTCGCCGATTATGATATAGAGCCTGATGACCCTGAATATGATGTAACCCAGACACTCCGTTATAAGATTGGTCAGCAAATCAAAGAAGTAATTAGAAATCCACACTCTGCTATTTGTATTACAATACCTTCTGAAGGAGAAGAGGGTAATGTGGACTTGAAGATAACTCCTTTATCCGTTCAGACGGAGGAGGGACACTTCAGAATGTACAGGAAGGACACAAGGGACGAAGTATTACACGCGCACCATGTCGACCCTTCAAGGCTTGGAATATTCGACTCTGGCAACCTGAATGGCAGCAATTCAAAATCCACAATGGACAGCTACAAATACGGCACAATCGCGCCAATCAAGAAGGAATGCGAAGCCCTGATCAATCAAATCGCGGAAGAGGTAGGCGTCAAAACCTGGAAATTCAGCATAGTTGACGTAGCACCAGTCGATTATAAAGAGGATATTGCATTAGCAGATTTCCTATTCCAAAGAGGCGCTATGACAATCAAAGAGCTGATTGATAATTTCGGAAACAAATTCGGACTAACAATTGAAGACGAAGACGATTACTACCTGAACGCAAGATACCTGAATAATGTACCATTGGAGAAGGTGTGGAATGACACAGAAGACAACCCATACCTTGAAGTGGAAAGCATACTCAACAGCTTAGACGATACAGAGGCAGATTATGAGGATAACAAAGGAACAAGCCAAGCAGATGGTATTCAAAGCCCGATTGACACAAGCGAAGAGCTTGACTAATGAAAAAAGGCTTGAACAGGCATTAAGCAAACTATTCCAACGCGTCAAAAAGGAAGTCCTGGATAGCTTAGAAGAGTATTGGACAGATTACCAGATGCGCCAGGGACAAATCGACATGGTCTGCGCTCCAATCCACGCTGCACACAGGGAATATATGGAAATCCTTGAAAAACATATCAAACGTGAAAGAAGCCTTGGACGTGCAGAAGCAAAAAGACTTGTCAAATTAGCAAACAAGAACAGAGCCGCATTCAAAGAAGCGAACACAATCCCTATCAAAGGCATTCTTGAAAAAGACGAACTGTTCGGGACAAGCAAATACGCAGAGGACAAACTACTCAATCACACTTTCCAAGCAAGTGAAAAAACAATGCAGCGCATTGATAAAGACATCAATAAGATAATAAGCGAAGGATACCGTGGCGGGAAAGGAATAGACTCTGTAAGTCGCGACATAATGAAACGTTTCGACCAGATAGCAGACTGGGAAGCCAGACGGATAGCACGTACAGAAATCCATAACGCCCACCAGAACAGCATCATGCAAACCTATGAGGAAATGGGAGTAGAATACACTCAATGGAGCAGCGTAAACGATGGGCGTACACGTGGAAGCAGACCAAAGGACAAGGCAGACCATATTGTCCTGAATGGTGAGATTATCAAATTCGGAGGAAAATACAGCAACGGCTTAGAATACCCTGGAGATACAAATGGAAGGCTTGTTGAATGGATTAACTGCCGTTGCAGTCACGCCCCGTTTGTCATGCCTCCTGGTAAGGCTGCGCCTCCAGGTATGGCGCAATTCCGTGTTGATGATTTGATTAGTATAGAAGCGCCAGATTATGATGAGCTAATCAGGAAAGCCATTGCCGACCTTGAAGGCAAGACTCCGAAACCTAAACAGAAAATTGAGCCTAAAACAGAACCTAAATCACGCCTTGATGAGTTAACCGCGAAAACTGAAATCAAACCAATCCCTGAAAAATACTACGCTAAAGAGAGTATGAATGATTATGATAGGCTCACACATATCCCGAAACATGACAACCTAACAGACCTTGAGATAGCCTATAAAAACGTCCAACTGGGAGATATAAAACTCTCACGCTCTGAAACTGAAAAGGCTGAACTCATCAAGGAATGTGAGGACGCATACATAAGCAATGTCGAAGCGGAAATATACCACCTCAGACGTATTACTGAACAGGAAAGAGGATTGATGAGAGCATTTGAGGAAATCAATCCTGAACGCGCTATTGAGATTAGGAAACAGTATGTTAAAAAACAGGATATTAACCGTTTGACTAAGGCTGAACAGGAAGTGCTAAACACATTACGTGATATTAAGCAGAATGACCCTGATAAATGGGCAAATAATATACACGGACGCTATGAGGAAAGGTTAAAACAATTGGAGGACAGAATAAGTAATGTAAACATTCATGCTGAAAAAATGACTAACTACACTCAACTGTACAGGAATATGGGCTACTCCATAGAGGACGAACCTTGTACATCATATCATTTCGCAGACAGCAGGTTGAATATCCGTATTAGCGAAGAGATACGAAGTGGTGGTTTGAGCCTTGAGTTTGTATTAGATACAATTAATGAGCAACCATCATTCTCAAGCGACACATACCAAACCATTGTTATCAGCACCCAAGACATGGTAACTTCCCGTAGTGGTATGTTGGTCGGAGGATTTTCAGATACAAGAGGCACAGTATACTCTTTCACAGGGAATAGGACACGGTTTAAATCCACTCTTGCGCATGAAGGAGCGCATAATACTGAACAGGGAGTCTACCAATTTTCAAGTAACCCTGATTTCCAGTTAAGTGTTCGCGAGGACTTAAAATTGCGTAGGGACGGTAAAATCAAAAAGACACCTCTTCCAACACGTAATAAAAAAGAAGGAAATAAAAGAAACAGAAAGCTTAATCCACAAGCAAGTGATAAGATATGGATTAGTAAATACGCGGAGGATATGCGTACAGAGTCAAACAATGAATTTGTAGAAGCATTTGCAGACAGTTACGCTGCATATGTGAGAGAACCTGAATGGTTTAAAAAGAATTACCCGAACACCTACAAATACTTTGAAACAGTAATCAAGAAATATGAAAAAACAGGAAAATATGACCCTTACTTATAATGGAGGATTTACGAATGATTAATCCATTGATACAAACTACAGATATAAAGGATATTCAAAAGGACAGGTTTGTACTAACAACCTACTTCTATGACCAGGAATGCACAGAGATAGCTCAAAAACAATTAGGCAATTACGCCTATTTAGAAACATACTCCCTAAAAGACATTCCTAATGAGTTAGATAGCATCTCAGACCCGAATAAGAAAAAGGAGTACATCTATGGGCTTCTTGACAGCCTGGATATTCCAATAATCCATACTGAAATTGTGAAAAATGAGGATTACGCTCCTGAAGAGTATGAGCGGCTTCAAAAGGAGATAAAGGAAGACCTGATCTCAAGTTATGAAGAGGACGGTCTTAACTTTTTCTAAAAATCTACTCTTTTTTTCCCTTTTTTTATCTTAACCTTCCCACCTACTTTTTTTTTTAAACTGCTTTGAGTATATAGTGAATGTTACTTCCTTTTACCCTTGTAAAAGGTAAAAAATTAAAACATTTCATTGTTACAATCACGATTACTATGACAATATACAAACAACAAGAGGACGGCTCTCTCCTAATCACAGCACCTGTCATGATACCAGGCGCACATGATTGTGACTACCAGAACGGAGAGCCGCCATTAACCAGAGAACAGATACAAGATTTCGCAAAAACCTACGAAAAATATGGTTTCATAGACCATGAACACGGCTTGACTGTCCATGGCGCAGATTACAAGGTTGGAAAACCTGTGAAATCATTCATACTCAACAAGGATACACAATTCAAGCTCAATAATGGTCTTACAAAGACATATCCAGAAGGGACTTGGCTTGTAACAAGCCAGATAACCAACCCCGCGGCTATACAAATAGCAAAGAACGATGGATATAGTGGGTACAGCGCAAGTGTATTCACACGCACAAGAGCAGACGAATACCTTGAAGCGTTGAAATCCGAACCAGACAAGCCAATACCAAGAGCTTGTAAAAGCCTAAACAGTACAGGGAATAGTCTAATCAAAGACATACAAGACCCTGTGGTATTGAGCATTAGCCTTGTGAATACTCCTTGTTTGCATGAGTCCAGGTTTTGCGAATTAAACATTGATGGTGAGAATATGGACGAAATGAATGATGTAAAAAGTTTAAAAAGTAAAGTCCTGTCCGCTATGGGAATGTCTGAGGAAGCAGAAGTGATGGCGCTCAAATCTGAAGTTACTGAATTGAAAGCAACTATTGAGAGTCTGCAATCTGATTTCCAAGAAGCCCTTAAATCCATGCAGGACGAATTTAAGACCACTCTTGCGGAAGCCTTGAAACCAGTCGACTCTGAAGCTATGAAATCAGAGGACGCTCCTGAAGATGACACCGAACCTGAAGCAGAGGAAGAGCCAGAAGAGGAAACTCCTGAAGAGGAAGAGGAAGCTGAAGAGGAGGAAGTTAAGGCGGAAAAAGGACAATCAAAAGCCGCACCTATTCATGATAATACTGAAGCTGCTATGAAATCCAAGCAGTCTTTTTATGAAGTCATGGGCAAAAACCCAGACGGCACACGTAAAAAATAAACAACCCATATATTTGAGGTATGATATTGATGACCAATGAACAAATTTTATCACAAATCGTAAATGAAAATGAACGCGAAGTTTTTAAATCCATGAGAACCGATATGGCTGGTGCAAGTGCATTACTCAATCCAGAACAATTCAATCAATTCATGAGAGCCGCTGCAATCAATAATACTATTTTGAATGATGCAAGTGTACGCAGAATGAATAGCATGAGCCAAGTAGTCTCCAGTACAAAAATTGTGGGAAGAGTATTGCAATCAGGCTACAAAGCAAACGGCGACACTCAAGACCAATTAACTAAAGCCACTATCGGCTTTGGTAAAGCCGAATTGAATGCTACAAAAATGAAAGCAAAAACAAGCATCTTAGACGATGACAAGGAAGACAATATTGAAAGAGAACAATTTGAGTCTACTTTACTCACTATGATGGGAGAAGCTGTAGGAACTGACCTTGAAGCAGTATGCGTATTCGGGGACACCGACTCCCAGAACAATTCCGCACTCTTCAAATGCTTCGACGGTTGGATAAAAACCGCTACTACCAAAATCGATAGTACAGACGATTTCCACATTGCAACCGATGGTGTAACTGCAATGTTCGATAAGATGCTTTACGCAATGCCTACTGCGTACAGACAATCCAATCTCAAGAAAGACCTTGTCTACTACGTGCCTTTCGAGGTACATGAGGCATACAGACACTACCTTATGGATAGGGAAACTGGATTAGGCGACTCTTCTATCCTCAATGACTCCGAACTCCAATACAAAGGTATTCCAGTCAAATATGCTCCTGTGCTTGATGCGGCAGACGGACGTACTTTCTACGGTGCTGTTCCTTCAATCCTCACCGTTCCTGAATTCCTTTGGTACGGCGTCTACCGTGACCTTAGCGTAGAACCTAAGAGAATACCAGAGAATGAGGAAACCGAGTATTATTACAGAATTAGATGCGACGCTTCCTTACAATGGAATGATGCTTGTGTAATCGCAGACATTACTCCTGCTGAAGCAGCAGCATTATTATAATCCTCTTTTTCTTTCTTTTTTTAAGGTAGGTGCTTAACTATGTCTATGAGTCAAAAGAAAAAAATTAAGGAATTGGAAGGAAAGGTTGACCAGGTAATGGAATACCTTGAAAACTCCCAGTCAACATCAGAGTCTCCTAAGGGCAAAGACTAAAAAAACCCATATGATGGAGGATTTCTGGTATGGCTGATGAGAAACCAAAAAAGAAGACCACAAAGGCAAAAAAGAATGAGTTATTACCTTTTGATGAGTTGCCAGTAGTGGTTAAAAGAAACAGAAAATTATTATATGAATACTTACGAACTGGTGAATTACCATAGGTGGTATTAATGGCGTGGATTAGTACAAGTGATGTAATACAATTTCATGGGTTGAAGCCGCAGCATCTGAATTTTGAAAAAACAGATACTGATGGATTAAACACTCTACTTGAAAAATGGATTACACAAGCGGAAAGTTTGATTAACACATATACTAATCGAGCGTATACTGATGACACTATCACACCTGCGGTACAGAATGTTTGTCTGCGATTAGTCAGTAACATGGTATCCCTTGCGATACAGAAGCGCGACAGTCCAATTATCAAAGTCAATGATTGGACAATACAGAATGTCAGTAGCGACATATTCACAGAAGACTTGAAAAACGATTTAAAGCCTTTCATAAAAGACAGCAGCACCGAACCGAACAGCATAGGCGTCTACACTATAACAGGAGGCGACCAATAATGGTAAAAGTGACTGTGGAAGCAGAGATAGACAATATCCTGACCAAGTTGGATAAATGGGACGAAGTCAAGACAAAGACCATGAATAATGCTGCAAAGTCCATGTTAAGCCAACTGGTTAATAGAAGCCCTGTCGACCACGGAGTATTGAAAGGTTGGTTTATATTTAGTCATTCTGAGACTGAAGTGAATATACGCTCTCCAGCTATTTACGCGAAATGGGTTAATGATGGACACAGGCAGCAGCCTGGAAGATTTATCCCAGGAGAATGGAGAGGAAATCATTTCCAGTATATTCCTGATCACAAGACTGGAATGGTCTTGAAAGCAAAAAGCGTGAAAGGAAAACATTTCGTAGAAGACAGCATAACCGCTGTAGAGGGCGAAATGGAAACACACTTCAAAAAGGCAGTCTATGAGGTGTTACAATGACTGTGAACATATTAACTGGCTTTGAGAAGATATATGAGATAATTACTGGCTCTATCAATGCGGAAGTTACAGAGAATGGCTTATTAAGTGATGTGGAAACTATCGTAAACACATACTACACAGAGGGACAGGTTGAAGAGCCTGTCATCTGGATTACACAACACCCTACAAGCGTAACAAAGAACGCAAATATAGGCGGCACAATGGAATTGCAAACTCCCTTTGAATTTGACTGCGGAGTCTATAATACTGACCTTGAAGATGCGAACCTTGAAAGTCAGAACCTTGCAAACAGGGTTGTCCTTTCAGTATTACGTAATTGGCAGACACAACAGAATGAGCTTATCCCTGGACAAAGAATGATAAGGAGCATAACTCTGAATACGTATAGTCCTGTGGGTTATGTGAATGTGACAAACAAAAGCGACAAAGTCCCTGTCACAGGAGTAATTCTGAACGTTAATCATATAATTAATTGGCAAATGTGCCTGAAAAATGCAATAGAAGGTGAATAAAATTGAATAGAGGTTTTGGATTGGAAGTCGAGTCCAACTATGGAGATACTACTGTAGAGCCTTCAAATTTCGACCCTCACTTCTGGAATAATGCAGAAAACGTCGAGTTTAAACTGAATGACGAGCCTGTGACAAAATCAGGCTCAAGCAGAATGAACAAACGCGCACGGGTTGGAGTAATGAAGCCTACAGGCTCAACAAGTGCTGACGCAGACCTTCAGCAACTTGGTTGGTATTTCCTGGGTTATCTTGATAATTATAAGTACACAGCGGGAGAAAGTGGCGCTACCGTCCACACTCACGAATACTGGGGTGGCGAAGGCAAAGAATTACACTCTTTCAGAGCTATCGCAGCATATGACATACTTACAAAATATATTTATGGTATGCTCTGCGACAAGCTAAAACTTGAAGTGTCTGATGAGAGCATGGAGGTGAGTGCTGATTGGATTTACAAGACCGAAAAAGCAACCCTCAATGAGCCATTTACACAGCCTGACGCATTAACTAATGAAGACATATTCATTATGTTCTATGACGTTAGCTTGAAATTGAATAATGCGGCTCTTGACGGGGTCTCTACTGCTTTTAGTTTTGAAGGTAGTAACAATCATGATGTGGACGGAACTGTCGGATTAGGCAGCAGGTATCCACAAATACGTGCGAAAGCAGGGAAACGTGAGAACAGCTTAAGCATCACTACAACCCTGACAAGCGAAACCGCGAGAAGCATACTTGACGCGGAATACGGAGAAGTTGGCGCTTTAGAGCCTTCAAGCTGTAAACTCTTGCAAATACCACTTGAAGTGAATATCGCACATTGTGAGAATAGTGATTTGCTTTGCAAGATTTTATTCCCTAAATGTACCCTGCGCGTGGAATACAACATCTCTGGAGTAGATGCTATTGAAACAACTATCAATCTTGATACCCTTGGAAGCGGTAGCGTAACCCTGGAGGACGGCACTACCCAGGTAGTGACTGATATGTATGTCCAACTTGTGAATAATCAAGAAGCGCTCACAGAATAATCAAATTTAATAAAATAACTTCAACTATTACACCACCTTCGCCTAATTTAATGAAGGTGGTGCTTTTTTTTTAGAAAAATTCATAAGGAAATCATGATAACATGACAACAAATAGTGAAATGCTTAAAAAATTAACACTTGGAGTAGAAGACACACAAACTGTCTGTATCGACTATGATGGCGTCGAAGCGGAATTAACTTTACGCCCATTGACAAGCGGAGAATTGACAAAATTACAGGTAATTGAAAAAAAACCATTGGAAATCAAGATAGGAATGCGCAACGGCAGACGCGAAACAGTACAAACCAACGCAAATGACGTGAACGTGAATACTGGTGATTTCACAGAAGCGCAACAAGAAGCAATGTACACCGCCGTAGCCCTTAGCCTTAGCGTCGGGGAGGAGAAATTCAAACCTGATCAAATCAAGGATATGAGAGCAGGGCTTCCAGAACTCATTTTTGAAAAAGTGATAGAAATAAGCAAATTAAGTGATGAGGATCTGACTCTTATCAAGCAATTTCGCAAAGACGAATGATGCGAAAATATTATATCAATCACATTGTGATGGTTTACGATTAGTTGGTAATATGAAAGATGCTACATTATTACAGCAGACTTTCCTTGCAAGAATGAGCGTGGAACAAATCAATCACACACAGAAGATGGAAACTAACCTGAAAGCATTATGCGAAGCGAATGGAGTTAAATTTAGGAGGAACGTATGAGCGAAACATTAGAGATTATCTTGAAAGCAGTCGATGACGCCCGTCCCGTTTTTGAAAGCGTGAAAGGAAGCGTCGATGACATCGCAAACAAAGTAGGTGGCATGACCGACTCAATCAATGCAGACTTCCAAGCTATGGAAACTAACGTGAGTGGCTTCCGTGATGCAGTAGCAAACATTGACAGCTCAAGCATAGACCAATTAGCCTCCGAACTGGGAATGAGTACAGAGGAAGTCGAACGCCTGATACAAACAGGAGCGCAAATCGGCAGTATTCCATTCAACGAGGCAAGTGCCGAAGCGACTGAATTAGAACAAAGCGTGTCAGATACAGACTCAAAAGTGGACAAACTGAATAATAGCCTTAACGAAACTGGAAGCAAAGGGACAGGAGCTTTCGGACGTTTGAAAAGCGCAATCTCTGGAGTAAAAAGTCATCTTTCAAACCTTGGACAAGCCTTCGATGGTATCGGTGGAATGATTACACAATCCCTGGGAGTCATCGGAGTCAATAGCATTAAGGAGATGACTCTTGAGGCTTCAATAAGCCGTGACCGTATATTCAACCTTTCCTATGCTCTTATGGGAGCAGGGCAAAGCGCAGAACAATTTAAGAGCGATGCAAACAGTCTCTGGAACATCATGGACGCAGGGACAAACAACAGCCTTGTCGGATTAGACCAACTCTCCCAGGCAATGTCTGTAATTAAATTAAGTACAGGTGCGACTACGGAACAACTTAAAGCGATAGAACCTACCATACTTGATATAGGTCAGAGAGCCATATTAATGGGTAAAGATGGTAACGAAGCGATAGGTTTAATGGAAGCAGCAGGAAAAGGTTTGAATGGCGAATTTGAAATGCTTAAAGAGAACCTTGGTATAAGCAAAGACAAACTTATAGACGCAGGTTGGTCTGGAGCAGCAGACGATATTGACGGATATACACAAGCATTATCAAAATGCCTGAGTCAAAGTGGTGACGTATCAGACATGATGGACACCACTTATGGAAAATTAACAAGTCTGCAAAAATTCTGGAAACTTGCAGGACGAAGCCTTGGAGATGACTTCCTACCATATATTGATATGGCACTTGATAAATTCATGGCTTTTGCAGATGCAGACAGCGATGGAGCATTGGACAAAGGTGCGAAAGAATTAATGAAATACGCTGTAGGCGCAGGAGCAGTAGTCTCCGCGTTCGCCTCATTAGCTCCAACAATAACTCCGATGTTTGCTACTTTGCGCGAGTTACAATCATTACTGAAAGGCACAGCAGTATTCCTTGGAATTATGCAAGGAGAGGAAAATGCGCTCACACTTGCGACAATCCGCGAAACTGCTGCGCAAAAGATTTCCGCGGCAACGAAATGGCTGTCAGGCGCAGCTACAAGCGCCTATGCCGTGATAGTCGGAGTATTACATGGTGAGATAACCTTGGTAGCAGCTGCTCAAGCCGTATGGAATGCTATAATGAGCGCAAACCCTATCATGTTGGTAGTAATAGCTATTGCTGCTCTTGTCATTGCAATCTACGAAGTCGGTAAGGCTTTCGGCTGGTGGGATAATGTCGGTGAAATGCTTAATGCTGTATGGGCAGGAATACAGAGGCTCTGGGCGGCCTTCATAAACCACCCCGACGTTCAAGCAACTATCCAGGCATTATCTGAAGCGTGGGAAGTCTTATCCGCAGCAATCGGAGGGGTTATAAGTTGGATTGGAAGCTTCTTTGAAGTCAGTAGTGGAAGCGGAGAATTTGATGTAGTACGTGCCTTGATTGAGGGCATTGGACTTGCATGGGAAGCTTTGACTACTCCTATCCGTTCAGTAATTGCTGTTGTACAATTCCTGATCGGTGCTTTCAAGAATGTAGGCTCATCTCAGATTGACATAGTAGCCGCACTTACTAACGCCTGGACTTTCATAAAAACATACCTTGGCAATACCCTCCTGCAAATCAGTATGGCTATTGTGAACTGGGGAATAAACTTGTTTACTTCAGCTGTAACTGCGGGACAGCAATTTGTTACTGGCGTGATAACTTATGTAAGGACTCTGCCTACAAAGATGCTTGTCTTGTTGTTACTTGCATATACACACGTTAGAAACCAATTCACTAAGATGGTTACAACCGCGAAAAACAAGATAACAAGCCTTGTGACTGGCGTGATAAACAAGTTAACAAGCCTTCCTGGGAAAGCCTATAACCAGTTGAAACGTGTTGTGACAAGCGTGGCTAATGCAGGTGGCGAATGGGTATCCAAGGCGAAAGCGAAAGCAGGTGACGTTGTAAGTGGTGTTAAGAACGTGTTGAGCGGTACTGCAAGTAGTGTGTCAAGCGCACTATCTGGAGTTGTTAACGCTATCACAGCTCCATTCAAGAAAGGTTACGAAGAGGCTAAGAAATGGTGGAACAAGGCTAAGAACATGGGAGGAGGCGCTGCTGGTGGCGACCCTCTTGACGAGGCTTACGGCGGCGACCCTCTGGACTTGTTGACAGGACAACCTTTCAATGTTGCGACTGGTGGTTACACCATTGTTGAGAGCGAAACTACCTTGAATGTGAATGAAACCTTGACCCTTGACCTTAAAAACGTGCCTAATAGCGTGAATGAGGCTGAATTGATGGTGTGGCTTAAATCTGCCGTGGGCGACAAGGGACTTATTCGCACACTTGTTGAGAATAAGGATTTTCAAGCCCTGGACGGTAAAATGAAAGAAAGCTTAGCTAAGAAAAATGCAAGGAGAATGTAATGTATGGAATTTTTTACTGGTAATCCTCAATCCGTGCGTGGGTTGGGGAATATCCTCCTTGATAAAAAGGAGTTGGATATGCTTGAGTATTATTCACAAGTGACTCAAACGGAGGATATTGTGAATGAAACAAGCATGAAAGTGTTCAGTATGAGTTACTTGGACGATAGCGAGGACGATATGGCATTGCCTTACAATGTTAATAACTTTTTGCTTGGAGCGGTGGCATCGGTTAGTCTTGCGAATAATAAACTTGATGTTAATCGTTATGAGAGCAGCGACCTTGAAGTTGTTACGCTACGGCAGTTGAAACACGCTCTCTCAGGCAAAGTAAAAGATATTACTTATGAGAATAATGTTTTACGGGTTGTGACTTTTGAACGAAGCGACCTTACTGGTTTGCAGACAAAAGCTGCGATTGTTAGTTTGTTGACTAATGTGGTGTCTGATGTGAGCATAGTTAATAATGAGTTAATTGTTGAGCGTTGGTCTGCGTCTGATGTTGAGAATGGAATTACTGAACTAATAGAAGAGGAAGGTGAATAGTTATGGAAACTACCGAATATGATTTGTATGATTTATTGATTGGCGATGACGATATTAGTGGGATTGGCGACGGAAGTGTAACAGGTGCATTGACTTCGTTAGACACCAGTATAACGAACCTTACTGGGTTCAGTCTTGTGTATGATGAGTATGACCATCGTATAATGGTGTACACTAATGGGATACTTGCATATTTCCTTATGCAAGGCACATTTTTCGTAAGTAGTAGTGGAACAAGCAGTACTGGAAGCATACCCTCACAGTATGCCCCCATAGTACAAACAACTATAAGAACACACCCCACAGGTTCAGATTGCATAAGTTTAGGGTATGATGGGAGCATTACATATTATGCGAATAGTGGTACAGGCACAAGTAGAATTGTTCGTATCGCATACTGTTACCCATTACGAGCAAGTTTGCCATAGTTTAATGGCTTGGGTAGTCATCAGATGTTCCAAGTGCTTGGGTAAAACACAAGCCAAGTTTATGACAGACAAACAAAAAAAAAGAATAAAAAAGATAATGATAGGAAACGAGGATTATGCCAACAATAACAAAATACTGCAATACATATAGCCAGACGGCAGACAGTAATAATGCCAAATTCAACAACTTGGTAACATTGAAATCTGCGAGTGGTTATGCAGAAACAAACACAATCAGCAAGAAGGGTGGAACACACCCTAAACCTTCCACCGTGACCGTTACCAACTTCCAATTCAATTTGCCGACGGGAGCGGAAGTAACCAAAATCAAGGTGGAATATGCCCATAGGAAACTTGCCACAACAAAGGACAAATATCCGTCAATCCCTGCACCGACCCTTGACCTTGTGGGCGCAAGTGCCAAAGCCAAAACAGGAGTCGCTCCATTAGGAGTAACCAAAACCAACACTATCAGTTGGACTGGAAACTGGACAAGAAGCGTCATCAATAGTGCCAATTTCGGTGTGAAAATAGCCTACAAAAGTAATACCAGTAAGGATTACACGGGTAAGGTAAGACTAAGCCTACTCCGTATTACTGTTGAGTACAAATTGCCAAACTTCGCCCTTGCTTTGTCTGTGAATGGTGACAAGACTGTTGAAAAAGAAGGCACAGTCAACATCACACTATCTAACCTTAATAAGACAAGTTATTCGCCAAATGTGAATATAACGCTGCCCTCTCAGGTGACATACCTTGGCAGTCTTAATACTATCACACGGAACAGTAATACAAGCCTTACCTGGAAACCAAACATAAAAAGCAATACCAGTAATGCTGGTGTGAGCCTAAAAATACGGTTCGACGAGGCAACTGTGGATAGTACAGTAAGCGTAACGGTAAGGGAAACATATTCAGGGAAGAGTAAGACCGCCACATTCAGCATTAACCCTAAAGTCATAACTGGTGACGAAACAAGCGATGACGAAAGCATCACAGAAGACGCAACCGTTTCCCAATCCACAATACAAAGCCTAAAAAGTTACTACATCACAGACGAAACAAGCATAATCTACACCTTCAACATACCTAAAAACAATCCTCAAACTGTCTGGCGAACCCTTGGCGCAATAGATGTATTCAACAATGAGGAGATAGAAAGACTGGCAGAGATGGGTATAGAAATACGTCCAATGTACCCTGACGATGGTGACTACATCATACGCGTTCCTGAGAACCTTGGAAACACAATCTCAGAATTTCAATTAACCATGGATTTCAGTAACATTGATATGTTCAATATATTAATCCGTGAATGGCTTGGAGGTCAAGATTACGCAGAATTAACAAGATTGTATGATTGTGAAACAAGCCTATGCTTGATGAGACTCACACAGGAAGAGCTTGACAGACTTGGAGATGGATACACCTACACAGTACAAGCCTATGCGAAAGCAACATTGAATACCCAGAGCAGCACCTACAAATTACGCGAAGGGAAACATTACCTCCGTTTAGGTGTCTTCAATGGAGATGCCTCCAATTTCGAGCATTTAGAGTACGAAATGGTGAAAAATTGTGAAAATTGGAGTAATCCTATCGAAAGCCTTGACCAATACTATGATTTGAAGACAGAATTTGTATATAACTCTGATTACCCAGTATATGTCTTTATGACTGGCGAATACTTGGAGTTAAATGATTTCAAGTTTGATTTAGATTTCACACAACCTGTAATCATGGAGTCTGATTATTATGACCAGAAAGGAAGAGTAACCCAGAACATTTTACCATATCCGATAATGAATGCAGCGGGAGATGGTGACACAAGTAGCATGACTGTGAACACGTTCCAAGAAAGCAATCCGATAATCCTATATGATTTCGAGTTGCCAGAGGACTTCAGCACTAATGACGAAACCGCGATAAGAGGACTTAAATTATCCGCGGACTTTGTCGCAGACGATGAGGTTATCATAGACGCGACATTACGCCTGGAAGGAGGCAAGACAGGTCAAAGAAGCCTTGTACTCAACCCATTGAACACAATGAGCGAAACTGGGCAAATCACATTAGGCGGCAGCACAGACCTCTGGGGATTAAGCGTGGGAGATATGCAAGACCTTGACAAAGCAGAGATAGAAATCCGATTTAACAACCTGTTCAGTAATGATAACAACGCTGTGCAGATACAATTAAGCAATATCCAACTCACAGCCTACTACCTTGACATAACCGAATTGAAACAATTCCAACCTTGCCTGATCAATGACGAGGACATAGCATGGTATGGAGCATATATCAAAGACCTTGAAGACATACAAGGCTTGAAAACAGATACAGAGTACATCACGGTCAAGGGAACGGATACAAACCAACCATACTTGCAAACAATCAAAGAAAAAGAGATAGAAATCAAATTCGGTATCGATGGCTGCAATCTGCAAGAAACAACAGAATTACTAAAAAGCTTCGCGAAACTGATTGTGAATGAGCGTGATAAATACAACAAACCAATCCTGAATAAGATTGAATTTCCAGAACTTTACCCTAATGAACATTGGGACTTCATAAACGAAGACGGCATAAGCCAAAACATCGATTACAGGGATTATGATGGTACGCTCAAATTAGTAATTCCTTCAGGCACAAGCTACTCTAATACAGACACAGTAGCAAATACAAGAGGCTACAATAATGGAATAGCAAATGTCAATCCGATAATCACAGCCATTCCACAAGCGGAAACTGTTGAGATAACGGAAAATGTGCATGAGCAATCATTCAAGATACATTACCCATTCCCAGAGGACAGCCTTATTGAAATCGATTGTAATAACCGCCAGGTATACCTAAAAACATTAAGTGATGAGAATGAAGTGGGAACTGACATAACCGCGTACGTGGACTTCAACAGCGACTGGTTTATCTTGTATCTTGGAGAATTTAATTTCGAGAGTAATACAAGCATAATCCGAACAGTAACCTACAACGAGCGAGGCTAAAAACCATGATAACTGCATTAGTATTAACAAATCTTGAACAATACGTCACATACCTTGACCCTGATCGCCTACTGCTTGAGGAAACACAAGAAGCGGGAGGCGTCGCAACCTTGAAAGTCACATATTACTTGGCTGATGACGAAGACTGCGATGACTTATTCCGATTAGGCAACAAGGTCTGGGTACAAGGTCATGAGAGCCTCAAAGACTGTTTATACGTTCTCAATACAAAAGTCAAAGAAGACATTGACGAGCATTACGCAGAATTTGAAGCAGAAGAGGTTCTTGTTGAGCTTAACTACGCTCCTCCGACAAGCCAGACATACTTAACAACCGCCAATTTCAATATGAATAGCGGGAATGTCATAGTGGATAGGAAAGCCCTTGAATACTGGTTCGGACAATATTACAATATTGGCGTAGTACAGAATTGCCTTAGCGACTCTCTCTCAAAAATGACTTTCACAGGCAGCATAACACTTATGTCATTACTGCGTGGCATTGAAGAGGCGACTGGGAACACATTCACAACAGAATACGAAAAAGACCCTGTAACAAATGAAATACACCGATACCTTAATTTCCTTAATCCGACTAATCAGACTACTGGTTGGTCTTTCAAGGCGGTGTATGATTTCCCTATCCCTGAGGAAACTCCTTCTGAAGAGGAAGATGTAGGCTCATATGACACTACTGATGACGAAACGGATTATTACGAGGACACAAGAGAAGTCATACTTAGCACTCTGCCTGGATTAGACCCTTCAAAGACATATGTGAAACTCTTAGAAGGCATGGACTCTGAAATAAGCAGTTGGAAACTATCAAGCCTTGGAGTCACAGGAGACGAGGACGCTCTCTCAATCTATATCCGTAACAGTTACGCTATCGTCGATGACAATCCCCGATACAATCTTTCATGTCAAGTCAACAGCAAAGTATGGGACACTTCAACAAGCTCCTATACTATTGTCACAGGCGAAGAGGATATAATCGCGTCACCAGAGAACCTTATTCCTGACCGTTTCGTATTGCAAATCATAGATGTTACAAATGACATATTATACTATGAACACGTCATAACACCCGTCCTAAGCAAGACACATAAGGATATACTGGATTTGAATTATAATGTGGAAAATCTTGATGTTGAAATCGACGAAACAGACTCCTATCCTGCTGTAGCGCCGATTATAGACGCGGGGACTAATGAGTACACTACTGCTCAAATCAATACTATCACAAGCAACTGGCTTAACCTTGGAGTTGAGAAGGGAGATGTAATCCCTATGATAGTTGAAAAAGTAACGAGTACGAGTAGCAATCCTTCCTCAACCGTTAGCAGCAATTACTGGAAACGATGCATCAATAATCAAGCAACCGATGGATATGATTGTTGGCACGGCACAGCATACTGGTCTGCACCATTCAGCAAAGCCGCAGGAGAGATGTGGGTTGAAGATGAGGTGAACACAGGACTCAAATATGACATGGTCACCATGCGCCCTGAATATGGAAGGGACGAAGCATATCCTAAAACAGATACGGTAACCACCACCGCGGAAGACAAATACGCAATCTACAATGCAGTTGCAATGCACTTGAAAGAGATCAGGAATAAGGAAGTGCGTGTAGAAACCGATGTTGCTAACTTGCGCGATGGCAGATACAATGATTACAACACCTATGACAAGGTTTACTTGAAAATTCCTGGAAGCCAGGAGCTTGTCAGCGCAATGGTTACTCAGACTGTGAAAAATGCGAACGAACCTGGACAGAATACTGTGGAATTGAATAATTACAGCAACAATACAAAATTCACACCAGCTCCAACATATCTGACTGGACGTAATGTATCCTACACTTATCCAGGGAAAGGGACTCTCACAGTTACCCTGAAAGACATCAATACTGAGGAGACATTAACTGGCAAACTGGTTAGTTTTTCAGTATACACTCTTGACCAGGGTTCAAATAGCGAAACATACAAGACTACTGCAAACCTCACAACCGATACTACAGGGAAAGCAAAGTACACCACAGGATTTGAGCCTGGAGAGTACAAAATCACAGCCACCTTCGGCGGAGATGACCTTTACGAAGCCGTGAGCGAAGTCTACTACGTGAA
>Ga0326513_10001397_pt1 | contig 19058 bp, 18 predicted proteins | sample 2_2465_0518_D_FD_203654 | JGI IMG/M metagenome (GOLD analysis project Ga0326513, IMG submission 203654) | Bovine rumen microbial communities from UC Davis, California, United States - 2_2465_0518 | ecosystem: Host-associated > Mammals > Digestive system > Stomach > Rumen | place: USA... | reverse complement strand
CTCACATGATTTGGTTTGCGACGGACCATGCACTATATGGACAAGTACCAAATCTTACTTCAAAGCGTCTACTGACAGGACTCACTCCGTGGCACGTTGCTATCCTGCCCCCTCCGGGTCATGATCCCGGTCAGGTCTATTCCGCCACCGCATATCAATACACACTGATGTGTATTAAAGTGTTATTTAAGTCATTTGATATACTCATCCGTCAGAAGAGAAAGTATCCACATTATCAGAATGATGAGTATAATCATCGTGATCACACCAGCCCCATTGCCACATCATACAGATACTGTCGTGCGTGTGTAGCATTAGTCATATAGACAGTGCTATATGTCGGAGCGTTTGCCACCTCGGTATCGGAATTAACACGACTTACTACGATAAACCCGGCTTCTGCGATATCATCCAGTATTGCTCTTCTTGTGGCATCGGCGTTGTAGATGTCTGTATGATAGTACACCTCGTTTCCGTTGATCCTGACCGACTCCAGATAAGCCCTGAGATCACTGTTGCAGTTGGTATCTGACCCAACCAGACCGATCCTACCGTTGTGGAGGATTGCTGCCATTGCTGTGATCGATTCCTTATTCCCGATGTACTCAACGTGGTCTGTCATCCCATACCGGGCTACAAGAGCAATAAGGTCTGCCGTGGCTAACGCCGTAACTTTTATCTCAATCGTCAGATCAAGCCCGATTGCTTTGCACAGCGCAAGCGTTTCAGCAAGTGTCGGGATTTTAGTCCCGGCATATACTGAGGATTTCCAGATGCCAAAGTCATAATTAAGTGCATCCGCATATGTAATATCAGCAATCGCTATATCAGACGAGAGGACTGTACCGTCCGCATTCCGGGCCGTGCGGTTAATCGTGCTGTCATGCAGACATACAATCACCCCGTCTGAGGTCTTATGGATGTCAGTCTCTACCCAGTTAAACCCCTTAATTTTCGACAGCCGGAAAGCGTAGATAGTGTTTTCCGGGGCTACCGAATTATACCCTCTGTGATTGATCTCTTTCAGGATTGAACCATTATCAGGGAGTACCGTATCACTTATGTTACTGACAGGACAGATGGTCATGCGGGGGATATAGTATGCGGGAGCGTGTGTTAAATCATCTGAATCCGTGAAAAGCTGTACATATAAGTACGTATCACTGTCAAGCGTAGGCACATCCATATATGCCACGCTCGCATCTTTCATTACTTTGGTAGACATTGTATATCCGTCTGTTGGAGTCTGTTCTGTTCCCGAACCGGCCCGCATACTTGTTGGCACACTACACCATACACGATATGTGCGCCCCCCGCTGATCGGCACAGAAATCAGACGATGCTCTTTTTTGTTATAAACATATGAATTTTTTGGCGTGACTATTTTCATGTTCGTCAGCCCAATGTACAGATTCTCAAGCTCTGTATATCCATTAACAAGGATGTTCCCGTCAACAAAGTTTAATGCAGACTGGGTGTTATTTATCTCTTCTTGAACCGTGCTGACTTTCGGGGTAACCGTAAGAGTCTTAAGCTGTGTTGCCACATCCTGCTGATCTGCGGGATCGCTTGAGGCCCACAACTGGATATATATGTATTGGTTGCGACCAGTGTAGATCTCAATCGGGTCGGTGGAGCCAGCCTCTCTTACTCCATACGGATACAATGGATTGCCGTCTACAGCGGTATTGGTCATAAACGCTCCAGCCCTCAAGACCGTAGCTGGACTCTTCTGAACCAAGTAAGTGGTATGCGGTTTGATCTTGACAGCAATTGTACAGTTAGCCAGAGCCGCTTGAGCCGTATTGGAAATCTTACCTGTTCCTGCATAGATGTATATACCGGTCTGTTGCTCATACCCATTTTCCGCTATGGCATCCTCAACAACATCCAGCAATATCGAATCAGTGTGATTTAAAGCGCTCATTAATCCAGTTACATCATCACTCAACTGAGAGTAATCGGCAGGAATAGAAGCCGCTACATCCTGTGCCGTCTGTGCGGCCTGAGAAGCCGTTTCAGCGTCTGTGTGTGCGGAAGAAGCAGATCCGGCGGCGGCAGTTGCGCTTGATGTGGCAGAAGATGCCGCCCCTGTTGCAGTAGTAGCAGAAGTGCTTGCAGAAGTAGCCGCAGAGGATGCGGTTTCCGCACTGGCGGCGGCTTGCCGAACATATTCTTTAATAGATTCAACCGCACTTTCAGACCCAGCCCCATTAAACCCGGGAGAAGCTTCAACGTACTCTACAAAACGGGCGGTTCCAATATCGTCCGATCCTTTCATGATGCGGATCTGTGCCGCACATTCACCAGAGACTATGGTTTCCTGTTCTGCCGTGTCCCACTTAATAAGATTGGTTTCTGTACTGTCAATCGTTACGTTTGAAACAAAATAATTACCATCGGATTTCAAAACGTACAGATCAGCGGTATAAGTACTGCAATCTAAAGCCACTCCATCCTGTATGATGTTAACGCCCAACGGCCTACCTATATCACCTTGCGAAACCTTCAAACGAGGAATAATCCCTTTCTGCGGGGAAATATCAACCGTAATAATTTGCCTTTCCATACTTAACCACTTCCTTTATTTATGTTCGTCCAGTGATAGTTACGGCTTTAGCATGGGCGAATACTGGTCGGATAGTTTCCGAAGTAGTGCCGCCATTGTTTGTGATAGTGAAATATCCTGCTTGTGTTTCCCACGACAGATTAACCGGAGGATAATTTTCCTTTGAGGATGAAAAATTCCACGCAATCAATCTGTGATCAGCGGTCATTCCTGCCATGTTATAAGATGCTGATTCGCCGGAAGACGGGATCTGAACAGCCGTTGACGGAATCAAAACAAGATCCTTAACCACAATTCCATCAACGGCATCTGACCATTGCGTGTTATAGTTTGTACTATTGACTTTTACAAGGAATTGACCAGCAGAACCACCGGAAGGAACTCCCGGCCCCGTTTCGCCCTGTGGGCCTGTTTCCCCCTGTGGGCCTGTTTCCCCCTGTGGGCCTTGTGGGCCTGTGGCCCCACGTTGGCCCTGTGGCCCCGTTTCGCCTTGCGGCCCCTGTGCTTTGATTCCTGTATCAACCCATTGCCCTATTGATCCGTTCCAGATTTCCCAATATCCGTTCTGATTAACCCTTGGATAATGCGCCACCGCCTGTTCTGCCCGTTCACAATACTGTTCTATCGTATCAATTTCTGTAATACTATCAATGCCGATAGACGCAGGAGAAGGTTCTATGTATTCCGTGAATACCGCTGTTCCAACATTGATTGATCCAAGGCGCAACCGCAGTTCTGCATCACATTCACCCGCTAAAGGTGTTTCCTGTTCTGCCGTGTTCCAATAGGCAAGGTTCTTTTCTGTTGCATCAACCGGAACAATAGCAGAATAATAATTCCCATCAGGCTTCAGAACATATAACTCAACAGAATATTGAGTCACATCAAGAGGTAAACCGTTCTGGACGATATATACACCTACAGGGCGGTTTTTATCACCTTGTACCATGCAGAGCCGTTTAACTGAGTTCCCCGGTACAATGTCTACGATTATGGTTTGTCTATTCACGATTTCACCTCCTCCTCTAATTCTTTAATTCTCTGTGTGAGACTTGCAATGGTATTTTCAAGCTGTTCTACTTTTGCACAAAGTAAGCCAATGTAATCCAGAGACTTATAACCATTGTCATCTTCTCCAACAAGATACGGTGCAATTCTTTCGACATCTTGAGCTATGTACCCGATATGTTCCCGTTCATCTCCATCTTTCTTTAAATCATTCCATTTAAACCTAACAGCACGAACAGATGATAGATCTGGAGCTTCGCCAATTACTGTTTTTAATCTTCCATCTGAGCCTTGAGTTAAATAACCAGCAATCCACAGTGAGCCACCGCCGTCCAGCGTCATAGCATTTTTTCTTGAGTTTGTGTCATGTCCACATCCAAAAACAGCCACATAATTGCTGTTATTGTTTACGCTAAACGTTCCGCAGACGAACTGATACTTAGTAGCAGTGTTTCCACGACCAATTACAAAAGCACATTCACCCGTTGCTTCATTTTGCCCACCGAACACAGTTGAACGTACTCCAGATGCTATATTTTCCTGACCAGCGGCAAACGATCCGTTACCGCTTGTTTCATTGTCTGTACCAAAGACGGCAGATCGGTGACCAGATGCGGTATTATTGTACCCGCCAGCAAAAGAATAAGATCCGCTTGCTTTGTTAGCGTTTCCTATCGCACAAGCATAATTGTTACTTGCTTTAGAATTTCCAATAGCAATTGAACAATCACCTGATGCTTCGGAACTCCTACCGATAGCAACGCTATCTTCCCCTGTGGCCCGTGCATAATCCCCGATAGCATAAGATCTATCCTTTGTAGTTGAAGAATTATACCCAATTGCCACGCTTGCTTCGCCAGTAGCACTACAATAATCACCAAAGGCCGCTGAACTTTTGCTATGTGCCGAACAATGATATCCAATAGCAGAACTATGATTGCCAAGCGTTTCACAAGAATACCCAGCACATACAGAATATGCGCCTGATGGGCTATTCATTCTGCCAGCAGAAAAGCTATATTGTCCGTGATCACTTCCTGATTTATAAGTGCCAAGTCGATAATAAGGAGCGGTTATATAATTTCCAGCACCATCTAAGCAAGTGCCTATTCCAATGTGGGCTAAAGAAATGCTTGATGTGTTTTTAATACTAAACACATCTCCGTCCATATTAGCTACACCATCGTTATCAACATCTCCAATTACCTTGATACCGTTAAAATCAAAACCGCCTTTCCATGTAGTGCCGCCATCTGTACTAAATGCAAGTCCGTAATGGGTTCCATCATACTTTCCAAGTCTAATCATTCGATTAGTATCTGATGGGTTGACCATTGTTATATTTGCATTATCCCAGCTAAATTGACTATCCCCGAAGATGGTAACTTTATTAGTTTGCAATTCACCGGATGCGATGAAATTAGCTACAAACTCTCCATCAATATTCCAAGCAGTTTCATAAGTGCCATTATAACCAGTTTTACTAAAAGCAATCCCAGCATTATTAAACCGAATAACCTTCATGGCAGTATCAATATTGTCTGTATCCATGATAAGAATTTCGTCCGGCTCGCCGTCCTGATCCGTATCATGAAGGACGATGTACCCGCCAAGATTACCAGTTATCTTATTGGCTATACTTCTTGAATGTGTTTCTAACTGCGAAGAAAATTCATGTAGGACTTCTTCCATTTCCGCTGAATCAGCTATGGTTTCAGCAAGACTTTTCTTAGCAGATCCCAATTCAGCTTCAATGTACCTTTCCCGCAGAACATCCCAAAGAGTTCTCACACATTTAGCAGTAGCGGAAACTCCAAGCTTTTCAAACCTCACAGAAACGGTATCACACAAATCAACCCGTTCTAAGAAGGAATCTACCTCTAAGAACTTGATTTTTAAATTAACCTTTGGAATGCCGATATCATGTGAGTTTATATAACTTTGCGCTTTTGATCTTAATTCACTTTCTGTCGGGGGTTCCTGATAATCCGAAGTAAAGTCAAGCGGAAGAATCCTTACAAAGTCATAAGTTCCGCTGGCTTCCACTACCTTTTCCGGCAAAGTAACAAGTGTATCTGATTCTGAGCGGTAATAGTACGGATAAACTCCAGTGTAAACCGCTGAATTATTTTCTTCCTGATTCATATCAAGGAGGTTTTTCCCGTACCGGATAACCACTCCACGGTTTTCACCTCTTGCGGCATTGAGAATACAATTATACCCGTCAAAATGCCATTCGCCACCATATGTATCAATCAGGCTCCCGGCTACACCGCCCATCAAAGCCCTTACGCTTTGCGGATGCTTCAGCGTCATAGTTGCAGAGCTTGACATATCAGATGAAATAGCAAATGGACAATTTATCGGATATACAGTAGTATTATCTACCATTTTACTTATAGCCGTTTGGATGCCCGGAGCGGTAAAAGGCGCATCAATATATCCTGATAAATCGTAGCTAATATGTTGTGCGCTAATCGTCACAATCCCATTTATTGGTTTACTAATTGAATAGATGCGGAATGGCTGTGGAGAATCTGTGTAATTAGGTTTAGCTACGATTATGTTCCTTAGTGCGATCTGATCAAAATGCACTCCGCTAATCGGATACTGCATTTCAAGCTCATACGGGCCATTTCTTTCTTCTTGGACTTCGCAGGAAATAGCACTTGATAGTACGCCTATTCCGAAAGTTTCCCATGATGTAGAATTAGCAGGATATAAAACAGGATACATGGCTTCCCCCTTTAGATTTCAAACCAATGAGGAACAATTGAAAGTGATTGTATATCACCCGTGAAACCAATTGTATTAGATCCCGGAAGAAAAGCGGCAAAGCCGCCAGTATTTGATGATACTTTGCTGTTCAGATTTTCACCATTCACCCCATAGCAGTGCATTTCCTCACTGTCTATATAGATCCCGGTATATGGAATATCTGTAACTGTATATTGTAGATTATTAATGGTTACAGACCCGCTCCCGGCAGAAGCCATTTTGATAAATATCGTTGGCTTTGCTTCATAGGCTGTTGGGTTTATGATATTTGCCGGAGCACTCAAAATATCAACGGGTGCTTTCCCAGAGGTTAAAAATCTTTGTGGCTTGCAAATAAAAGTAATGGTTGTTCTTCCAACTCTTCCAACTGATAGTGATTCAATATCAAGTGATCCTTCAAAAAAAGCAATTCTGTAATGATCTGGATCAAAATCATCCCACAGTTCTGCATATCCTTGAGCGGAGTTTAACCATTCATAAACACGGCTAAAGCCGCCGGGGACGGAATGTTTCAAACCATCCCCGGCAACAATTGCATATTCCTGTTCAACCATTTCCCAAGCGTTCTGGGGCATGATTATTTCACCATTCCTGCCCGGAACGGTATAACGGTCAATCTTCCTTTGCGGTTTGCTGTAATTCGGGTATTTCTCAATGCTGATTCCGTATTGGTCGGATCTTTCGCCATTCCAGCTAATAACGCCGTATCTTGTTCCCATCATGCGAAAGCCGCCCCCTTTCTATCAACATTTGTTCTGATTCGTTCAATAACGATATCTGCAAGTTCTCGCACGTTTTGCCCTTCCTGCCCATATACGTTAACTGTTATGTTTGCCGTATTGGATTCTTCACGCACGATTTCCCGCAGATCGTCCAAAGCACCAACAAACTCAGGCCGTTTTTCACCAACGCCGATGATGGTAGGGGATGAGAATATACCGCCCTTGTCGTACCATCTGACCCAAACAGACGGAACCTCGCCCGTTTCAGCATCGAAGTTTCCAGACATTCCGAAATGAGGTAATCTAATATGTGATGTGAAATTAAAAGAAGTTGAATTAAACGCACCTTGCATATTAGATAAGCCTTCATGGACGGCTTGAAGAGACATCGACATACCAGTACGGGCAGAACCACTCATGGTATTGAATTTTCCGCTCATGATATTGTTAGAACTTGTCATCCCATTGCTAACAGTTCGCTCGATTGAATTCATAGCGGAATTAGTTCTTGATTCCATACCATAGAAATTAGTGTTGAATAGTGTTTTATCACTCGTTAAAGATGCTTTGATCTCGCTTCCAAAGCTCTTTAATGCGGCGGTTCCTTCCGTAGCAAGAGTTTTGATTTTCTCAAGGCAAGTATCAATGCTTGTTCCAAGCGTTGTAAACTCTGTTCCGGCATTGGTTACCATAGTGCCAATAGCAGTACCAAAGTTAGCAATATTCTGGGATGCGGTTCCTCCCTTAGTCTCGTTGTTGATCTTTTTAACAGACTCAGCAAAAGTATCCATAGCCGTTGATACTCCGTCAAGACCAACGGAATAATCAACAAGCGTTTTCAGACCCGCACCAACTTGCCCGATGGATTCACCAATCTTGTTATCATATGCCCACTTAGCTTCGTGGTTGATGTTTTTAATGCCAGTAGCAACAGCACCCAGAGTAGCGGCAAGATCAATAACGCTTGTGTTATTAGCCAAATCAACACAGGCATCTGCTATTGTCTTAAATCCTTGTCCGGCGTTTAAAGCGGCTTGGCCTATTGAATCAAAGACTCCAGCAAGCTTATCTAACACGCCGCTGATGCTGTTGTTCACCGCCACTATGCCATCAGAAATAGCAGTGATCATGCCGCTGATAGCATCCCCAACGGCCTTGATGGGAACTGCCAATGATTCATTGAAACCGCTGAAAGCATCAACAATCAGGGATAGATTGGATCCAACGCTATTAACAATATCTACTATGGCCTGTCCAATCGTTTTAATCAGATCGGCAATAGAATTTATGACGGGGGAAACCTGAGAAAGCAACCCGGAGAAGCTGTCCACAATGGCGGGGAGGTTTTCAACCGTCTTTGTCAGCATTTCCGTTATGGCAGGAATATATGGTGCAATAGCTTCCACTATCTGAACAATAGTATTCCCGATAGATGTAGCCAAGCCCGTGAAACTGTCTATAATTAAGGGAAGGTTGCTGGATACAGTTTCCACCATCTGGGTTATAGCAGGAGTATAGGGTGCAAGGCTTGCTACTATATCAACCACTGCCTGTGCAATTATTCCAGCCGTCTGGGTGAAGTTAGCCGCTATAACAGAAACGATGGGTTCACAGGCTGTTACAATCTGAGAAATACCAGCACTCAAACTGGGGAATGCATCGGATACGGCAGAAATAATATTGCTCATTGCCGTGGAAAAAGCTTCAATAACACCCGGCAATGATGCGTTTATCCCGGTCAACAGATTACCAACTATTTCCCCACCAACAGAAAGCACGTTTGGCAGTTCCGAGAAAATACCCGAAACAAAATTGCTCACTGCCGTGATTGCGCTTGAAATCAATTGAGGTGCATTCTGGATGATCCCGGCACCCAATTGCATGATAATTTGAGCCGCTATGCTCAGAAGCTCCGGCAGATGTGTGGACAGATCTGTAACCAACGTTGAAATTATATTGGCCCCGCTGGATATCAATAAGGGGAGGTTATCCAAAATCCCTTGCAGGATGGATCTAACCATTTCAAGTCCAGATGTAGCCAATTGTGGTATTAACGTGGAAAGACTTTGAATGATCTGCGGTATCAACTGAGATATAGAAGATATCAATACAGGAAACTGCTGGATGATAGCATCAAGAACAGATGTTGTTGCCGCTATCAGGCCGGGTAAAAGGCTTGAAATAAGGCTTGTTATCTTTGGGAGGATCATCGGGGCGGCTGTCGTTATAAATGCCCCAATGCCATTTATAGCCCTTTCAACAACGGGAATCAGATTATTCAGCAACCCGCCACCTTCAGAACCACCAAAAACAGTTGTCATCAAGGCATTAACGGATTGCTCAAGCCCAGCACCACCACCCGCAATAGTAGTAAGAACATTCTGCCATGCCGCTTTCGTAGCGTTAGCAGAACCTGAAATGGTGGACATTGCTTCTTTTGCTGTCGTTCCCGTGATTCCCATTTCATTCTGAATAACGTGTATTGCAGAATACACATCACTCAGATTATTAATATCATACTTAACTTTTGTGATCTTCTGAGCGTCCTTTAAAAGCCGCTCCATTTCACTTTTAGTGCCGCCATAGCCCAACTTGAGGTTGTCGAGCATGGTGTAATTTTGCTTTGCAAAACCTTGATATGCAGTTTGGATGGAAGACATATCCGTACCCATTTTGTTAGCGTTATCGGACATATCCTGCATAGCCATATCTGCTATCTGTGCGGCTTTGTCTGTGTCCCCGCTTAGTGATTTAATCAGGCCAGCAGAGAAACTTGTCACAGTTTCCATATACTGATTAGCAGATACCCCGGCTGTCATATATGCCTGTTGTGCATACTGTTGCATTGTTGAGCTTGAACCTTTGAACAGAGTATCAATACCGCCTACAAGCTGTTCATATTCTGCAAATGATGCTACCGCTTCTTTTGCTACTCCAACAACAGCGGCACTAACTCCGGCAAAAGCTGTTGCCGCTATTTTCCCAACATTTTTCAGCGCACTACCAAGGCTTGATGTGAACTTTTCGCCGGAGGACTTTCCTGCGCTATTGGCGGCGGGTTCGCTTGCTCCAGTTAGTTCCTTTGATATTGTTTTTTGCGCTCCCGCTAAAGATGGTATAATCGTAACAACAGCTTTTGCGACTTCCGTTGCTTTGCTAACGCCTTGTGCCATCTTTACCACCTCCGATCATACTAAGCCATTCTTTAGCCTTCATCACGGTTTTGAAAGCTTTGTTTGTTTTCCTCCAAGAACGTGGATATTCATTCGGCTTTTGCGGTCTTTGCTTACCGCCCTTTGCCATCATGCAAACCCGGAACCAATTTAATACATCGTATATATCAGCAAGTATCACATTTGTTTTAAATGTGGTTGACCATTCTGATATTTCTGGATTTGTTTCTGCTACTATCGCAGAATCTGGTTTAGCTTCATGCAAAAAAGAGCCGAGCGCACTCCACGACAGAGTGCGCCCGACATCCTCCAAGGTATAACCAGTTTGTGTAAGCAAATCACGCTCAACGGCTTGTTTGTGCGCCCCGACATATTCAGCGAGGCCCACTATTCCCCCAAGGAGATACCTTCAGCTTCCTTGTTTGCTTCAACCCATGCATCAACGATCTGTGAATATTCGTTTGCTGTGAGATCTTCCAATACTTCGGAATCAATGTACTTGGAGAAAAACTCATAAATAGATTCTTCATCCTTCATGTTCCGAAGCTCTTTCAGCTTTATGGATTTAGCAAGAGGTACACTATACACTTTACTGCCGATTTCAACAGAAAGTGTGTTGGTTGTCTGTTTTCCGTTCAGCTTGAATTTCTTAACCATTGTTTTTCACTCCTCTTTTTTCTTAAAATTAAGCTGGAGTATCCTTGCTAAACTTCCAGCCACCCGTTACAGTGATGCTCCAGATCAGCGCACCGGACGGAGTAAGACCAACTTCCGCAACCTCAGTAACCATACCATGTGCACAAGTCCAAATCAGGTTATCTTCTCCATCCTTGCCGTAAAGCACAAAGGACTCTTCTTTAACCTTCGGGCCATCAGAAGCATCAACCGTGAAACCATTGGTTGTGGCGGTAACAGCATCAGCACCAAAGACAGTCTTCATAGACTCTTCATCAGTGCTGATAACAGGAATGCTCATGGAACCCTTTTCGGTTTCAACCATCCGAGCTACTGACAGATCCCAAAGCCGGATAGACTCAGTAGAACCAAAGGGAGTCCATGTGGGGCCATCCTCACTGATAACACCCGCAATCTTCCATGAGGAGCTTGCACCAACAAGTTCCAGCACAGCGGCACCCGTGGTAGGCATGGTATTGGGGGATGCAGGATCATACGGGGCATGAAAAAACATCCCGGTAGCATTTTCATTGCCGATAGCAACATTAACTTTCATTCGACTTTACCTCCATTAAATAGTAACTTCTTCCAAGTGAGCTATAACAACCATCCGGGCAGAACACATTGCTAAATCAGGCCGAACAGGATCAGCACCCCACGAACCAGAGGATGTTACCGTAACGTGACGAATGGGTGTATCATCTCCACCCGCTTTAGCTTTTAGGATTCCAACAGCATTCCGCAGATATTCAAGGGCTTCCGCTTCATGCTTTGCCCGTGAATCTAAAGTAATTTCAAAAGCATCAATTTCGTCCGTATCACCACCGCCCACCTGTTTAACAAGGATGGAAGGAACGGTGAAATCATCAGGTAACGGTCTGCAATATGCCGTCAAATGATCCTTTAAAGCGTTTCTAACAGCTTCCTCAACATCAATTGACCGTTTAATATTCATCATTTCACCGCCCTGCTTAATGCTTTATCTTCTGCTTCTGCGACTTTGCTTTGATAATCCGTGGTAAATACAAACCCTATAGCACGTTGACTCTTATAGGATTCACCAACCCTTGTAGCCGATTCAAACCCTGTTCCACCACGGGTGTTGTTAGCATTGGCCCGTGCTTTGATTCCTTCTGTAATGGTTTCAACCTGAGAAACAATTTCCGGTGAACAGAGAATATTTTGGAATCCATCATGGTTCCATTCCAGAATTTTAAGGCTTGCCATCAACCCGACCACCTTTCAAGATTAAGTTGCATAGAACTTACCTTGCCGGAAGGGCTGTTCCAGATCTGAGGTTGACCGTTAATGGTATATACCTCATCACGATATTTAATCCTGTCACCCGCTTTAACATCCGCACAAGGTGGAAGATAACAAGTGTATCCCTCAGTGATGCCTTGAATCCTTCCATCCTGTGAAAGCATGGTTGATGATGGTTGTACGGAACAACCGCCAATTTCAAGGGTATTTGGATTTTCCCAATCTGGAATTTTGGAACCACGAATCACCTTTGTAGTGGGCCTTAACCGAATCACGATATCATTTGCCCAAGTGGGGAGCATTAGAACACCCCCTGTACACGATACGGCGTTAACGCTTCCTTGCTGTCTTCTGTAATATGATTCGCTCTTGCGGCATTTTGATAATTAGCAGAATAGGTAATAGATACCCCGCCAGCCGTTTCAGATTGAATCCCCATGCTGTTTGACATAGAATGCAATACCTGATTCCCTATGATATCCTTAATAACGGATATCTGATCTTCTGAGCATCCAGCGGTATATGTTACCGTTATTTTTGTTTTACGATTCATAAAAATTCGTGGAACATCAAAAACGTGCAACAGTCCGTTAGTTTCAAGAGCAAAATCAGGTAGTTCATTAACGCCGATCATAATAGAGGATATTCCGGTAACAAATGTAGCTGGAAGCTGAATCAATAGATCACTTCCAACGGGTTTCATCCGTCCGTTCCCATATAGAATATTCTCAGAAAGAACACACTCTTTTTCCGGGAAAATATGCCATCCACAGAAATTCCTTATGGCAGATGATGCCGCAGATATGGCCTTTGGTGTTCTGCCATCTCCAAGAAACTTATTTGCTGTCATAGCATCATATTCTATAGGTGTTAGCAAGTCGGGGAGTTTGTCCGCATCATTGATGATATAACCCCACGTTGTTACCATGCTCATTTTGTTCCCACCTTCCGGGATTTGTTGGAAGGCTTAACCGCTTTATCTTCCGGTTTAACCGCCTTTTCAGACGGCTTGACCGTATTCAATTCTACCGCCCCTTTGGGCTGTTCTCCCTCTTCAAACTGGAATTGCGCTCCGTTAAAGAGATAGTTTTTCAGCATCGGTTTTCACCGCCTTTCAAACATTTGGGGGAGGGAAGCCCCTCCCCCGTGTTTATTAATTAAGAACCCTTGGTCAGCTTCTTGAAGCCAGCGGGACGGCGCACCGCAAGAGCAAGCCTTTCTTCCGCACGGATGGTCATCAGGTTTTTGACGAAATCATCCTCATTGGTGTTGACAGCTTCAACACTCACACCGCCATTGCTAACTACGGAAGCGCAAGTTTTGAAAGCACCGACAACGATGGTGCCGGAAGTCACATAAGCGGATACGGTCACAGGAATGCCCCACAGGCTGGGGATATCCTGAGAGCCGAAATAGCCGCCACCATAATAAACGCCGTCATGCTTGCCAACCCGAAGAATATACCAATCAGCAGGATTCATCACAACAGCATCAGCGGCAAAGCCCGTCTGATTCTGGACATCCATAGCCGCTTGCAGGATAGCATCCGCAATATCAGTAGCGGTTCCGGCGGCGGCATAAGTTCCGGTCTGAATGCCGGAAGTCGCAAGCAGATCCGTTACAAGCTTGCCCTGTTCAACAAGACCAAGTTCATACAGAAGCCGTCCGTTAATAGCAGAAGCAAGGAACGGATAATCATTAATGTATTCATCGGATTCCTTGATATGACAAGCAACCTTCGCCAGAGAAACGGTTTTTGGAGTAGGATCAGCAAAGTGAATCTGGGGTTTCTCGCCGCCCTCAGATGTAACAGCGGGTGCACCTTGAATAGCACCTTCGATCAGATAAACCAGAGTGGAACCGCTAATCTGTTCTGCGCCGAACAGGTCACGAATAACCAGAGGAGTACGGGCCGCAGTCACAACATTGCGATCAAAAGTAGTAGCAAAATCAACAGCCCCGGCGGGAGAAGTCTGGGTATCAGTAGCCGCCTTAAAAGAGGGAGCGGAAATATCAAACTTCTTAGCGTGATTGCTCTTCTTCACAAACTCAACAAAATTTTCACCCAGATTCCGGGCTTTCTTCTCTTCCATCGTTTCTTCCTCGCTTTCTTTCTTACCAATTGCATTCAGCAGATTGGCTTTCTTCTCAGCCGCTTCAATTTCTGCGGCTTTGGTTTCAATTTCCTTCTGAAGCGTCATGCCCTCATTAATGGCTTCCTGATCATCCGCTTCAATGCGCTCTTTCAGCCCGGAAAGCTTCTCTTTCAAGGCTACAAGCTCTTCTTTCATGCTCATGATTACTTAACCTCCATTGATTTAATGTATTCCAGAAGGTTCGCCTTTTCTGAGTTGCTTTCCGTCCGCTCCTCTGCATTAGCATTGGCTTTCGGATCGTCCTCCTCATTATCAGGTTCTTCTTCGTCTAAAACACTCTGGATGAGTGCTATAGCTTGTTTCAGCGCATCAGCATCTTTCTTGCTATTGCGCTTGCCGGATTTAATATCCACAATTTCTGCCGTGTCGTTAGCCGGAACAGTAACAGCAGAAATTTCATATAGCTTCAGTTTGCGAAGCTCGTTAGCTTTTGTTCCATCTTCAAGAGTAACAACCCCATTTTCAAGAACATCAAAGGCAAAGCTAAACTTACTCAACCGACCATCTTTGTATAGATTCCGCACCTTCTGTGCTTCCTCCGTATCATCAAACACAGCTACAAAATGCAATCCGTTATCGTCTTCATCAGCATTAGCCGTGCCAATAAAAGCATTAAGATTGTCCATCTGATGCGACCAGAGAAAAGGAATGCCTTTTCCACCATTCCAATCTTTTTCAAGTGTTTCTGTAAAAGCACCCTTCCGAACTACATCACCATAGCTGTCAGGCTTTTTGACCCATGTGGATGCATAACCTTCAATAGATCCGGTTCCAGCATCTTTGTATTCAACATCTACGCATTTGATCTTCATTCAATCACCTTCATTCTACAATCACTCTTGTTGAGCAGTTACATCCGCAAGATTCATCAGGCGAAAGGTTGTCATCTCCGGGCCATTCAGCACCATTGCTGAATTTGTCATCAATCAAAACCCGCTGACCGTTCATAGCGGAATGTGAATCACGGGCCTTTGGCCCGGTAACCCATTCTTTATAAACCTTCCTGCTAAATCCCTGATTTTTTGCCTGTCTAACTGCATCTTTTGTTCCAAAACCACTTAGCGTTTTTGCAAGCATGGAACCCAAAAGCAAAGAATCAGCATCTTCACGTTTGCTGAATTCATGTTCTGCCGCCGTCCGTGCGTCCTCTTCAGCATCTAATGCCTGTTCTATTGCTTCCTGTAGCTTCTTGAGCGTTTCTTCATTGATGATCTTGGAACGGGCTTCAGCCGCCTTTTTGATATAATCAACAATCTCATCAACATAAAACTTAGTTCCCAAAGCTTCAGACATCAAATAGCCATGATTTGTTGCTATTTCCCGCATAATAGGAATTAGATCCTCTGTCAGTTCTTCATCCCATCTATCAGCATCCCACCATTCTACCGCCTTGGCTCCAAGCTTCGGGAGAACGCTTTTTGATTGGCGTTTAATGAACTTGGATATAACTTCCTGCATTGCTTCTATTTCATTTTCTCCCGGAGCAACATTCACTGATATTTCTCTATTTGCTTTGATAAGGATTTCTTTAAGGGAGCTTGAGCCGGAATACGTATCCATGTGTGTATCTTGTGGGCTTGCCTGTCCACCCGCTACCACATTTAACGGAACAATCAACTCATCTCCTCCTTCAATCGGGGGAAGATTGTTATCCGCTCTCGCTTCATTGCGTGTCATCCAAGGCCCACCAACAGAAGATTGAAGAATGCTTGCACGTTCTTCAAAACTGCCTTTTAGCTTTTCGCTAAGATCGAACTCAACATAAGTTCCCACATCCGCTCCTATCATCGGAAGCAGGAAAGCGTTTATTCTCTGCTGAAGCATTTGCAACACAGGCCCCAAACACTCCGCATATAATGCCCTTGCATTATCTTTAGAGCTTGCGTAAGTCTGTGTATCAGTATGCCATACCAGCGAGGGGTTAATTCCGTATGCCGCCGCCACAGCTTCCCGGCTCAGTTTAATGGATTCAGCCCACTGCTGTTCCCGGAATGATGTTGAGAAAGGTTTGATTTCCATTCCGTCTTCAAGAAGCGGAATAGATCCGGCCTTACTTCCACCCGGCCCCCATGCTTCACGGAAAGCAGTTACCCATTTCTTTCTTGTTTCATCGTCCCAAGGTTTAACATCTTTCGGCCTGATGATCTGAGCGTTTAACCGTCCAGAGGATTTCCACAACTCCCGCCGGAAGCTTCCAGCTTGAATCTGTTCTTCTAAGGTCTGCCGTAAAGCGGAAATAGGGGATACATACCCACCCGGATTTCCCGGAGAATAGGTGCTAAAACGCACAAATTCGGAACGTGGTATTTCGATCTGGTTTCCGTCATTTGATGTTACTAAGATTTTATCCGGTGCATAACTGTTTGCTTTTTCGGTACTTACGACCCAATCAGTTGGAACAATCCTCAATTGCCACCCGGATGAACTCTCTGGATCTGGAAGCAACCATACATAGACGCACCCGAAAACAAAATATTCAACCAGCAATGACCGGATAAACTCATATTCTGTTTGATCTGTGTTTGGCTTCCACAGCAGTAAAGCGGCGGGGCTTGTCCTGTCCCGCTCTCTTTTTGCTTCTCCGTTCCGCTTGTATGTCTTTAACGGAAGTTGCGCTATGCTGTTTGAAAGGAAATTAACTACCGCCGAAAGATTATCCTGAGTATTATAAAGCTGTCTTGCGGTGTAATTAAGCACCTGTGTTGGTGCATCTGGCCCAAAGTTATATTGGACGATTGTAGGACGGAAAAGCTGTTTCCATCTCTGAACGATTCCGGGCAACTAACCCGCCCCCTTCTTTTAAACAAATACAATACTTGCTCCGCTTGAATATGCGGATTCATATGTTTTCCTTTCTGCTTTTAGTGGCATGGTAGCCGCAGAAAAGGCCATGATACAGGCGAAAAGCGGCGCAATATCATCAGGGCTTTTCACCCGGTCTGGAAGTTCAACACCGCCGCCCATCTGCCTTAATTGCATCGTTTTTCCCGGCGTATCAAGGACAGGTTGCGGAAGATGATATATTCGTGCGCCGCCCCGATCAGGCAAGCAAGCGCAAACACCATCATAAAAACGCCCCCATCCGTTGGTAAGTTCCGGCCCTTCAACAGCTATTCTTTGCACACCTTCAAGTGTACAAATCTGTTCCGCAAGGCCAGCAACAGGCGCACCACGGGATTGGAATGCAAGGTTCATTGGTCTGTTATATGCCCGTTCTCTAAACCAGTCCAAAGCCCATTCTGTACCAATTCTCCGGGCTACAACCTCAATATGCCAATTTCCATCCTCACGCAATCCGCAAGCGGCTATGGATGTCCACCGCCTATCCTGTGATAGATCAATGCCATAGTAAATTGATGATTCCCCAGCTATAAAAGAATTTTGATCAACTCCGCTATCCCATGCACCATCAGGAAATGGACTTGGCAGAATTGTTTCTACTTGCTGGCACATACACTCAGAACGGAACTTAGCTTCCGGGAATGTTTCCCTGTTTGTGAGCAAAGCACGTTCCGTAAGAAGCCCATAACCCAACGCCGGGTTTGCCTGTGCAAGTGCATCCATATCATCTGTTTTTGCTCCATCTGGGGAAGACCATTCAAACAGGCCCAAAGTTGTGCCGTCTACACTCCCACCGAAATCATCATTCTTTCCAACAGCTTGCGCCCGAAGTTGGCGAAGAACAACGCTATCAGGATCACCCGCATTAGAAAAGCAAACTATCAATCCTTTCGGCTTGGCGTTAATGCTTGCCGCCGCCGCTGACCATGTTTCCCAATCCCGATGTTCACGGACTTCATCCAGCATTACAAGATCGTTACTGTCACCTCTACCCGCCCGTCTTGTAGGCGCACCGACTTTATACTGTCGCAACCCTGTCAATATAAGTCGTTTATTTCCATTCGTGCGGGAAACACGGGAAATAGAGCTTGAAAGTTCCGGGATGTTTTCCTGATCGTTAATAACAGCTTCCCAAACCTCTTCAGCTTTATCCAATGATAGGGAAGTACCAAACACAGAATCAACGCACAGAACATTCAAGAAGAAAGATGCTATAACTTCGCTTAAAACCGTTTTTCCATTCTGGCGGGAAACCATTATTAAAACGGTTCTAAAACGGAAATGCCAATCACCGCCCAATTCGCCTACAATCTCAAGCATATGAATTAAGGCGAATTCCTGCCAAGGATACAAAACCTTATGCATGACGGTTTTTGCATACTCAATAGCGGCAAAACCAAGACTTGTTTCTTCCGTCAATTCCCGGAGCGGCGGTGTAAACAATCTTGGTTCTGTGTATCCCATCATCCAACAATCCTTATTTTAGACTTGATCAAGTCAAGATTCTTTGTCGGCTCCGGTTCCGCATTTCCACCAACAATTTCCTGCAACGTTTTCAGCGTCTGTGCATAATCCTTAACAGTAGCACGGAATTCCTGTGTTAGCGGGTTCTGTCTTAGCATCGTTTCCCCTGTACCAACCTTCACTTGTTGTGCCAAAGGAGCATCCTTGTATTTAGGGATCTGCTGTTCTATTTTTGCTTGCATCGAAAGCAAGGCCCGTGCCAGTGTTTCCGCTTGTGGTTTGATAGCAGGATTTACATTAGCGCATAGCGTCTGTTCATCCTGTGCCTGTTTCTTTTTCATTAGCCCTTCACCTCTTCATCTGTACACAAAAAACTATTTGATCTTGCGGAGGGGGAGAAAACTGCCGT
>Ga0326513_10001395_pt1 | contig 19067 bp, 31 predicted proteins | sample 2_2465_0518_D_FD_203654 | JGI IMG/M metagenome (GOLD analysis project Ga0326513, IMG submission 203654) | Bovine rumen microbial communities from UC Davis, California, United States - 2_2465_0518 | ecosystem: Host-associated > Mammals > Digestive system > Stomach > Rumen | place: USA... | reverse complement strand
GTTGGCTTTCTTGGGGTGCAGGAAACAAGCGTCGTGGTCGGTGATGGCGTTGATGAAAAGAGAAACAAGGTCGTTGGGTTGAACACTCTTTGCGTCTTTCACCACATTGTTGCAAAAGTATTCATAGATGACGGCAATGTTGTGTTCGGTCACATTCACCAAACGCTGAACATTCACAGCCAAGTCCTTGATTTTATCGGCAACGTCCTTGAACGAAAAGTTTTCGTCAATGTTGAAGATAAAGGGATTGATAACCTCGTCATTTGCAATCTCCAATACAAGGTCGGAGTTGTAAACGTGGGCGTTGCTCGGTGCAATATTCCAATCCAAGTCATAGGACAGATATTTCTGAATGTCGTTGGTGTGGAACACAAAACACTCGTCAATGTCGCCAACCAAGCAGATGTTGGGCAGCACCAAGCCGTTTTGCTCGAATTTCTTAATGTAATACAGCACTTGAACAATGACACAAGCACGAGCCACAGCGTTTTTCATATCCTTGTTATACTTGTACTCCATAATGAGTTTGAGCAATTTACCTTGCTCTTTGGTGTCAATAAGACCGTCACAAGCAAACGGATGTGTGATTGTTGTATTGTCGAAATAAAGGGCAAGACCCTCATTATAAACGTCTTCAACCTCACGCTCGATTTGAGCAGTATTAATCTTGTTATAGAATTTGGATTTAGCCATTTTATTTTATTTTTTACTTACATTTATATAACCAAATATAATTAGGATTTTCCTTAAATTAAATCAGTTTTTTTATGGAAATTTCACCTAAATTTTGGTTATATATACGAAGGCGGTATTGTGCAAAAAAACCCCACATCCAACTTGGATGTGGGAAAAAAATATCACAAATGAACAAACATCATTTAAAGAGAGGTTTGTAAGCGGTCACAATCTGTTTCAGACTATTCACAATGCTTGCGGTTATATTCTCAACCTCTGTTTCGTAGTCAAATGACTTGTAGTCATCAAAACACTCCCAACGCTTGCAGCGATATCCACGCTTGGACAAACCGCTTGTACAGACGTAGAAATGGAATTGGTCTACCCATTCTTTGGTATCGCCACATTGCGAATTGCAGTAGTCCAAAGTGACGTAAACTTTTGGATTGTTGTTTGTAATCCACAGCGTACTCGGTTTGACTTTACCCGTTTTAAGTACCTTGTTGGTTGCGAAGGAAATAGGTTTGAAAACAAACTTGTGTGTCATTGCACCCCCTTGATAGGTTTTCCAATTATCCTGCTCTGGAGTGTATTCCATAACAAGGTTGTTTGCTTTTGCAAAATTGCAAAGGGTTTCCGTTAAGTGCTTTTGCTGCTGTTCGGTCAGTCTGTTTACCGATTTGCCTACTGCTGTGCCGTATTTCATGTCAGTTAAGTTTTAATGTTTACAACACTATAACCAAATTTAATCTATTTTTTCCACGGTTTTTCGTTGTCAATATTGAAAAAATTTAGCAGGGATTCAGCAACGTTCCAACCTTCAGTTTTGGGCATATTGTAGTTGTCACGAATGTAGGTGAGCAAAAAACCCATAGGTTTCTCGTTATCACGTGCTGCGTGTCCTGTAATGTATTGGTTTGTGAGCGTTGTGGAGAGTTCACAAAATACCTCTTTCTGCCTTGCGGTGAGTTCCATAATGTTTTGTTTTAATTTCAGTTATATAACCAAACGAATCTGTTTTTTTCCTTAAATTAAATCAGTTTTTTTTATGGAAATTTCATTTGATATTTGGTTATACATACGAAGGGAGAATTATACAAAAAAAAGAGTGCCGTTTCCCAACGACACTCGTCCGTATTTCAACACATCTTAAAAATAATTTCAACCATAGTTAATACCCCCTAACTTACACTCATTTGAGTATTTTTATTTCCATTGCCCATAGACAATGGTGTTGTTAGGGCATTTCTTGTTGATGCGAATGAATCTTAATGTTTGGAGAAAGTCATCACCTGTAACAAACATTTCGTCAAACGGTTTCCGATAGTTGTTTGCTATCTTGCTTGCCTTGCATTTTAGACCTTTGAGGGTTTTTGCTTTGATTTCTTTGCCGTAGATTACTGCAGTAAGCATATTACACTACCTTTTTGTAATTGGTTTTGTGTTTGGGTTTCTTGTAGTCTTTTACGCTGTCCATATACTTGCGGTCGGACTTTTCGAGTTCTTTCAACCGCATATCCATTTCGTTGCTGTGTCGCCAATCCTTTTTGCTCATTTTCTTTTACGTTTTAATTACATTGGTATAACCAAATTAAGGTTCTTTTTTCCTCAAAACTATTCTTTCCACCACTCTGCTATCCAAGAACGTTTGGCACAGATGGGATATGTAGCCATAGCCTCTTTGAGAGTTTTGCAATGGGTGTTGAATGAATACAAATTGCCTTTTAATCTAATATGCACTTCCATTGTTGTTTAGTTTTTAATTTCAATTATATAACCAAGTTTAACATATTTTTTCTTTGCAATTTCATCATTTTATTTTATCTTTGTCACAGAAAAAATAGGCAATTTTTGGTTATATATACGAAGGGTGTAATGCACAAAAAAAAGAGTGCCGTTTCCCAACGACACTCCCATTTGGGGGCAACCACTCCCCATTTATGAAAAAGTCAAAAATGTTATTCGCAAGTCAAGTCCTCAAAATCCTCTAAGTCAGAGTCACAATTATTTTATGCCCTATTTGCGATGACGAATTAAGATACGAGCGTATTGTTCTTTTCCGTCTATAAACATACGTTTATTTGGGTATTTATTACCTTCAACATATCTGTCCAATCCAACGATTTCAAATTGTTCGGGGCAGTATTTGTCAAGGAAAGTGATAGGCACACCCATAACGCCGTCATAGTCCATTGGTATCTCACAAGTCTTTCCAACTTCTATTGCATCGTAGTTGTCGTAGTGTTTATACTCATTTGAGTAGTGCTTGTAAAGGTCAAGGGGTTTGTTACGCTTTTCGTGGTCAAGGTTGGTGAACCAACGCACACCTTTAACTCTAATATATCTAACGCCATTTTCATCAATGCCACACCCAGCGGCTTCAAGTGGATAATCAGCAGGTACTTCAAACTTTCTGTCACCACTTGATATGCTTGACCCAAACCATAATTTATCAGCCTTTATATAAGGGAAAATATCTTTGCAGGTGATGGCGTTCATATTGCCCAGTACAATGAATTTCTTGCCGTATTCCATAAGTTGGGCGATGTACTCGCGGAAGAGGGAGAAAGGAGGATTGGTGACAACGATGTCAGCCTTTTTAAGGAACTCAATACATTCCTCGCTACGGAAGTCTCCGTTACCTTGTAAAGGTCTGATAGTGATTTCCTCAGTGTCGGGAAGTCTGTTTCCGTTCTTGTCACCCTCATAGATAAGTGCAACGCCTTGTCCGTCCGCTTTGTAACCAGTGGTGATAAGTTTCTTCAGTCCAAGTTTCTCAAAGTTGAGGGAGAAGAATTTGAAGAAGTTGCTTTTCCTTGCGTCGTCGCAGTTGCAATATATGGTTTTGCCTTTGAAATGGTCTTTATAGTGTACCATTTCCTTTTCAATATCACTTAATTGAGTGTAGAACTCATCGTTCTTTGCGGTTTTTGCCTTGTGGAGGTTTTCGTTCTTTGCCATAACTTAACTTGTTTTATTTTTTAATTACAATTTTATAACCAAATATAATTAGGATTTTCTCCAAATTAAATGTTAAATTAATGTTAAAAAATGTTAATTAACATTTCACTCTCTCCATATCTCCCTTTCGTATGTATAACCAAGAAACAAACGTTTTTTCCATAAAAACGGATAAAAAAAAAGCACTCCAACCTAAAAATTGGAGTGCCACCCATTATAAAATGACAATACAATTATGAATTCCCTAAATTTACATATCCTCGTATAAAACAACGTTGCAAGTGTCATCGTCCATTATGTGGTAATTTGCCATACCATAGGGCAAAAATGGAGTCAGTTCATCAACGCTAACCTTTATTTTTTCGTTGTCATACGCAGCGTTTTCTGGTGCGTCAAAGCAATTAACGAATGTATCGTTAAATGCGAATAGTCCACGACCTTCACGATACGCAAGTCCTACACCTTCACGGACAAGTTTCTTGTAAGCGTCCTTGAAGTTCTGCAACGCTTTTTTCTGTTCGTCTGTAAGTTTAAGTTTATCTTTCATATTCTGTTAAATTTTAATGTTCAGTTTTAAAACCAAATTAATTCAGTTTTTTCCATAAATTATTATACTCATTTGAGTATTTTGTTGCAGAAAAAACGTCCGATTTTTGGTTACATATACGAAGAACGAAGTGTGCAAAAAAAAGAGTGCCGTTTCCCAACGACACTGATGAAAACTTGTATTTTAACACACTTTACATTGCAGTCCGAAGAATAAGGTTTACAACCTCCTCGTGTTTCTGCTCGTTCCACAGATTTGCGATTTCGTCTGCCTTTGCCTCAATCTTTGCGGCAATTTCGTTCTCGACCTTCTGTGACTTGCGGTTGAGGGCACAGAGCATCATTCTGAATCCGCTCTCGTGAGTCTCACCAAGTAGGGTGCAAGTCTCGCTGACAATACTCTCGTTGAGTTTCTCGCGGTGTACGGGCGTTATGTAAGCGTACACGCCACGCCTGGAGTTGTAACCGCCTTTATTGTACGTCACGCTAATTTTGAGTTCGTCAAGGGCTTCACCGCCAACTCTGTTAATGGGATTGATTTTCTTGTAGATATTCATATCGTTTAGTTTTTAATTGTTACATTTATTAAACCAAATTAAATTGCTTTTTTCCATAAATTTGCAAACTTTTTTTACACTTTTCTCACATTTTTTGGTACGAAAATGTCCGCTTTTCCAACATTTCCCTCTCAGTAATATAACCAAATTAAGTTAATTTTTTCCACAAAAAAATATAAAAAAATTAACCCCTTAATAAAGAGCAACCAATATTAAGGAGTTATTAGGTAATTGTCAGCAATTCGGGGGCACGAATGGAGGCAATTTGCGGTCTGCTGACTTTCCCCTCCAGTTGTAGTTTGCGATACCTCGTTGAACCCCTCAACATCGCACTTGCAACCGATTCGGCTTTTTTTGCTATCGGTCTATCCGTCACCTCAGTAAGTCTTGCGAACTTACATCTGTAAAACCAAATATTTTTCATTTTTTCCATAAATAAACCACTTTTTTTCAGAGAAAATTCAGTTAAATTTTGGTTATATATACGAAGGGAGTTATAGCCAAAAAAAAGTGAGTGCCGTTTAGCACTCTTTAATTTTTTTGTTTGTTTTTTTAGCGTGTTCCAATTCTCTTATTGCATCATCTATGATGCCAAATGCCTTATATAGGCAGTTGAAAGTTGTACGGAGATTATTACCTCTCGCACTGATTTGTTCAAATTGTGTTAAATCGGCATATTGGTTCCATTTTTCGTCAGCAAGGTTATTGATGTCGGTTTGCACTTTTTCAATGTGCCTAATCATAGAGTCAATGTTCTTTGTTGCCATATCTGTTTAAGTTTTAAGTTCAATTATATAACCATATTTCAGTCAGATTTTCCATGATTTTTTGCACTTTTTTATAATCATTTGAGCATTTTGTTACAGAAAAAACACCAAAATTTTGGTTTAATATACGAGAGGAGGTGTACACAAAAAGAAAACCACCCCATTCACAAGGCGGTTTCCCAAACATTAAAACAAACCAAACATCACAGAACAATATCGTCTACACTGAATAAGTCAATGTCATAGTCATTGTCATTGCACCAATCATTCAAAGCGTCATACATCTTTGCGTACAACTTTTGGTCTGCAACCGACAACGCACTCCTATTCTCTTCAATTTCACCCAACGCAGCGGAAAGTCTGTCGTCAAAGTTCGGTATTCCACCAAACACATCGGACATATTATCCTTTATCCATTCCGTAGCAATGGCGGTTTTTTCGTTCATCACATCGCTTTCATCTGGTTCATCGCCTCCGTGCAACCACTCGTTGTAAAGGTCAGCGATACCCACAGTAGTCTGTTTTTCGTCAAGATAGCAACCATACTGCTCCCAACTTTCGCAGCACTCGCATATTTTGACTACACTATTGTTTTCAAGCGTAACGTGTACTTCACGTCTGTATTTGTTATCAATCAAGTCAATGCTTTTAATGTAATGTTTCATATCAATCAGTTTTTTTGTTCAGTTATATAACCCGATTTCATCTGTTTTTTCTCCAAATTAAACAACTTTTTTCGGAGAAAATTCAGTCAGAATTTGGTTATATATACGAAGGGAATAATGCACATAAAGAAACCGCCACCCAATTGGCAGCGGTCAAACAATTAACACTTTTTTCTCTATTCTTAATAGACCTCAATCAATATGTTGATAGTCTTTTTAGGGCGTTGCTCAACAATGTCAATGGTTTTAACGCCATCATCAAACTCAACGATTTTCGGCATATTGGCTGCAATACATTCCTGCTTGGTGTTGTACCATTTGTCTCCTGTTGCAGTAACAATGGTTTTTCTTAATGGATAGAACGTTTGGATATTATCCAACCCAGCATACATACCATTTTTGTTGTATGTCCACACAACCAATCTGTCTTTCAAGATACTTGGTGTGCAACCGCACTCCATAACCAAACTTTCAATAAGGTCTTCGTTGGAGAGTGTGAACGTGACTTTGTTGGTTTTTTCGTAGCAGTCCTGAGGTGTCGTATAAAGCATACCGAGAACACTAGCATTATGGTTAAAACGGATGCCGTTGGCTAACTGCAAATCGGCATAAGCAACAAAATCGGTCACATGCCGTGTGTCTACAGACGGAACGCTGACAAGAATTTCGGTGATACGGCAAGCAACGATTTCGCCATTGTTGCGTATATAGAATTTATGGTTCGGTGTTACTTTTGTAATTTTAATATCCATATCCTTTAATTTTTAATTGTTACATATATTAAACCAAATCAACCTCATTTTTTCCATACAATTTTTGATTATTTTTGATTATTTTTGCCTGTTTTTCCATGGAAAATTAAGTTAAATTTTGGTTATACATACGAGGGAGATAATGAGCAATAAAAAAACCACCCACAATAAGTAAGCGGTTCAACTTTCTATCAGTTAAAGTCTATTTAACGTAGTCTAACGCCCTTGCCAAATCTTCGGTTGGATTTTCCCAATCCATTTTCCAAGATGTTTCACCACATAGCGGAGTAGCGGTCTTTATAAAGTAACGACCGACATTATCACGATTAAACCTAATCATACCGCAATATTCATCGTTATCGGCATATCTTATCACCAACGCTTTGTAGGACGGAGTATTGGTGTCACAACCCCTTTTACCATACTCAAATGAGTATTTATACTTTTCATCCAATATCTCTTTAACTTTCTCCAATATGATAGGTTCAAAATCTTCCATTAAAGGAGAGTCTTCAGGTTGAGGTTTTAATTGTGACGATGTGCCATAGATATACACACCCTTTGAAAGTTTGCTTGTGATGTCGTGAATGAGTGGCGACCAATGGTTTGTAATGTTACGCCAAGAATCCAACCCATCGGCAAAGGAATAAGTCTGACGTTTTACGTCATTGCTACCAAACAAACCACAATTACCACACCAACTGCAACGGAACAACAAATCGGTCTGTTCGTCAAGTTCGTGGATGCAGTCGTGGAGTTTACGATAGGTGTCGTTATACGACTTGTTTAAATTCCAACGCAACTGTTTTTCATCTGCAGTCAAATCGTTATACTTTTTGTCAAATAACGCAACATCTTCGTTGGTTTTAAGGTAAACCATAAGGTCTACACCATCCCCACCAAAAGTTGAGTTAATCAAAGTATAGTTAAAACCATATTTTTTGCATATTTCACTGACTTTGTTAAAGTCAATTCGGTTTTGGTTACGTTTGCAAAGGCGAGGTGCATCAGCGGTGCAATAATCAACGCTCGGCATATTTTCAAACTCGTTGTTGGCATAGCGAGTTTCTGTTCTTTGTATGTGCATTGTGTTTTCCATTGTTATCTCTTAATTACATTTATATAACCAAACCCATTAAATAATTTCCCCAATTTTAACTAAAAAGTTTAAGGAAAAAACATCTCAATTTTGGTTATACATACGAGGGCAATAATACACGAAAAAAGGTGACTTTCATCACCTTACTTAAAAACCAAACACTATTAGAGCATTACAGATACGTCTTCATTTTAGCCAAAGCATATTCCTTAATCTCGTTGGCGGTGTTCTCATCCATACCAATCTCGTCACTGATGGTGTCACCAATGCAGTGATAGTTCGTGTAGAGGTAGTCAAGGCTATTGCCATCATAGACATTTTCACCAATGACGACAGCGTTGTTCTCGTCAAGGTGTACCTCAGCATAGAGTGAGTTCAACGTGTCGGTCACCTCATCGTCACAAGTAATCTTGTCGTTGCGGTTGGTAAAATAGATGATAAAGGTATCATCGTCTAACCATTCCTCCATATAAGGAGAGCAACCTTTGAAACTTGGTGTCTTGATGTTTTCCATTGTCTTAATGTTTATGTTCAGTTATATAACCAAATTAAGTTAATTTTTTCCGCAACTTTTTTAATTTATTTCCACTGACCGTAGGTTATGGTGTTGTTGGGGCATTTGCGGTTGATACGAGTGTATTTGAATGTATGTCCGCACGGCATTGTAACCTCGATTTCATCAAACGTTTTCCAATAGGCATTGGCTATCTTACTCGCCTTGCACTTGATACCTTGCAGGGTATTAGCCGTTATGGTTTGCCCATAGACAACCGCCTTGATTTTGTTCGGTACTTTTTTCATTTTGTATTCCTTTTAATCTATAACCAATTAAGTGTTGTATTTTCCACACTCAAATGAGTATTTTATGTTTTTTATTTATGGAAAATTACGTTAATATTTGGTTATATATACGAGAGAGATAATGCACAAAAAGAAACCGCCACCTCAAAGGGTAGCGGTCTGTATAAGCAATTTATGGAACGTCTTATGCTACTTGTCGCATCTGCCATTGGTGCAGTCGCAGTGCCGTGTCGCCTATTTCGTTGAACGAGCACCGATTGTTTGAACCGCCGTGCCAATCCTCGGCGTGTGCCATTGTGCGTATCAGCACATCGTTGTACCAATCCCAAAAGCGGACATCGGAGAGACTGACATAGATAAATTTGCCGTCCTTTTCGAGCACCGCAGACCACTCAAAGTGGTTGGGGTGGAAAGTATGGAGGTTGAAACCTACCTTTTTGCATTGTGCCTTCAGTTCTTTTTTGCATTGTTTCTCAAACGCAACGTACTCTGGAGTTCTGTCGCAACTGCTTTCAAAGGCATAGCCTTTATATTGTCTGATTGTCATATCTGTTAAGTTTTTAAGTTCAATTATATAACCAAATTAAGTTAATTTTTTCCACAAAATTCAAAATCAATTCCCCACAAACTTCCAATAAAAGCAATGGCATAAGTACCATTATCCTTTTTGAGCCATTCTATCGTTTCTGCATCATTGGGGTCGCTGGCGTTCAGTCCGTCAATATAGTCCTGAATAATATCCTTACTATCGACAATTTCACCATCTTTATAGACTTCGCCACTATCGTGAATTACTTTTACTTTCATTGTGTTTAGAATTTTTAATTTCAGTTATATAACCAAAAACCATCACAATTTTCTGCAAAATTTGTGAGTTTTTTCTGTGGAAAATCCCTGGGATAATTGGTTATATATACGGGAGAGGGAAACACAAAAATTAAAGCCACCTTTATCGGTGGCTTTCGTTGTTTGGCGTGGTGATTACCCAAGCATTTTCTCAATCAGCAATGCCGTAGGTTCGCCATACTTCTCGACAATGTATTCTTGAGTTGATACGTTCTCTTTGCCTTTGTAACGACACCTGCTCGGTTCAAATTCATTGTCAAGTCCTGCAAGTTTGCTTTCAAGGAAAGTAACGTCAAGCATACCGAAAAACCCACGGAAATTGTTTGCGACTTCAACTGCAACTTGCGAGGGGTCGATGTTATTCTCAATAGCGGTTTCGTAGGCGTATTGGAATGTTACAACCCAATTCTCAGCACTCATTTGGCAACACCCAAACGCCTCTTCGCACAAAGGCGTTGCTACAGCGTGACCATATTCTTTTGCTATCTTACCGATGTAGAGTGCATCTTTTTTCGGTTCAATATCTACGTCAATGACCTCAAACTTCTTTGTGGTATGGTAGCCCTCACCTTTGACAAAGTATGTGAGTTTGCCGTTTTTTATTTTATTAGACCATTCGTTTTTGGGAATGTAGGTTTTGCCATTTTCAATTTTGTAAAATTCCATATTGTCTGATTTTTAATGTTCAGTTATATAACCAAACTAACTTGATTTTTTCTCCAAAAAAAGCAACTTTTTTTATGGAAATTTTATCTAAATTTTGGTTGAATATACGAAGGGAGAATTATGCAAAAAGAAAACGCCCACCTCCGTGAGCGTCTTTAAATATGAAACATTAAAAACCCTAATCAACCTTTGACAGACGCACCCTTGCATCATCGGAAATAACATTGCGACCGAAGTCAGTGCAGTCAAATCGGTATGTGCCTTTTATGGCGTTTCCGACATAAACCTTTGCCACGAATGTTCCGCAGAAAATCTTTTCATCAAATCCCTTTGGCTTCTTCCAAGCAGCGTCCTCGCTGACAATCTCGGTCATTTCGTTATTATATCTCTTGAATGCCCCCACAGAGCGGATTGCATCGTCATTGTGTTTCATTACTCTCATATCGTTTAGTTTTTTATTGATTACACATCTATAACCAACTCCACTTGATTTTTTCTCCAAACTTTATCGTTTTTTTCACAGAAAAAACGTTGAACATTTGGTTACATATACGAAGGGAGTTATGGGCAAAAAGAAAACGCCCACCATTCTCGGTGAGCGTGTCAAATTCTAATTAAAATAAAGCATTAAATCGTCAGTGTGCCTTTAAATCCCTTGTCACGTTCAATCCCCAACCCAAAGGGTGTCTTTATGCTCTGCAACTCGGAAAGCGTGAAATAACCCCATTCCTTTTCAATCAACTCCACCAACCCAAAGAATAACCAATCGCCATTCTCTTGTTTTTCGCCCTCGCATACATACCAACGCCCACCACCATAAGGATTGAAGAATTTGACAATTACTTCCTTTTCCTTTTGTCCGTCTGTGGAATATAACGGAAATTTAGCAAGTTTCTTTTCAATGTCTTTTGTTATCAGTTTCATCTTGTTTGATTTTTAATGTTCAGTTATATAACCAAATCAACCGCATTTTTTCCACAAACGCTGACAAATTTCGTCAAAAGATAACGGCTTTAATTCGCTCCATTGTTTCAACGTCAGTTCGCCTTCCCATTTAGGCGTTCCGCTGAAGACAAACCCTCTGTGACCCTCTTTCTTACTTGGTTTCACCACGATTGTATCATACACGTCATCTTCCCACTCACATATTTCAAGTCGGTCTTGCCAATCGTCAGTTAGGACTGCCTTGCTACGCTTTACCTTTCCTTTGTACAAAGCAAAGAGCAGATTGCCTACGTTGGTACGTTTCCATTTGATTGTGTCTGTCATAGCAATTTATTTGTTCAGTGATATAACCAAATTAACTTAATTTTTTCTCTAAACTTTATTACTTTTTTTGGAGAAAATCACTTTAATTTTTGGTTACATATACGAAGGAAGGATTGTACAAAGAAAACCACCCCTTTCGGAGTGGTTTTTGTTTCTTGACACTCATTTGAGTAGTGAGGTGTTTTACACCTCCTCCGCCCAATCCACACCTCCTACGGCAACCACATTCTCAATCTTCACGACTCGGTATTGTACCTCGTTCCCCTTCTCCAATCCTTGATTTTTGGCACTGCCTCCGCCCTGAAGGAAGGTCTTGATTTCAGCGATTTCGGTTTCGGTCGCAGGTCTGTTGTCCAAGTACCAAATAACCTTCTTCTCGTTGTCTTGGCGGAGTATCATCCGCAAGTACAACTGCTCTCCCTTACGGACAAAATACTTGTTTACCTCCTCGTATATGCTTTTCTGTGCTTGAAAGTCGGCGGTCTTGCCCTCCTCCTCACGTCTGCGGTTCACTTCATCGGTATAGTTCTTTCCAAAGTCCACACCCAAATAGGCGGTATGTTTGCAGACACGCCCAAAGTAAGGGTTTGCGGTCTTACGCATCTTGGGTTCGGTAGCCAACTCAATGTCCACAACTTGGCGAGTTTCAATGATGTTGGTAATTTTTTCTAACTTTGTCATAATTGTAAGTTTTAGGGTTATTAATTTATTTCATTTACATATATTAAACCAAGCAAACAACGTTTTTTCTACAGATTTCCAAACTTTTTTTGTTAAAAATTTTTAACAAAATTGGTACATTATCCTTTCGGTATTTCAACCAAAAATCGTGTGTTTTTTCCTTGAATTTTCTTCATTTTTTTACGGAAATTTTTGTTAAAATTTGGTTATATTACTGAACGGGGAGCACCCCTACCCACGCACCCCTCGCCTACCCCTACCTATGCACCCCTATCACACCCCCCACTATGCACCCCTCCCTTTGTACCCCTACCGACGTATCCCCCCCTTGACACGGGGTATTGATGGGGGTCACTATGGGGGCCACGGTTTCGCATGTGAGGCGGTCCGAATTTTTAAAATTTTAAAATTTTAAAGAACTAAAAAAAGGGGGCCATATTTTTTGGCTTAGGTACTACTCCTGGAAAAAAAATTCTAAAAAAAAATTGTTGACATTTTCATACTATATTAGATTTAAGGTGAAATTTTGTCAACTTTAATATATTTATTAATATATTATAAATTAAAATTTAGACAGAAAATGAAGAAAATAGTTAGATTAAGCGAAAACGATATACGTCGTATGGTTGCCAGGGTTTTGAATGAAGCTTTGTGTGAGGGAGAGTTTGATGACATTGAGGGATTGGAGCCAGACCCAGAGGAGAAAAAGGCGCAAATGAATAAGGATTGGGATGACTACACTACAGGAGTTGAAAAGACCTATGATGGTGGTTACAAAGGCAAAAAGACAATAGATGATACTGATTTAGTTTCAAATAAATGGAATATTAGTGATACGAACCCTGGTATGTGGGCTTTACAATCACTAGGATATGATAGATATAAAGACATTTCTCCTAGTGATAGGTTATTTGCGCAAGCACACGATATTAATGCAGATACGTCGGTTAAAAAAGGTAGGGAGATGTTTGCCGCTGATATTGATACATTAAATGACTGGGGTGATATTGATAGTGATGGAAATACTCCTATTATTGGTTTTGACCCGAATAACAATGGTAAACCAGCCACAAGAAGTAAATATGATTTTTATAGAGCACTTGAAGAAGCCGTCACCCGTGCAATCAGGAAATGCATTAAATAAAATTTAAATTAAATCTAATTATGGCAAAAATTGATATAGGTAAATTGAATGAGGCTGTTGAGAAGGCTTTTGACCGAATCTTCGAGGAAGAGGAGAAGAAAGAAGTGAAAAAGGAAGTGAAGCCAGACCAGTGGCATGACGATTATTCCAACAAAGAGGAGGACAATGTGATACAGACCAGGATTAACCCTGACACGAAGAAGCCAGAGTTCAAGATTCCAACCAACGACAAGGTGTATGACACAAGGGATGCAGCCATTGCAGCTTTGAAAGAGGGTAAAGGGAAAAAGAAAGTTGTCACTCTTAATGAGAAAGATATCCGTAATATGGTGATGAGTGTATTGAATGAAATGTCTGATGGCGATGAATTCAGAGCTGACGGATATCGTGGCGTAAGCAATTTGGGTGGAAATGAAGTTCAGATTAGCCCGTCTGGTGATGCAGCTCGTTTCAGGATGTACGGTGGTGACCCTACGGATTGGATGGAAATAGAGTTTGACGAAAATGGTGTTGCATATGTTGACACTCCGTCAGGCAGGGAGATGCTGGCTGACTATATGAGATATTAATTGCTTTTTTAATTTAATAATATGCGTAAGGTGATAAGACTGACGGAATCGGAGTTGCACAGGATAATATGTGAAAGTGTGGGAATGGTATTGAACGAGACCCACACTTCGGTTTTATACCATTTTACCAACTTAAGTAGTTTATACGGATTTAATATTCAAGATTGTGTTGGATGGTAGGAAGATGATGTCATCAATCAGGGGGATGAATATAAGACCCTGGTCAATGAACAATCCAAGAACAGAGAAGTTTGGGGATAAATATTTATCAGTAACCGACTATGAAGAAAGGGCGTATCAGGATATAGAGCCATTAAACAGATATTGTTTGGGTATTGATGCATATCCGTTTAATGAGGGTGATGAATTTAATGAGGAGCAGATTGATATTTTAAATAAATTGAAATCAGATTTTCCGCAATGGGAAAGATTCTTTCGTTTTTAGAAAATAATTAATTTAATTTTTGATATATATGGCAATAAGTGACAGAAAACAGACAATCAGAATGAATGAGGAACAGCTTAGGAATTTTGTGAATGAAGCTGTGAAAAGGATATTGAATGAAAGCAAAAACATGTTCATTACAGTTGAACTTCCTGGAAACGTGGCGGAAGATGACAATGTCTTAAGTGTCATCCGCAAAGCCATGGGACAAATCGGTTATGAATATTATGATAACCATTCTGGAGGATATAATGGTGACAGTTGGATTTACCGTTATGCCCCGCGCCAGGCACCTGTTGGAGTTCAGATGTATTAAATTTCAAATTTAAAATGAAATTAAAGTGGGTAAATTAAATACCCGCTTTTTTTATTTTTTCAATTTGCATGATATGTATAATTGAATATTATAGCATAGAATAATAAATAAAAATAATATAGATATTGAAGAAATAAAATCAATTTAATTAAATACATGAAATTATATGGGGTGAATTATATGATTTACCCCATTTTTATTTATCGACATTTATTCAGATAAATTACAATTATCTAGTTATTTTTAGATAATTTCAGGTAAATATTGTCGAATGGTGTTTTGGGGATAATAATTCACCCAAAAATGAATTTGTATTATATTTATTATATATAATCTATAAATGCGTATACGTAATGACAGATAATGAATTAACTAACGATATAAACGAGCAGGGCATACAGGGTATCCAGGGAATGCAGGGTACCCAGGGTGTCCAAGGTATCCAGGGTGAGGAAGGTATTCAGGGCATACAGGGTATCCAAGGTGTTCAGGGTAAGAACGGAATGCGTGGTATGCAAGGCATTCAGGGTATCCAGGGTGAGACTGGCGCACAGGGTGCTAAAGGTGTTCAGGGTGCGCAGGGTGCAACAGGTCAAAAAGGTGTGCAGGGTGCACAGGGTATGAAAGGCATGGATGGCGCACAGGGTGTCAAAGGCGCGAAAGGTGCTGATGGTGCGACTGGCGCTAGAGGTGAACAGGGTGCTCCAGGTGCACAGGGTATATCTGGTGCCCAAGGTGTTAAAGGTGCACAGGGTGCAATTGGTTCCAGGGGTGAAATTGGTGATGCTGGCGAAACTGGTGGCAAAGGTGCACAAGGTGTTCCAGGTGCACAGGGTGCTAAAGGCGCTCAAGGTACACGTGGATGCGATGGTGCCCAGGGTGAGGCTGGTGGCAAGGGTATACAAGGTCCACAGGGTGTCAAGGGTGAGGCTGGTATACAGGGTATCAGAGGTTGTGAAGGTGCACAGGGTGCCACTGGTAGCAATGGTGTGCCAGGACCACAGGGTGCCAGGGGTATTCCTGGCGCACAGGGTGTTGCTGGTCAGAAAGGTGCACAGGGTGCACAAGGTAGCAACGGAACTCCAGGTCCACAGGGTACCAAAGGTATGTCAGGTGCACAAGGTGCAACTGGTCAGAAAGGTGCCCAGGGTGCACAGGGTGCACAGGGACCAAAAGGTGCCCAAGGTTCACGTGGTGATTATGGATACAACGGTGACGATGGTGAAATCGGTTATCAAGGAATCACTGGCGACGAAGGTGCGATATGGCATGATGGTATCAGGCTTAACGGATACAACACACATTTGTTCACATATGACACAACAGCACAACAGTTCATTCCAGTCGGAGGTCAGAACAATATATTAAAAATAGAAAACGGTGCAACCATAAAGGTTTGGCTTGATAGTAATGCTTATAATTCAATATACAACAACAACAGTGAGATATTGATACAGGAACTTTCAGGTGGAACAATGGTTGATACCAGTTATCCAGCATACTATAATGAAGACATTTACATTATAGACAGGATAAAACCAGACGTTGACTTGAACGGTATTGTTGATTTCACGTTTGTTGACGGTGCCTGGTATTACAGTGGTGGTCTGATTTCCGTTGAAGACTTGGTGGTTCAGGATGCTGTCATTGAGTATGACAGTACAAACGATACGCTTGTGGTAACCAGAAGCGGAAAACTGAATGCTTCATCACTTCAGGTGATTGAGAATTATATAGACAATTTCGATTGTGGAGAATACTAAATAAGGAATTACTGCAAAACACTCTTTAATCTACTTTTTATATCTTACCTAAACTCGGATAACCCCTGGATTGAAAAATTCTGGGGTTTTTCCATTTTGTTATTTTTAATTAAGATTGTATATTATTTTTAAAAATAAGTTAATTTAATATGTGGATTGCAAGAAATAAATTGGACAATAGACTTAAAGTGTTTGAATTACCTCCCAGGAGATTCCATGACGGGGCTAGCTTGGATAGCAAATTAGTAGGATTTAATGATTCTATATCAGTAGGCGACGGAAAAGATGATTATTATAGTTTCTGGGCTGAACAAATGTACTGTGATTCAAACAGGATTGACGACAAAAAATGTTATGGTTTTACACTTTTTACAGAAGGTAATGAAACAACAAATAATGTGTGGTATCAATATGAACCAGAATGGGCTAAGGATTTAAAATGGGAGAATGAGCCAATTGAAGTTGAAATAATAAGGAAAAAATGAATTTTGATATGGAAAAGATTAATTCAAATTTTATACTTTATGCGGTTGTATTTGCTGCCTGTGCCCTTTTGTGGGGTTTTTTCGGAATATTATCGGCGCTTTTCTGTTTCGGTATGTTCCATCTGTTGATGTGGTTGAACATAACTGTCACAGCATTATGTAATTCGCTTGTCGGAAAACCAGTTAACGGCGGTGATTCATTTTACAGGATACTGTGCTTGATGATATCATCCGTATGTTTTGCTATAGTTTTAATTTAATCTAGATTTATTTTATTGAAAATCTTTTGATATGCTTGGAATTTCCAGGCATATTTTTTTGTTTTTATATTAGTATTTTAATAATATATATTATATTTATATATAATAAGTGGGATATTTTTATATTCCCTAGAAATCATATTGTATAATAATATTAAAAAACGCATTTTTATGCCTGAACCAAAACAATTAAGACATATGCAGCATTTGAAAAGCAGTGTGCTGATATCTGGTCGTCCAAAGCTCCCTAATCCAAGCAAATTGGAATATGGTGAAATTGCAGTCAATTATGCTGAGGGCGCTGAGACAATCAGTTTGAAGAATTCAAACAACCAGATTACGACATTCACGCCAAACACCAATGTCTGCATCAAGAGTTTCCCAACAGCCATAACAACAAACGATGTCTGTGGCGTGTTGACAATCGGAACCGTGTACAAATACCAGAACTTCGACATTACGTTTCTGGGTGCTTGCAACGAGAACTTTGATTTGTTTGATATAATCGACTATATCAGAACTACCTTCTATGATGTATGTGACCTGCATATAAAACTTAATGTAGTCAAGTCAAATGACAATAATGACCAACATACGTATTTCTATATCGATTCCTCGGACATACAAGGAATCACTGGTGACAGTGACGGGGAAATCAGTGACAAGTCAACCATTATCGGTTTTTATAAACAAGACGGCAGGTTTATCGCTGGCGACTCAACCGCAATAAACGGAATTGACATCAACTGGGATAAAACCAACAAAACCGTGACAATCAAATTTGTCTATGTTGAGGATGTATACAGATTGAATGGTAGTGCAATAAATTAAGAAAATAATAAATAAATTAAATAATAACAAAATTTGATGGACAACACAACATTACTTTACGGAAAAAAACATACAATACTTCGTAATGGTGAGGTCTTCAATAGCAAATGGGACGCTATTGACGCTATTGATGCAATGTGTGCGGACAATGTGTTCATGGATGGTGAGTTCGTCAGCGCAAGGTACTACGGGGACAAAGAATGGCTGGACACTTCAGTTACTAACAAACTTTGTTCGGATAACGGTATATTCCCATACGCTGGAACCCCTTCAGAAAACACAATCCACACTTTGTTCATGAAAGTGACCCCAGGTGAATGGTACAGGATTGTCTGTGAAAACAAGGGTGACAAATTCATTTTATTTGAAACCGATGAATATGTTGACCCAGACAACTTCACAAACGACACTCCTGTGACACCAACTGCGGATATTGATATGTCTCAGTACACAACAGCTTATTTTGACTATTTGTTTCAAGCTGGTGAGAATACACATATGGTGTATGTTAATCTGGCAAGTGAAAACTGTGAAACGGTTAGTGATGTCTCAGGACATTTGAATGACGTTATGGCTTGTCTTGCCACCTGTATTAAAGATGTTCCAACAAATACAAAAAGAATGGAATACTTCGATAACCGAATTGAAGTTGTTCAAGGTATTCTCGGTATCCAAGGTATCCAGGGAATAACTGGTGCCAAAGGTATTGTTGGTATACAAGGTCCTGCTGGTGCACAGGGTGACCAAGGTTCACAGGGTAAGATTGGTGATACTGGCGCACGTGGTGCTCAGGGTTATCAAGGTTATGTCGGTGATATCGGCGACAAAGGTGCCCAGGGTCTTGCTGGCGCACAGGGTGCAACAGGCGACCGTGGCGAGACTGGCGCACAAGGTGAGACTGGTGCAATAGGCGACACTGGCGACAAAGGTGCCCAGGGTCTTGCTGGCGCACAGGGTGCAACAGGCGAC
>Ga0326513_10001394_pt1 | contig 19101 bp, 12 predicted proteins | sample 2_2465_0518_D_FD_203654 | JGI IMG/M metagenome (GOLD analysis project Ga0326513, IMG submission 203654) | Bovine rumen microbial communities from UC Davis, California, United States - 2_2465_0518 | ecosystem: Host-associated > Mammals > Digestive system > Stomach > Rumen | place: USA... | reverse complement strand
TCGTCCGTCGCTGGCGTTCAGGGAAATGGAGGACAAAAGGCTTCACATAGAAAAAGCTCAAATATATTTGGCTATTCCCAAATTTATTCGTAACTTTGCTGCAAACAAACTGACAATGAAGAAAAACCTCTTACTCATCGCGTGCCTGATGCTGTTTGCATCTGTTCAAGCTAAGTTGCTTCAAGATATGCCGCAGGCGGAAGATGCCTTCTGGCGCGACTCCATCCCTCAGGAGATGAGGCAGAGTTATATCGCATACGTCGAACAGTATCTGGGCAAAGCATGGACGACTCTGCCTTGGACTGTGTTTGCTGAGAACAAGAAAACGGGCAACCGCGTGAACTACGAGGCCATCTGTTTTGAGAAACGCCGTCATCTGGCCGCCCTCGTGATGGCAGAGATCGTAGAGGGCAAGGGCAGGTTTATGAACGACATTATCGATGGTATCGGCAGCTTCTGCGAAGAAACCTGGTGGGGTATCCCTGCCCACTACGGCAAAGCAATCCCCCTGCAGGAGATTCAGGAGGTGGACCTCTTCAATGCCGAGACGGCCAGTCTCATCGTTTGGACCAGATATATGCTTGAAAGACAGCTGGATGACTTTTCGCCCGACATCTGTAAGCGGATAGACCAAGAGGTGGAGACACGTATCCTGAAGCCGGCACTGGCCAAAGACTACTGGTGGAAGACGGCCGGCATGAACTGGAACCCATGGATCTGTAGCAACTGGCTGGCCTGTGTGCTGATCTGCGAGAAGGACGAGGCTCGCAAAGCCGAAGCCATCGCCCAGATAGAGAAAGCCACCCAGGCCTTCATCGATGCCTATCCTGAGGATGGCGGTTGCGACGAAGGTCCAGGCTATTGGGACAGAGCCGCAGCCTCGATGTTCGAAGTGCTGAGACTGTTGCCTGATGCCTCACATTTCGATGCCCAGGCCGATAAAATCAGGAGGATGGCCGCTTACTGCTACAAGACCTATATCGGCCATGACTACTGTGTGAACTTTGCCGATGCCCACGAGAACAAAGCCGTGCAGCAGGTGAACATCGTCTATCCCTTCGGCCACTGGCTGAACGACAAGACCATGCGCGAGTTTGGCGCCTATCTGGGCAGAACGAAACAAGTGCTGACCGACCCCGCTAAGCTCTATGACAAGAGCGGCAACTTTCCTGCCCTCGGACGTGAGCTGTTCTTCTTGCGGCATATCCGCGACTTCATCGCAGAAAAGCCTCAGGAACCTTTAATAAAAGATGTATGGCTTGGCAACCTCCAGATGATGACGGCACGCAGAGGAAACAACTTTGTTGCCATGAAGGGAGGCCATAATGGCGAGAGTCATAACCATAACGATGTTGGTTCTTTCATCGTTTATATCGACGGCGAACCTCTGTTCATCGATCCAGGCGTAGGCGAATATACCTCCAAGACCTTCAGCAACAGTCGTTACGAGATATGGACCATGCAGTCGTGCTATCACAATCTGCCACAGATTAATGGCATCGACCAGAAGGACGGTAAGGCGTTTGGAGCCAAGGTGGTGAGCCACAAGGACGGACTGCTGACGCTCGACATCGCAGGTGCCTATCCTCAGGAGGCAGAAGTAAAGTCGTGGAAAAGAACCGTTACTGTCACCAAATCGGCCATCACGGTAACTGAGGATTTTGAGCTGAACGCCTGCAAAGCCCCAACGCGACTGATGCTGATGACCACCAACCGCGATGCGCTGAAACACATCAGCTACAACACCAACCAGCTGGAAGCAGCCGTCGAGAACATCAGCAGCCAGCTCGACCCGTTGCTGCAAGGCATGTGGGGAAAGGAGATGTACCGCATCGTGCTGACGGTGAAATCGGCAAAGCCGAAACAACAGATCAGATATAGAATCGGACCCTGCGGCAAATGGTAGACTGAGATATTAGCAGAACAGGCTGCCTATCTGGTAGACAAGTGCAGAGACGCACCAGGCAACGACAGTGGTATAGCAGGCCGCGAACCCAGCCCAGCGCCAGGAGCCGGTTTCGTTCTTGATGGCTGCAATGGTGGCGATGCAGGGGAAGTAGAGTAATATAAATATAAGGTACGCGTAGGCGGCCATCGGCGTGATGCCGTCCCTGAGCATCAGTTGGCGCAGATGGGTATATCTCTCGCTGTCATCGCTGAAGCTGTCTTCATTGCCAAAGGAGTCATCGCCGCTATAGAGGACTCCTATGGTAGAGGCCACAATCTCCTTGGCTCCGATGCCGGCCATCAGCGACACATCGAGTTTCCAGTTGAAACCCTGAGGCGTGAAGACGGGCTCGACGATCTTACCCATACGACCCAAGTAGCTCTGTTCCTGTTGCTGCTGAGACGTGAGCGCCTCGTTGTGAGGGAAGTACTCCAGCGCCCAGACGATGATGGAGGCCACGAGGATGATGCCACCCATCTTCTTCAGGTACTCCTTGCCCTTCTCCCACGTATGACGGATGATGGCTTTGCCCGTAGGCCAGCGGTAGGGTGGGAGTTCCATCACAAACGGGGTGTCCTCGCCCTTCATCACCAGCGTAGAAAAGACCTTGCTCACGATGATGGCCATCAGGATGCCGACAGCATAGAGCGAGAGCATCACCCACGACCGATAGGCCACAGAGAAGAAGGTGCCTGTGATCATGATATAGATCGGCAGACGGGCGGAGCACGACATGAACGGCAGCACCATCATCGTGATGATCCTTGACCGTCGGCTCTCAACGGTACGTGTGGCCATCACAGCCGGCACATTACAGCCGAAGCCCATAATCAGGGGGATGAACGACTTGCCGTGAAGGCCCATCTTGTGCATCAGCTTGTCCATGATGAAGGCGGCACGTGCCATATAGCCTGAGTCCTCCATCAGTGAGATGAAGAAATAGAGGATGAGGATCTGTGGCAGGAAGACGATAACACTGCCCACACCACCGATGACGCCATCAACGAGCATCGCCTTCAACGGTCCTTCGGGCATGTGGAGGCTTACCTTGTCACCAATCCATCCCACGAACCAGTCTATCCAGTCCATCGGATACTGACCCAGGGAGAAAGTCGTCTCGAACATGATGAACAGCAGAAGGAAGAAGATGGGGAATCCGAAGTATTTGTGCGACAACACCCCGTCAATGAGATGGGTGGTCTTATAGGTGTCTTCCTTCGAACCCGTCTTGTATCCAGCCTCCTTGAGGGCACCGTTGATAAAGCCGTATTTGGCGTCCATGATGGCAGTCTCGGAGTCGTTGCCGGTCTCTTCCTTCACACGGGCAGAGGCACGATCGCGGGCGTTCGTCAGATCGTGGAAGTCGTGCATACGCCGCTCTCCGGCCATGTGCTTGCCGAGGTAGTCGAGTACCTGACTGTCGTGCTCCAGCAGTTTCAGCGAGAGGTATCGCGTGGAGTAGTGCTGGGTGATATGCTCATCGGCCTTCAGGTATTTCTGGATGTGGCTGATACCGTCCTCGATCTCATGGCCGTAGTTGATATGCAGATGTCGTGACCATTTGCTAGCACCTTCATACACCTGGATGACGGCACGGAACAGATCCTTCACACCTTCACCACTCTTGAACGACGTAGGAACCATGGGGATACCAAACAAGGTGCTGAGGGTCTCAAGGTTCACCTGGTCACCACGACGCTCAAACTCGTCGTACATGTTCATCGCGCAGACCATACGGATGTTCATATCCACCAGCTGGGTGGTCAGATAGAGGTTGCGCTCCAGATTGGAAGCGTCGATGACGTTGATGACCACATCGGGCATCTTCTCCGTCAGGTGCTCACGGACATACAGTTCCTCAGGGGAATAACAACTCAGAGAATAGGTTCCTGGCAGATCGACGAGATTGAACTCATAGCCGAAGAACGAGGCATGGGCCTCTGTGGCATCGACGGTGACACCACTATAGTTGCCCACATGGCCGTGCGCGCCTGAGGCATAATTGAAGAGTGAGGTCTTGCCGCAGTTGGGATTGCCCACCAGGGCGACGTTGATCGTACGACGCTCTTTCCAGGCAGCATGATGAAGAAAGTCATCTTTGTGTAGTGTAGAGTTTAGAACTGAGAGTTTAGAGTTTGCTACCGCTGTCCCATCTGCAGACGGTATGGCGGAAGCAAACTCTCCACTCTCCACTCTAAACTCTCCACTTACTACTTCAATCATCTCGGCCTCGTGATGACGAAGCGATACTTCATAGCCCATCAGTTTATATTTCACAGGGTCCTGAAGGGGAGCGTTCAACAAGACCTCCACCTCCTGGCCTTTGATGAATCCCATCTCGATGATGCGTTTGCGGAATCCACCGTGACCTAATACCTTGACGATAACACCTTTCTCGCCAGTCTTCAGCTCAGATAATTTCATAACCTTCTATGATTTTTCTGCAAAGGTACGAAATAAAATCATGCAACTCAGTTGCAACCCTGTGGTAGAGGCCTAAAAATACCTAAAAATGGGGATGTTTCAGGCTTCTGCTTCCGTCTCGAAGTAGTTCTCCAACTCAGCCTTTGCACTACCTTCGTTGTTGGGCAGGTCCTTGATGATCTGTCCTTTCTCCAACAAGGCGATACGTGTGGAGATATCGATGGTGTGCGCAAGGTTGTGACTGGAGATCAGCAGAGTGGCATTGTTCTCACGGGCATAGTCGGTGAGCACGTGCTTCAGGATGTTCTGACTCGAGGGGTCGAGGAAGTTGAATGGCTCATCGAGAATCACGAGCTTGGGCTTCATGAAGAGGGCAGAGATAATGCCCACCTTCTGCTTGTTACCAGCCGAGAGATTACGGATAAGCTTCTTCTGTCCGAATATCTCACCACCAGCCAGACGCTCGAAAGGCTTCAGACGCTCATCGACCTCCTCTTGAGAGATGCCGTTGATCCTGCCGAGGAAGGCAAAGAACTCTTCGGGCGTCAGGAAGTCGATGAGAAAACCCTCGTCGACGTAGGCGCCTGTAGAATCTTTCCATACTTCGCTCTCCGCTGGATTGATGCCGTCGATGCTGACTGAACCCTCATCGGGCTTCAACAGATCGAGAAGCATGCGGAAGAGGGTCGTCTTTCCAGCACCGTTGTTACCTACCAATCCCAGTATATCCCCATCGTTCACCTGGAACTCAGGGATATTACTGGCTACTGTCTCCCCAAATGCCTTCTTCAGATTGCTTATGGTAATCATAATTATTAATCCTTAATTATTAATTGCTCATTACACGATTCCTTTTCCGTGGCAGTTCTTGAACTTCTTACCTGAACCACAAGGACAGGGATCGTTACGTCCGGGCAGTTTGTCCTTGATGATCGGCGTGCGAGACTGTTGTGCACGGGTGTCGTGCTGGGCAGCTGCCTGCTGGTTGCGGTCTACCAACTGCTCCTCGCCGATGTTTTGCTTCGACTCGGTATACTGCTGGCGCTGTGTGCGCTGCTCAGGAGCGGCCTCCTGAACCTGCTGCACCTCAGGAATCTGGGCACGGGTCAGGATTGAGGTGATGCGGTTGTACATCTCGTTGATCATCGCATCCCAAACCTTAGCACTCTCTAACTTGAAGATCAGCAGAGGATCCTTCTGCTCGTAAGAAGCATTCTGTACGGAGTGCTTCAGTTCGTCGAGCTGACGCAGGTTCTCCTTCCAAGAGTCATCGATGATGTGCAACAGGATGCTCTTCTCGAACTCCTTGACAACACTCTTAGATTCTGTCTCATAGGCCTCCTTGAGGTTACAGGGGATATTGAACATACGACGGCCGTCGGTGATGGGCACCATGATACGCTCGTACATGTGACCCTGATTCTCGTAAACCTGCTGGATGATAGGCTGAGCCACACTCTGGATGCGCTCTGTCTTACGGTTGAAGTTTTCAATCGCAGCCTGGAAGGCATTCTCGGTGAGTTGTTCACGCTGTGTATTGATAAACTCCTCGCTGGTGAAAGGTACCTCCATCGACAGGATATGCAGGAACTCTTCCTTGCAACCATCGTAGTCGTTATTGTCGATGATATTCACCACACGGTCCCAGATGATATTCGCGATATCCATACCGATACGTTCACCCATCAGGGCGTGACGGCGCTTCTCGTAAATGACGGTACGCTGCTTGTTCATCACGTCGTCGTACTCAATCAGACGCTTACGGATACCGAAGTTGTTCTCCTCAACCTTCTTCTGGGCACGTTCGATGCTCTTCGAAATCATCGGTGCCTCGATCATCTCACCCTCTTTGAAGCCCAGACGGTCCATCACGGAGGCGATACGCTCAGAAGCAAACAGTCGCATCAGTTTGTCTTCGAGAGATACATAGAATACTGAAGAACCTGGGTCACCCTGACGTCCGGCACGACCACGTAGCTGACGGTCTACACGACGGCTTTCATGTCGCTCAGTACCGATGATAGCCAGACCGCCTGCAGCCTTCACCTCGGGCGAGAGCTTGATATCGGTACCACGACCGGCCATGTTGGTGGCGATGGTGACGGCACCCTTACCATTGGTGCTCTGACCGGCGAGAGCCACGATGTCGGCCTCCTTCTGGTGCAACTTGGCGTTCAGCACCTGATGGGGAATACCCTCGCGCTTACCAGTCTCTGGATTCACGTACATATCAAGCATACGAGAAAGCAACTCTGAGATTTCCACCGAAGTGGTACCAATCAGCGTAGGACGTCCAGCATTACGCATCTTCACGATCTCTTCGATGACAGCCTTGTATTTCTCACGAGCAGTCTTGTAGACACGGTCGTCCTGGTCATTACGAATCACAGGACGGTTGGTGGGAATCTCCACTACGTCGAGCTTGTAGATATCCCAGAACTCACCAGCCTCAGTAGAAGCGGTACCGGTCATACCTGCGAGTTTATGGTACATACGGAAGTAGTTCTGCAGGGTGATGGTGGCAAAGGTCTGTGTGGCTGCCTCTACCTTCACATGTTCCTTGGCCTCGACAGCCTGGTGCAGACCGTCGCTCCAACGACGACCTTCCATGATACGACCCGTCTGCTCGTCGACGATCTTCACTTCGCCGTCAATTACCACATATTCGTCGTCCTTATTGAACATACAGTAAGCCTTCAGCAACTGCTGGAGGGTATGTACACGTTCACTCTGGACGGCATAGTGCGACATCAGTTCGTCTTTCTTGTCGAGACGCTCCTGGTCGCTCAGACTGGTATCGGCCTCAAGGGCTGAGAGTTGTGAGGTAATGTCGGGCAACACAAAGAGTTCTGAATCATTCACCTGTTTTGACAGCCAACCTGTACCCTTGTCAGTTAAGTCACATGAGTTCAGCTTCTCATCGACCACGAAGTACAGAGGTTCAATACACTCCGGCATACGACGGTTGTTGTTCTCCATGTAGATCTCCTCGGTCTTCAGCATACCGGCCTTGATACCCTCCTCAGAGAGGTATTTGATAAGTGGCTTGTTCTTAGGCAGAGCCTTATGTGAACGGTAGAGTGAGAGGAAACCGGCATCGAGCTTTTCCTGACCTTCTTTCTTGTTGCCGGCCTCAATGAGTTGGTTACCGGCTGTAATCAGATTCTTGGCGTCGGCCAGATACTGTGTGGCCAACTGGCGCTGTACACCTACCAGGCGTTCTACCAGAGGCTGATATTCCTCAAACATCTGATCGTCGCCCTTGGGGATTGGTCCAGAGATAATCAGAGGTGTACGGGCATCGTCAATCAACACGGAGTCGACCTCATCGACGATGGCGTAGTTATGTGAGCGCTGTACGAGGTCCTGTGGAGAGATGGCCATGTTGTCACGCAGATAGTCGAAACCAAACTCGTTGTTGGTACCGAAGGTGATGTCAGCCTGATAAGCCTTACGACGGGCCTCAGAGTTGGGCTGGTGCTTATCGATACAGTCGACGCTCAGACCATGGAACATATAGAGCGGCCCCATCCACTCAGAGTCACGCTTGGCCAGATAGTCGTTGACCGTTACCACATGAACACCATTTCCAGTGAGGGCATTCAGGAATACGGGGAGGGTAGCCACGAGGGTCTTACCTTCACCGGTAGCCATCTCTGCGATCTTTCCCTGATGGAGTACGACACCACCAAACAACTGTACGTCGTAGTGGATCATCTCCCATTTCAGGTCATTGCCACCAGCCGTCCAGTGATTATGGTAGATGGCCTTGTCGCCATCGATGGTGATGAAGTCTTTCTTAGGGTCACCAGCCAACTCGCGGTCGAAGTCGGTCGCGGTAACAATAGTCTCCTCATTCTCCGCAAAGCGACGGGCGGTCTCCTTCACGATGGCAAACACCTCAAACATCACCTCGTCGAGAGCCTTTTCGTAGATGTCGAGTACTTCCTTCTCAATCTTGTCAATCTGTGCGAAGATATCGGCACGCTCATCGATGGGAGTGTCCTCGATGGTGGCCTTCAGTTCGGCAATCTTTTTTTTCTGCTCAGTGGCAGACGATTGTACTTGTTGCTGTAACTCCTTTGTACGCTGGCGGAGTTCGTCATTGCTCATGGCCTCTACTTGGGGCGTGAAAGCCTTTGCTTTCTCTACGAGAGGTTGAATAAGTTTCATGTCTCTCGATGATTTGTCACCAAACAATGACTTTAAAATACTGTTGAAATTCATATCTGTTTTTTTATTGTTATTTCTAAAACGGGTGCAAAGTTACGAAAATAATTCGTAACGACCAAAGCTATCTGTGTAAATCTGTGAAATCCGTAGCCTAAAACAGCGGCTCAGCTGAACAGGCGTTGGGCGCCCTGATGCGTATCGTCTTGGCAATAGTCGGCGCGATACGGTCGGTGGTGACATGTGTCTTAACTTTTTCAGCGATGATTCCTGTACCGTAGAAAATAATCGGGAATTGGGTGAATGAGGCCTGTGACAACAGGTTCTCCTGTGTGTCCTCATTCAGAAGTCGCCAGCCTGGTGAGACCTCAATGATGATGTCACCATTACGTTCAGGATTAAAGCTGTTGCGGACTTTCTCTATCTGCTGGTTGTTGCCGCTTAACAGTTGCAAGGCGGTGTAGACATTTCTAGCTCCAGACATCTGGGAGATAAACTCCTGAGCTCGTTGACAGGCGTCTGTGAGGCTGATACGCTTCGACTCCAACAACTTGTGGTTCAGGAATATCTGGTTGCTGAAACAGGTCTCGACATATCTGCCTTGTCCCCAGATGGCCCCAAAGTACATGTTGAGCAGATTACCGGTGCGATTGATGTAGAACGTTCCTGAGGGAATATGGTATTTCTCGTAATCTGCACTCTCTTCATCGCAGTAGCCTGTACTTGTGAGAACAAAAAGAACATTCTCTGCCCCGAGTTTCGACTCGAGGTTCTTGATGAGCTTCGACAACTCACGGTCGATCCTGACATAGGTGTCCTGCAGTTCCATCTGACATTCTGACACAGGCTTGTGGGCAAAGTTGCCGGCATAGTAGGTCAGGTTTATCAAATCTGTCACTCGGTCATAGCCTACACCTTGATTAGTGACACAGGAGAGCGCCAGTTCTGTAATGTCTCTATTGACGAGTCCACTGGCTTTATAATCTATGAATTTTCTTTCGCCTTTGAAGGTGTGTTTAAATGGCTTGGGCTCTTCTATATGCTGGTAGTAATTAAACGAACCAGCCAGTTCGAAGACGGGTTCCCACGTCTCTTTCTTAATCTTGGAAGGAATGGATTGTAAGTCATTGAAAGCCAATAGCCAAGTTGGCATTTCATTTAAGTAATACTTCGATGTAAACCAAAGTCCGCTATGGTCATCAATCCAGAAGGCGCCATCGGCCGCGTGACCAGCAGAGAGAATGGCGGCATCCTTGTTGGGCGCTATGGTAAAAATCTTTGCTTGTCCATGGGTGGCAACCTTCAGTTCATCACCCAAAGTAGACACCATCAACTGTACAGGACTATCGACACCTTCTTTCTCCGAATCATCGGTACAGTCCATCGGTCTCAGGGTCTCCTTGTTCAGCCATCGCTCTCCGACAATACTATGATAATAAGGTGAGACACCAGTAACGAGCGACGAAATGGCAGAGGCTCTGTCAATACGGCTGAAGTTATATGAGGCGTTCTCATACACCAGTCCTTGCGAGAGCAGTCGTTTGAAGCCGTCGCTGCCGTAGAGTGGGGAGAAGGCTTCGAGATAGTCTGAGCGCAACTGGTCGATGGTGATGTTCACCACAAGTCTGGGCGCATATTTAATCTTCTCCTGTGCCGAGATCTCCATCTGGAAACCCAGCACAGTCAGCAACGTGATGTATAGATACCTATTCCTCAAAACAGTTGTCCTCTTTTATTTGATATGATACGTAACAGCAAAGATAGTGCCATAAATCCCATGCCCTCAGCATAGCTCTGGAAGAAGGCGCCAACGGCGAAGAGTACGAGCATCGTGAATTGGAGTATCCACCAACGGTCGGCCTTGCGTTTGAAGACTGCTGGAAGGAAGAACAAGGGTAGGGGATTGAACAGCAGGATGTTCAGGTTCAGCGTTGTCGTCGGATGCTGTGAGAACAGCATGACAGTGAGGATACAGCCTGCCAGCCCCTGAACGGTCATCAGCAGCATGTCCCAGTATTTGAACGTTTTTTTCCTTCTCCATTCTATCCACAGGATGCCCACCGATAGCATGAGCAGCAGAATGGACACTTGCGTGGGTGTCAACGGGAAGTCGGGTTCGATCATCTGAACACCGGGAGGCACGGGCGTACGCTGTTCCTTCACCAAAGGACGGTATTCACCGTTGACATAGATCTGGGCCGTCAGGAAGTCTTGCATCAGGTTCATGGGCAGGAATTCCTGTTCGGAACGATTGGTCTTCCGGTCTGCTTTGATACCCAACAGCATGTCGATTCCGAACTTGTTCCAGTCGTGGTTCCTGTTGCATTCCCGTACCATTTCCCTGAAAGTAGGACTGTAGTCTTCGCGTTCCTGATACAGCACCTCACCCTGAATACAGGCCTCGATGACGTCTCGCGGACGTGTCGAGCAGTTGTCGTAGAAATAGTTGTAGCGATAGACTTTATTCTCGGGTCTCAGGTTCTCCTGCAAAGCGGCTTTAAGTCTTCTCTTTTCTGCACCTGTCAGATTCAGCACCTGTTCGGTAATGCTGCTGCCCCATTTCTGATAGCTGGGCCAAAAGACGCTGTAAGGATAACAGGCCAGTTCATAGTCTGTCAGTCCAAACACGAACCGTATCTCAAAATGGGGCTTGTTGAAATTGAACATACCCCAGTTAAAGACCCAGTCTTTCTCTCCTTCCTCGGGTTGTTGTTTCCTCATATCGTGCCACCGGATGGCAGCATGACCATAGAGGCTGTAGACCTCCTCGTGGGGAGAACAGACGAGTAGACTGACCTCCACAGAGTCCATCGGATCGATTTCTGTTACCAAACTGCCGGAAATGTCCTGAACCTCATTTTGGGCCATAATTGGGCTTATTCCGCTGATTGTCAGCAGGATAATGCCACTTAATAGTGTCTTAAATACCTTTTTAAAATGTTTCACGATGCAAAAATAACTTATATTTTCGAAGAAAAAGCCATAACTTCGGTTTTTTTTTGATAATTTTGCACGCGATTTCAAATATTTGAAAATAGAAAATTGAAAACAGACCATAAATATATGAAGAAATTATTGGGTTGTCTGCTGTTGGCAGCAGCTACCACTACGGCCTTTGCCCAGGGCAGCACCAACTCGCCCTATAGTCAGTATGGATTTGGTGAGATGGCACCTGAAGGTGTGGGCTTTAACCGTGCGATGAACGGCCTGGGTGTAGGCTTTCATCGTGGTAATCAGGTGAATCCCCTTAACCCGGCGTCCTATGCCTCCGTCGACTCTCTGACGATGCTCTTCGACATGGGACTCTCCGGGCAAATCACGAACTTCAACGAGAATGGCGTGAAGCAGAATGCCAAATCCGGTAGTTTTGATTACGTGTTGGGTGCCTTCCGCGCTTGGAAGAATGTGGGTGTCACTTTTGGTGTCTTACCCCTGACAAACGTGGGATATAATTATTCCTCATCGGCTTTCCTTGCAGATGCGCAGACCACAGTCGGAGAGACCCATAAAGGCGAAGGCGGACTCCATGAGCTCTTCCTCGGAGCCGGATGGCGTATCGCTAAACCGCTTTCTGTAGGTGTTAACGTGGGTTACCTGTGGGGTGGCTACGAACGTCGGGTGGTGACGGCAAGCAATAGTTCCATCAACAGTTTGTCGAAGGTCTATTCTGCCGATGTAAACAACTATACCCTCGGCTTTGGTATCCAATACGACCAGAAGATTGGCAAGGAAGACCTGCTGACCGTTGGTCTTACCTATGATTTAGGCCATTCGTTGAAGGCTGATGCTGAGTGCTTGATTATCAGTACGAACTCGTCTATCACCAAGGCCGACACCTCTCGTTATGTTTGTCCTGACGCACTGGAATTGCCACATAGTTTTGGCGCAGGCTTCTCTTATACGCACGGTACTACATTGATGTTCGGTGCCGATGTCCGTACCCAGCGCTGGGGTAAGGTGAAGTCTCCGGAATATTCTCAGGGCAACTATACGCTGAAGAGTGGGCAGTATAAGGACAATTATAAGTTTACGCTTGGTGGCGAGTACTGTCCGCGTTGGAACAGCCGTCGTTTCCTCGATCGTATACGTTACAGGATCGGTGCCGGCTATTCCACTCCTTATTATTATATTAATGGTAAGGATGGTCCACGTCAGATAAGTCTTTCTGCCGGCTTCGGCATACCAATCATCAATGGCTACAACAGCCGTTCGATGCTGAATATCAGCGCCCAATGGGTGAACAATACTGCCGATGGCCTTATCAAGGAGAATTCCTTCCGTTTGAATATAGGCCTGACGTTTAACGAAAAGTGGTTTGCCAAGTGGAAGGTCGAATAATCATTGCCGTTGCAGCAGCGACGGCAATCCTCAGTTGTACAGAGCCTGTCGAGCATACGGCTCCTGCCATCCACGATCGTGACTCTGTATCGGTGATGACCTCCTATGGTGTCAATACCCTTATCAGCGACTCTGGCGTCATCAAATACAAGATTGTCACTGAGCGGTGGGATGTGAATACCGTCAGGGAACCCAGCTGCTGGACCTTTGAGAAGGGTGTGTTCTTCGAACAGTTTGACCAGCAGTTCCATGTCGAGGCTTATGTTCAGGCGGATACGGCTTGGTATTTCGATCAGAAAAAGCTCTGGCATCTTCGTGGAAGAGTTCGCATCCGCAATGTCAATGGTCTGCTCTACGAGAGTCAGGAGCTTTGGTGGGACGGCCTGAGACATGAACTATATTCTAATGTGTTCTCGAAGGTGACGACGCCCGAGCGTACACTTCAAGGTACTTATTTCCTAAGTGACGAACGGATGACCCATTATACGGTCAGCAACTCCAAAGGCTCGTTTACCACCGAGGATATTGAAAAGAAAGAAGAGTCACAGTCGACACCGGGCGATACCGTACAACAGCCTGAGCCGATGTTCCGTCCACAGACTCAGAAACATGCCCGTAAAACTAACCCAGACTAATCATGATCAATCTGATTATAGCCCTCTTGGTGACGATGCTGTTCTCTGGATTCTTCTCAGGGATGGAAATCGCTTTTGTCTCCAGCAACCGTATGTTGGCAGAGATGGACCGTGAGAAAGGCGGACTTTCGCAGCGCTGTCTGACGATATTCTACCAGCATCCAAGTCATTTCGTCTCGACGATGCTCGTGGGCAACAACATCGCCCTCGTGGTCTATGGTATCCTCTTTGCCCAGATCTTCGACCAGACGCTCTTCTATTATCTCAGCGACGGTATGCGAGTGACTGCCGATACGCTTTTGTCTACGGTGGTGGTGCTCTTTACGGGCGAATTCCTGCCGAAGATGCTCTTTAAGAACAATCCTAACTCGATGCTCACCTTTTTCGCCATTCCCGCGTGGATCTGCTATGTCCTGCTGTGGCCCATCTCGCGCTTTGCCAATCTGCTTTCCAAGGGCATCCTGCGTCTTTTTGGTATAAAGATGGCTAAGAACGACGATGACAAGGAGTTTACTAAGGTCGACCTTGATTATCTGGTACAATCCAGTATTGATAATGCGAAAGACGAGGATGAGATAGGCGAGGAAGTCAAGATTTTCCAGAACGCCTTGGAATTCCCTGATACGAAAGTACGCGACTGTATGGTCCCTCGCACGGAGATTGATGCTGTAGAGGACACGTCAACCGTCGAACAGCTGAAACAGACCTTCATAGAGTCCGGTCACTCGAAGATCCTTGTCTATCATGAGGATGTCGATCATATCATTGGCTATATCCACTCCTCCGACATGTTCCGCCTTGACGCCGCAGCGGTAGCAAACTCTACACTCTCAACGCTCAACTCTCAGTTAGTCCGCACTATCTCCTACGTCCCGGAGACGATGCTCGCCTCGAAACTCATGAAGCAGCTGATGGCAGAGAAACGCTCGCTGGCGGTCGTCGTCGATGAGTTCGGTGGTACTGCTGGACTGGTGTCACTCGAAGACATCATGGAAGAAATCACGGGCGAGATAGAGGACGAGCATGATAACACCAAACATGTGGCCAAACAGATAGGTGAACATGAGTACATGCTCTCTGCCCGTCTGGAGATTGAGAAAATCAATGAGATGTTCTCTCTGGAATTGCCGGAGAGTGACGAATATATGACGCTCGGTGGACTTATCCTACACGAATATCAGTCGTTTCCGAAACTGAATGAGATAGTCCGTATTGGCCACTTCGAATTCAAAATCGTCAAGAATACAGCGACAAAAATCGAGTTAGTCCGACTAAAAGTGGTGGAATAAGTGAAAATTCTCCAAAAATTTTGCTCAATTCAATCCTTTTTAGTAATTTTGCACGCGTTTTTAGGCATAAGAACAAAAGAACAAGAAAAATATAAAAAAATAAATTAAAAAATGGCAGCATTAGGAAAAATCAGAAAAAGAGGCGTGACCCTGGTGATTATCATCGGTCTTGGCCTTTTCGCCTTCATTGCTGAGGAAGCTGTTCGCTCTTGCGAAGCTACCAAGAACCAGCAGCGTCAGCAGATTGGCGAAGTGTTAGGAAACAAAGTTAACGTACAGGACTTCCAGGCTCTCGTCGACGAGTATCAGGAGGTCATCAAGATGACTCAGGGTCGTGACAACTTCTCTGAGGAGGAACTCAACCAGATCAAGGATCAGGTGTGGAATTCCTACATCAACGAGCAGATTATCAACAATGAGTGCAAGAAGCTCGGTCTTACCGTTACCGACGAGGAGCTTCAGAACATCATGAAGGAGGGTACCAACCCTATGCTCACACAGTCTCCGTTCGTAAATCAGCAGACGGGCCGTTTTGATGTCACCATGCTTACCAAGTTCCTCAGCGACTACAAGAAGAACGCAGGTAATGCCCAGGTGGCAGAGCAGTACGACCGCATCTACAAGTACTGGCAGTTCCTCGAGAAGCAGCTCCGCACACAGCGTCTCACCGAGAAGTACCAGTCACTCATCGCAGGTTCGCTCATCTCTAACCCCATCTCTGCCCGCAAGGCATACGAGGGTCAGAACATCGAGAACAATATCATCCTGGCCAGCTTCCCCTACAGCGCTATCAACGATAACGACGTGAAGGTGAGCGATGCTGACCTGAAGGCGAAGTACAACGAGTTGAAGGAGACCTTCAAGCAGACCGTTGAGAGCCGCGATATCAAGTATGTCGATTTCCAGGTGGTAGCATCGGCCGCAGACCGTCAGGCTCTGATGAAGACCATGAACGAGGCTGCAGATAAGCTCGAGAGCGGTGCTAATCCCGCTGAGGTGGTTCGCAAGGCTCAGAGCCAGTTCCCCTATACCGGCATTGCAGCTACCAAGCGTGCTTATCCTTCAGACATCGCCGCTAAGATTGACTCTATGGCCGTAGGTCAGACTACTCGTCCGTTCGAGAGCAAGAGCGACAATACCCTCAACGTAGTGAAGCTCATCTCTAAGGCTCAGGCACCTGACTCTATCGAGTACCGTCAGATTCAGATCGGTGGTGCAACCGTTGAGGCAGCCAAGAAGACTGCCGACAGTGTATACAATGCTCTGAAGGCTGGTGCCGACTTCGAGGCTCTTGCCAAGAAGTACGGACAGGACGGACAGAAGCAGTGGCTTACCTCTGCCATGTACGAGAACTCCAGCACAATGGACGAGGAGTCGAAGAACTACCTCAACAGCATCCAGACACTTGCTGTCAACGATGTGAAGAACCTTGCATTCACCTCTGGTAACATCATCCTGCAGGTTACTGCCCGCAAGGCTATGGTCGACAAGTACGACGTGGCTGTTATCAAGCATACTATCGACTTCTCTAAGCAGACCTATTCTGACGCTTACAACAAGTTCAGCCAGTATGTCAGCGAGAACAAGACACTTGAAAATCTTGAAAAGAACGCTGGTAAGTTCGGTTTCCAGGTTCAGGAGCGCAAGGATCTCTTCAACTCTGAGCACAATGTGGCCAATCTCCGTGCCACCCGCGAGGCTATGAAGTGGATCTTCGATGCCAAAGAGGGTCAGGTTTCTCCACTCTATGAGTGTGGTAACAACGATCACCTGCTGGTGGTTGCTATGACCAAGATTCACCCTGTAGGCTATCGTGATGTCGATGGTGTTAAGGATATCCTGAAGGCAGAAGTTCTCCGCGACAAGAAGTTCGACCAGATTAAGGAGCGTGTGTCAAAGGTGAAGTCTATCGCCGATGCCAAGGCTGCTGGTGCTAAGGTCGACTCAGTCAACCAGATCACCTTCTCTGCTCCTGTCTTTGTACAGGCTACCGGTGCTAGCGAGCCCGCCCTTTCTGGTGCTGTGGTCGCAGCCGCTCCTGGCAAGTTCTCTGCAACAGCGGTGAAGGGTAATGGTGGTGCTTATATGTTCCAGCTTCTTAACAAGGTGGAGCGCGATGGTGCCAAGTTCGATGCTAAGGCTCAGGAGAAGCAGCTTGCTCAGCGTGCCATGCAGGCAGCTGGCCGCTTCATGCAGGAGCTCTATCAGAAGGCCAATGTAGTTGACAACCGTTACTTGTTCTTCTAAACACGAGAACCATATAACAACGACAATAATTAGCCCGGCAGAGACCTTCTGCCGGGCTTTTTTATTTCCAATCACCCCCAAATATGTAAGTTTACAAAACTTTTCTGCCTTTTATAGCTTGCAGATAGATAGTTTTTCGTATCTTTGCAGCGGATTTAGAATATAATAGATAATAGATATGAAGAAATTGTTGTTTTTATGTCTGATGACATGTTGCTTCTTTGAGGCACATGCACTCGACCTGGATGGTAAGTATATATCCCAGAGTGGTGAACTGTTGTTCAGGTTCAAGGGGGATAGCTTATACGTTGACATTGCGCAAAGCCATCGTAATGTCTCTGCCTTCAAGCTCGTCAAGAAAAGCGAAGACAAGAAGTCCACGACCTTTAATGCTTTCGAGAGCTATCTCGAAAACGACCGTGTAACTTACAGGGAAGTGCTCATTCGTGTTACGAGGGAAAAGAGCAGAAAATACCTTCTGGAGTACTTCGGCAAAGATAAAGACCGCGAGTACAATACCAGTGAAAGGTATCACCTCAAGTGGATTGAGTGATACGGCAAATTTTGTGAGATTGTGTCCCGTTTTTAGTACAGAGTCCCGAAGCTATTAAAAATAACTGCGAAGATGATTCCGATGATGACGAGGACATAGATCGCCATGACAACGATAGTCAGGATACCAAAGTAGCGGATGAGGGAACTCAGCCCAGAGAAGCCGCGGGCTAATTCACTTTCGTTATTGTAGAGACAGGCCGTCTTGGTGGCGTTTGCGAACTGGAATCCCTTGATGAGGGGGTAAATGTAAATGCCGGCACAGATCAGATAAACCACTCCCATGAGTGCTCCAAACGGCATAGCGGGATTAATTCTGGCTGCGGCAGCGCCGAAGACAATCATCGCGATGGCTAATAACACTAGAAGGCCTGCTCCGATGCAGCCAAGGATACACAGGAACTTGGTCCATTTTGCTGCTGAAAGCAGGTCAGCTTTCATACTCTCGTTTACGGTCATTCCGGCAGTGCCGGGATTAATCAATTCTTCATTCATATCATTTAGTTTTTTATTTGTCGCTGCAAATATAAGAACTTTTCATGAGACTTCCAAATTATCGGCCTATTATTTGATGATCCTGTTTCTTCTCAGCCGATTATTTGATGTCAAAGACTGAACTCCATATGACCAGAAAACGTAATACGTTCTCGCCGATGGGAGCGCACACTAATGTTTGAATTACCATTGGCGGACACCTCAATCACAAATATTAAGGTATCATTATCATTTTCCACACTTATTTCTATATGCCGTTTGCCTTTCTTCGTCAGTTCCTCATAGTAACTACTGATTGGTTCATAGAGTATCAGTCCCCTCCAACCTACACCAGCTTCAGACAGGATCTGATTATATCCGTACTGTGGCAGAAATGAGATCAGCGAGTCATTTCTCACCTCTAGCGAAAACTTAGACCGTAATTGCGGACTTCTTTGTTCGTCGTTTTTGCTCAGGTCTGCCATCGAGTTCACTAATATCTTGTAATGTCTTTCAGCCAGTGCAGCCTTCACTCTCTCTGCCTGCTCAGTATTCCTCGCAGCCTTCTCCTTTGATGTTGCACACCCATTTAGTACCATCGCTGCCAAGAGTACACATGCCATTGAAACCAGATGATTTTTCATAACCTAACGTTTTTAGTGATTCACGCTGCGAATTTAATTAATTCTTCACTGCGAACATAAGGGAAACCCCTAAACGATGATAGGGCTTTCCCTATTTTGATTACACACGGGGGCAGAACTCTCCCCAGACTTTTTGTTAGTCAATAGTCATTAGTCAATAGTCAATAAGGATTCCGGAGGTCTTGTCATTTGCTCAACTATATATAAATAATATTTATATAATAGTTGGCCGTTTTGACGATATCCCAAAACGTTAATGACTAATGACTAATGACTAATGACAGGCTAAGACAGACTGAAAAAGGTGGTACTAAAGCCGACTTTTACCGTAAGTAAAACCGGAGTTTAGTTTAAGTAAAATGGTCGTCCGGCGGCACGCG
>Ga0326513_10001393_pt1 | contig 19113 bp, 24 predicted proteins | sample 2_2465_0518_D_FD_203654 | JGI IMG/M metagenome (GOLD analysis project Ga0326513, IMG submission 203654) | Bovine rumen microbial communities from UC Davis, California, United States - 2_2465_0518 | ecosystem: Host-associated > Mammals > Digestive system > Stomach > Rumen | place: USA... | reverse complement strand
AGGGCCAATTTACACACAAGGTCAAAAAACGGCCCATCAGGAGAGCCATCATGCCAGCCCAGAGCATGTACGAGGTGACTCAGGACGGTACGCGACTCGAACAGCTGCGCAACCTCTCGCTCATCCTCGCGTCGCAGATAGACGCTGGAGGGGACGGCCACAGCATGGCTCAGCTCGTGCGCCAGTACCGCGAGACGTTGCGCGAGATCGCCGAGCTTGAGGACGGTGACGATGGAGCTGACGAGATTGCCGGAATCATCGCCTTCGCTACCAACGCGCGGAAGACAGCTGCCCAGTAAGCTCGTCGTCCCGAGGTACGTCACGACCGACGCCGACGCGTGCCACGCGCTCAACGCCGCAGGCGGGCTCGTCATGCTCGAATGGCAGGACGGCATCATGGACGGATGGCTCGGGAGGGACGCCCGCGGGAAGTGGTCCGCACCGACATGCGGTGGCACGCTTCCCAGACAGAACGGCAAGTCGCTCGGGCTGGTCGAGTCTCGCGCCAACTACGGGATGGTCGCGCTCGGCGAGAAGGTCCTCTACACCAGCCACCTGCAGAAGACCTCGACCGAGACGTTCGAGGACATGGCCAACTTCTTCGACACGAGGCAGTTCCGAAAGTACTTGCAGGCCATAAAGACGGCCCTTGGCCGAGAGGAAATAAGGTTCAAGAACGGCGGCCGCATCAAGTTCCTGGCACGCACGCGCAACGGCGGGCGCGGCCAGCACGGCGACCTGCTCATCTTCGACGAGGCGCTGGAGCTTGACGAGGAGTCGCAGTCGAGCTTCCTGCCTGCGATTTCCGCGAGTCCGAACCCTCAGACCATCTACATCTCGACTCCGCCAACTGCGAAGAGCATCGGCTCGATTCTTAGGAACATCCGCTCTCGCGCGCTCTCGGGAGAGTCGGAGAAGACGGCCTGGTTCGAATGGGGCGTCGACGAGATCGGGGACGTGTCCGACAAGAGCAGGTGGTACGAGACAAACCCGTCGCTAGGCGTGCTCATCCAAGAGTCGACGGTAGAGAGCGAGTTCGAGCAGATGGACGAAGACACGTTCGCTCGTGAGCGTCTCGGCTGGTGGTCTGAGGTCGACACCAAGACCATAGAGCCCGTGATTCGCAAAAGCGAGTGGGACGCATGCGCCATAGACGATCCGGTCAAGACCGATGACGTGGTGTATGCCGTCAAGTTCAGCGCCGACGGGAGCACGGGGTCCATTGCGGCCTGCCACAAGTCTGCTGACAGGTGCCCGTTCGTCTATGTCGTCGACTCGAGGCAGATGGGCCATGGCGTGGGCTGGATCATCGACAGGCTCTCTCCCGTCGCCGGTGGTGCCGCGCAGATCATCGTCGACGGCAAGTCGCACGACAAGGTCACTATCAGCAGGCTCAGGGATGCTGGCGTCCACAAGAAGGTGTTCATGGAGCCCGACATCGTCGCCGCGTGCTCGTCGCTGCTTGACGCAGTGCAGGGCCGTCGCGTTACGCACTTCGGGCAGCCGGCGCTTGACGCCTCGGCAACGCGGACCGAGAGGCGCAGGATCGGCTCTCAAGGCGGCTGGGGATTCGAGACGAACGAGGATGAGGGAGCCGACGCGTCACTCATCGAGGCCGTGGCGCTTGCCTATTGGGGCGCCATGACGACCAAGCGAAAGCCCGGAAGGAAGGCGGTGGTGAGGATATGATCACGCTATCGGGACAGATTGCCGCTGCCGAGGGCCTTAGCGGCGCCGACCGGCAGCTCGTGCGGCGCCTCGTGAGCGCGTGGCACGACCACTACGACCGGAACATGCTCAGGCACACGTACTACACCATGCACAACAGGCTCGTGGACCTCGGCATCTCAGTGCCGCCGGAGCTGCGTAACCTCAACGCGGCATGCGGATGGGGCAAGAAGTGCGTGGACGTGATGGTCGAGCACTCCATGTTCGACGGTTACACGTCGAGCGACCCGGAGGCGCAGGCGGCGCTCAGCCGGATCGTCCGCAGGAACCGCATGCGCACGCTCTACCGCAGGGCCACGACGAGCGCCCTTGAGCAGTGCTTCACGCTCTACTTCGTCTCGAAGGACGACGACGGCAAGGCGCGCGTAAGTGCCTACCCGGCCAACGTCTGCGGCGTCACGTGGGACGACGCGAACGACCGCCTCGAGGCGGCCCTGTTCGTCGTGTCAATGCGGAAGGACCGCCCGTACGGCGAGTACGCGCCCGACTGGGTGGACGTGGCCACGCCCGAGCACCTCATCCGCATCAGGCGCGACGAGGGCGGCAGCTGGCACGCCAGCTACGAGAGGCACGGCCTCGGCCATCTGCCGGTGTTCCTGTCAGCATACGAGCCGACGCTCGACCGGCCCTTCGGCACCTCCCGCATCACGCGCGAGGTGATGGGCTACATCGACAGCGCCGTGCGCGCCAACGTCAACGAGGAGATAGCCGCGGCCTTCGCCGCGTCCGCCCAGAAGTACCTCCTCGGGACCGACGGCGACCCGTTCGAGAACGTCAGCAGGTGGAGCGCCTACATCGGCAACATCTTCAACATCGACAAGGACGAGGACGGCGACGTGCCGCAGTTCGGGCAGCTCGCGCAGCCCTCGATGGAGCCGCTCAACGTGCACTGGCGCTTGCTCTGTGGCCGCATGAGCGCGGCGACCGGAATCCACGTCTCGCAGTTCGGGCTCGTGCACGACAATCCCGCGTCGGGAGACGCCATCTATCAGGAGAACGAGCCGCTCATCCTCAAGGTGAAGAACTGGAACGAGGACGCGAAGGACGTGCTCACCGACGTCGCCGTCGCATGCCTCGCCACCGAGCGCGGCACCACGTTCGACGAGGTGGACGCGCAGGACCTCGGCATCGTGGCCAACATGCCCAACCCGGCGATGCCCACGCTCGCCCAGCAGACCGACAGCTCGGTGAAGATAGCGAGCGTGGTCGACGGGTTCGCCCAGACCAAGGCCTTCTGGCTCATGAACGGCTTCACGAACGACGAGGCCGACAGCATCATGGCCCAGATCAGGGAGGCCGAGGCGGACGAGCGGACGAGGGAGGCCACCAGCGCCGCGATAGCGGCCATGTTCGGAGGTATGACCGATGAGGGAGGTACCGCGTAGCGTCCTCGACGGCTACACCGAGGCGCTCAACAGGGTCAGCAGCCAGGGGCAGGACTACCTCAGGCGGCAGCTCAGGTCCATCGACTACGGCAGGCCCATCGACGAGGTGAGGCGCGACCTCATAGGCGTCATGGAGCTGTGCTGCGGTGGCTCGTCCCAGATGGCCGCGATGCAGTCGGCCATCTTCTACGACGGACTGCGCGAGCGCGTGGTCGGCGGCGCCATGGGCGCCCACGCCCACGACGGGCGCAAGGCCATCGCAACCGAGAAGTCGGTGAAGGCGTTCATAAGCCGCCTGCTGGAGGGCGACTACGACTCCTTCGAGGAGCTCTGCTGCGAGCGCCTCGACTGGGAGGTCAAGGCCGCCGCTGGCAGGTGCACGCAGTACAACGCCGAGCGCGACCCCTTCGGCGGGGAGACGCGCTACGCCCGCGTGCCCACCGGCGAGGAGACCTGCGACTTCTGCATCATGCTCGCCAGCCGCGGCCCCGTCTACCACACCGAAGAGACGGCGGGAGCGTTTGACCACTATCACGCCCACTGTGACTGCCGCGTCGTGCCCTTCTGGGGCACCTTCGAGGTAGGCCCGTCAAGGCGTGTCAGCGCAATGGGCATCGAGGGCTACGACCCTGACGCGCTGTATGAGCAATACGTGGACCGCATGCTTGACCCGAGGTTCCGCGACCGCATGGCTCGCGCGGCAGATCGGGCGCATGGCGGTACCGGCAATGCCACAGGCCGCGACACCTCGCACCCGCAGCTCTGGGCGAAGGCCTACCGCGACGGCACCGTGACGCTCGGCTCCGTGGGCGAGGTGCAGCGCTACATCAGGGACGCCGAGAGCTACGAGGACCTGTTCGAGCGCATCAAGCTAATCAACAAGGAGCTACCGCACTACGGGCTCTCCACCAAGTACATCACGGAGCTGCAACGCGAGCTGAGCGACAAGCGCAAGGAGTTCATCAAGTAACGGTAGGTTGGCAGAGTAGACGAATGCAGCCGATTGCTAATCGGCCAGACGGCGAAACCGTCTCAGAGGTGCAAATCCTCTACCTACCGCCATTGGAGCGTAGCTCAGAGGAAGAGCAGGTGCCCGTTAAGCACTTGGCCGCTGGTTCGAATCCAGCCGCTCCAGCCATGCGTGTCTAAACCCCTACGGAGAGGGCGCGGTCTGTAAAACCGCTGCGCGTGAGCGCTCGCAAAGTTCGACTCTTTGGATATGCACCATAGCGAAAACAGGCCCTGCACAGGGCCTATTTCATATCGCAGACCCACCGAGCGTGGGAGCTGTTGCGAGAACGTCACCAGTCGTGGCGCTCTCAGTCTTTCAGCCCTGCACAGGGCAACCCAACACCAGCACCGCACGGTGCGCAAAGATGGCCCGCACGGGCCAGAGAGAAGGTGCCTCATGGCAGACAACCCCAACATTGACCCCAATGCCAGCGCTGCACAGGGCGGCGAAGGTGGTCAGGAGCCGGACTACAAGGCCCTGTACGAGCAGCTCAAGGCCGAGTCCCGCAAGTGGGAGGACCGTTCGAAGGCCAACAAGGCGAAGGCCGACAAGCTCGACGAGCTGATGGCAGGCAGCGACTCCATCGAGGAGCGCATCGCCGCCCTGGAGGCCGAGAACAAGGCCATGAGGGACGCGGAGGCCCGCCACGCGCTCGTGGCGAAGGTTGCCGCGTCGACAGGCCTCTCAGAGTCCATCGTCGCCACGCTCAGCGGCGCGGACGAGGAGGCCCTGACGACGCAGGCGCAGGCCATCGCGGACCTGAGGCCCAAGGGGGCACCAAGCGCGCCAGAGGCGGGACGGTTCCCGCGCGGCGAACAGCAACGTTCAAACGCCCAGCAGTTCGGCGACTACATCGACCAGATGCTAGGGCACTAGCAGAAAGGGGCCATCATGCCCGTCAACTACAAGGACATCTCCCGCCAGACCAGCAACGTCGCACTCCCCTCCGACGTCTCTCAGGAGATCTGGGCCAACGCCGTGAGCGAGTCCGCGTTCATGCAGCTCGGCCGCCGCATCAACATCCCCGGCACCGGCACCACAGTCCAGACCATCACCGGCGAGCCGACCGCCAACTGGGTGGCCGAGACCAACGCCAAGCCGCTCTCCGCCCACACCTTCGGCAAGCACGCCATCACGCCGTACAAGCTCGCCGTCATCGAGGCGTTCTCCAGCGAGTTCCTGCGCGACAAGGCCGCCCTCTACGACGAGTGCGTGCGCCGCCTCCCCGCCTCCCTCTCCAAGAAGTTCGACTCCACCATCACGGGCACCACCGCCCCCGGCTCGGGCTTCGACGTGCTCGGCACCGGCGTATCCAAGGTCTCCATCCTCGACGGCGCGAACACCACGACCTACAAGCAGTTCGTGGCCGCCGACGCCGCCGTCTCCGCAGCCGACGGCATCCTCAACGCCATCGCCCTCGCCCCGCAGGGCAAGAGCATCGTGCTCGGCGCCACCGACACCACGGGCCGCCCCATCTTCGTCCCCGGCCCCGAGTCCAACACCGTCGGAACCATCCTCGGCGCCAACGTCGTCGTCTCCAAGGGCGTCTACGTGGCCGGTGCGGCCACCGGCAGCGTGCCCGCCGTCGTGGGCGTCGCGGGCGACTTCTCGGGCGTCATCTGGGGCTCGGTCGAGGGCGTCAAGATGGCCGTCTCCGACCAGGCGTCGCTCGTCGACGGCAGCGGCAACACCATCAACCTCTGGCAGGACAACATGGTCGCCGTGCGCTTCGAGGTCGAGGTCGCCTTCGCCGCCATGGACAAGAGCCAGCTCGTCCTGCTCACCGGCGCCGTCCCCAGCGCCTAAGGGGGCGTGCGACATGCTGCTGACCTACAACGGCGGCACCATCGACGCCGCAGACGAGGTCTCGGCGCGCCTGCTCGCCAACGGCTGGCAGCGTGTCGAGCCAAAGGCCGACCCAGAACCCACGCAGGACCTGTCCGCGCTCACCGTCGCACGGCTCCGCGAGTTGTGCGACGAGCGCGGCATCGAGGCGCCCAAGCGCGCCACCAAGGCGCAGCTCTTGGAGCTGCTTGAGGGATAGGAGGCACGCCATGGCCTACGCGACATGCGCCGACGTCGAGGCCAGATGGCGCACGCTGACCGCCGACGAGCAGGACAAGGCTACCGTCCTGCTGGAGGACGCGTCAGTCGAGCTTTCCCGCCTCGTGCGCGTCGACATATCCGACCAGCAGCAGGCAGCGGCCCTCAGGATCGTCTGCTGCAACATGGTCATCCGCTCCATGGTGGCCAGCACGTCCGACACCTACGGCGTCGGCGAGCTGCAGGCCACCATGGGCCCGTTCGGCCAGACGGCGAAGTTCGCCAACCCGAACGGCGACCTCTACGTCACCAAGCAGGAGCGCAAGCTCCTCGGCATCCGCGGGGGCGCAGGCCGCACGCTCCGCCCGTCGATTGGTGGTGACCTCCGTGCTCAGCTTCCCGATGCCCTTTAGGCCAGTCCCCTGCTCCATCTGGCTAGCGCACGAGGGCGAGCCCGACGATTGGCACAACGTGCCGGTCGAGTACGGCGACGACCCGGACATCGAGACCGCCTGCTGCTACGCGCCGGGCACCTCGAAGCCTGAAACCAAGGACGATATTGAGGATGGCAGGCCCTACGGCACGCAGGTGGGCATGACGTTCTACCTGCCCAAGACGGTAGACGCTGACCTGAGGGGTGCCCTCATAGCCTGCTACCCGCCGGACGACTCCGCGCTGAGCGGCAGGCAGTTCAAGGTGGTCGGCGAGCCCTACAGCTACCCGCGCGCCAACACGCCCGGCGACTACAGCTGGTGCGTCGAGGGGGTGGCCTACCGTGGCTAGTGGAAACCACTTCAAGCCGAGTCCGGCGGGATACCGGCAGGTGATGCTGGGCGCCGACGCCCGCAGCGCCTGCGAGAGGGCCGCCGTCATGCTCGCCGCGTCTGCGGCGCTCCAGAGCGGCATCGAGTACGGCATCGACTCCATGGCGGGACTCAACCGCATCCACACGCGCGTGTCCACGCAGACGCGGGACGACTACTACCGCGAGCGGCACTACCACGCGCTCTCCATCGCCTGCTCTGCAGCCGGTGGAAACGTCAGCACGTCACGCAGTAGAGGCAGGAGGCGATAGCCCATGGACACAACCAAGCTCGTGCTCGACGTCCTCTCGGACGCGCTGGCCGTGCCCGTCTCGACCGACATGCCCGCGACCCGCGACCACGTGACGCCGTCGCGCTACGTGCTCGTCGACCTGTCGGGCGGCCAGTCGGACGGCTTCATCCTCCGTCCGCGCTACGACCTGACCTGCTGGGGGACCACGGACAGGGACGCGCACGGCATCGCCATATCGGCTGTGCAGGCCCTGCAGGACGCCGCGCTCGACCACCCGTACCTCAGCGCCTGCCAGCTGGAGACGCTGAGCCGCGAGGAGTGGTCACGGAACGGACAGGGACGCTATCTGGCGATAGTCGACCTCGTGATAAACACCGACGAATAAGGAGGCAGCATGGCTGCTAACAACAAGGCGAACGTCAGCACCGTTCGCGCCGTGAAGGGCGGGTATGCGTTCTCCGCCCCCGTGGGCACCGCAGGCGCCCCGACCAAGACCGCCTACCACGCCAGCGACTGGCTGACGAACGGAAACCCGCCCACCGGCTGGGAGTGCCTCGGCTACATCGTCGAGGACGGCTTCACCGAGAACCCGAACCGCGATTCGGGCGACGCCATCCGCGACGTGAACCTCGAGAAGCTTGACGAGACCGAAGGCACCGCCGACGAGGCCATCACCGTGGGTTTCCGAGAGGTCAAGAAGCACGTCCTCGGCACCGCCTACGGCCACGGCAACGTGACCGACGAGGACGGCACCATCGAGGTCAAGCACAACTGGGGCAACGCGGACGAGCACTACCAGTACGTGTTCCTGCTGCTGCTCAAGGACGACCGCGCCTGGACCAAGTACATCCCCGACGGCAAGGTGACCGACATCGCGGAGCGCACGTTCAACAAGACGACCGCCGCCAACACCGAGGTCACCATCTCGTACAACGACGACGAGAGCGGCACCGGCTGCTACGACTGGATCGACTCCACCGAGACGACCTAAGCCTAGCGCTGCCGCGACGAGGACCGCAACCGGCGCCCCGGGCATCGCTGCACCGGGGCGCCATCTCAGGGAAGGAAGCCAATGCGCACCATCGAGTTCCAGGGGCACGAGATCGCATACGACGAGCGCTGCCTCAAGTCGTACAAGTGGCAGAAGGCCATGAACAGCGGCGACCCCGCACGCAGCACGCGCGCCGTCGAACAGCTCTTCGCGGGCCGCGACGAGGAGTACGCGGACCTCATCAGCGGCAACGAGGACCCCGACGACCTCGACACCTCCATGGACGTGATGGCCGACCTGCTCGCCGCCGTGCTTGAGGACATGGGGCAGCTGGCAAAAAACTAGCCTTCCTTGCCTACGCCGCGGCGCGCTACCCAGACGAGCTTCTGGCTGACCTCATGCAGTACTACCACGTCAACGTGTGGGAGATGGGCCTCGACTCCGACGTCGACTGCACGACGGCGGAGGTGCGCCTGTGCTCGGTGCTCGCATGGCAGCTCCCGCCCGACTCCAGGGTGCGGCGCGCCATGTCGCCTGCCGCTGCGTACGACGCGAGCGCGCTGCTCCTGCGCCAGATCGAGTACGACGTGCGCCACCTCCACTGGTCGCTCGGCGAGGACGCGAGGCGCAAGGCCAACGAGCCCGAGCCGCTGACGCTGCGGGGCGAGGAGGCCGAGCACCGGCGCGCCGAGGAGCGGGCAGACATGGCGGCCGCGGAGCTGGCAAGGACCTTCGGACTGAACATCTAGGGGGTGACAACCCTTGGCCGAGGTAGGAACCTACTACATCACCATCATGCCCGAGATGTCCTCGTTCACCGGCGAGGTGAGCAAGGCGCTCAAGGGCACCGGCAAGTCGGGCGGTAAGGCGTACGGCACCTCCTTCGTCGACATCGTGAAGGGCAGCGCCATCGGCACGGCCCTCGGGGGCCTCGCCCAGAAGGCGGGAGGCGCCATCGCCAGCGGCTTCAGCACCGGCGTCGGCCGCCTCGACACCATCAAGAACTACCCAAAGGTCATGGAGTCGCTCGGCTACACGACCGAGGACGCTGACCGGTCCATCCAGACCATCATGGGGCACCTCGACGGCCTGCCCACGGCCACGCAGGACATGGTGACGCTCACGCAGTCCATCTCAGACTCGACGGGCGACCTCGACCTCGCAACCGCCGCGGCCCTCGGCTTCAACGACATGATGCTCGCCAACGGCGCCAGCGCCGCCGAGGTCGCCACAGCCCAGGGCGTGCTCAACCGCGTGCTCGGCAAGGGCAGCGCGACGGCGGCCCAGTGGCAGTCGCTCACGTCGGTCATGCCCGCGCAGCTCGGCATGGTGGCCAAGAGCATGCTGGGCGCCGAGGCCTCGACCGAGGACCTGCACACGGCGCTGGAGGACGGCACCGTGAGCTGGCAGGACTTCCTGCAGGCCATCGCCGACCTCGACAAGAACGGCTACATCGACGAGTCGGGCAAGAAGCTCGCGTCCTTCGAGGAGCAGGCCCGCGCCAACAGCCACGGCATCGGGACCGCCATCGACAACATCAGGAACCGCATCGGCGCGGGCTGGGCGCAGATACTCGACAAGGTGGGCCAGGAGGAGATTTCCGGCACCATCGACAAGATGAGCTACGGGGTCAAGAACGCCATGTACCGCGTGGCCGACGCCGTGGGTTACATCAAGGACAGGATCGGCGAGACCAAGATCGGCGAGAACCTCAAGAAGATATTCGACGGCATCAGCACTGCCATCAGCAACATCGACACGGACGAGCTGAAGGGCATCGCCGACACGCTCATCGGCATGGTCGACGGCGCCCTGCAGTGGATAGCCGACAACGGCGAGCTGGTGAGCACGCTGCTCGCGGGCATCGGCGGCGCCCTGTTCTCCATCGGCACGTTCACCGCCATGATCGACCTCGCCACGATGCTCGGCCTGCTTGAGGGCACGCCCGGCATCCTCGCCACCGTCTGGGCGGCCCTGTCCGCCAACCCGTTCATGGTGATCGTGGCGGCGATAGGCGCCGTGGTCACCGCGCTCGGCTACTTCTTCACGCAGACGGAGACCGGCAAGGCCATCGTCAAGGGCTTCTGCGACTTCTGCAAGCGGCTCTGGAGCGGCCTCACGAGCGACTTCACAAAGATGGTCGACCAGATAAAGCAGAACCTCGAGGACAACAAGGTCCAGTGGGAGGTCTTCAAGGGCAACGTCAAGGCCGTCGTGGACTCCATCATCGGCTTCTTCCTGAACCTCAAGACGGACTTCGACAACACAATGGCCGCCATACGGCAGCGCCTCGACGACACCTCGCTCGTCTGGGACAACTTCAAGCAGAAGGTAGCCACGGCCGTCGAGAACCTCAGGACCACCGTCGTCGAGAAGGTCGAGGCCATCAAGACGAAGGTCCACGACATCGCCGAGGGCATCAGGACGACCGTCCACGACAAGTTCACGGACGCCAAGGACACGGTCCTCGGGATATTCGACGGCATCCGCGAGGGGATACGCGAGAAGCTCGACGCGGCATGGCAGACCGTGCGCGACATCGTGGACAGCATCAAGGGCCTGTTCGACTTCAGCTGGTCGCTCCCGGCGCCTCAGCTCCCGCACATCACGTGGGACTGGCTGGACGTCGGCGGCATCGTGAGCATCCCGACCTTCGGCATCGACTGGTACGCCAGGGGCGGCGTCTTCGACTCGGCTGCCGTCATCGGCATCGGCGAGGGCGGGCGCGAGGCGGCCCTGCCGCTCAACGCGCGCACCTACGGCGAGATAGCGCGCGGCATCGCGGGCGAGCTCGGCGCGGGCGTCACCGTGAGCGGCAACACCTTCGTGATCCGCGAGGAGGCGGACATCGACCGCATCGCCGATGCGCTCGACCGCAAGATTCGGCGCGAGAGGATGGCGATGGCATGAGCAGGACCGTTGTGACGTTCGACGGCCACCGGCTGACCGACGACTACCACGTCTCGAACCTGCGCACGTCGCTCCTGCCGCGCTCCATAGCCACGCAGGTCGTGGGCGGCAGGGACGGAACGCTGCTCACAGGCTCGCGTCTCGACCAGAGGACCGTCGCGCTCACGCTCACGGCGATGTCCAAGAGCGCGGCGGGGAGGCAGAGTGCGGCGCGCGCCCTCGCCGCCATCCTCGCCGTGGACGAGCCGAGGCCGCTGTCGCTGAGCATCGACGGCGGGCTGAGCTGGATGGCGATGCCGCGCTCGCCCGAGGACATAGCGCTTTGGTTTAACGCAGCAAGCTTCGAGGTCATCTTCGAGTGCGTCGACCCCGTGGCCTATGGGGCCGAGCGAACCGTCACCGTGGCGAGCGGCTCGTCGGCGAGCTTCTCCGTGGGCGGCACCTACCCGGCGTCGCCCGTCATAAGCGTGGCGAGCGCGCGGAACCCGAGCGGCGGCACGTGGCGCCTCGCCCTCGACGACGGCTCCTACGTCGCGGTCGACCTTCCGAGCGCGAAGGCGCTGAGCATCGACTGCGCGGCCCGCACGCTCACGGTGGGCGGCACCGTGACCATGCTGCAGCCCGAGGCCGACTGGCTGGCGCTCGAGCCCGGCACGCGCACGCTGACCATGACCGGCAGCGGCACCGCGACGGTCACCTACAGGGAGAGATGGCTATGAGGGTAGACCAGCTGGTGCGCATCATCGTCCACGACCACGCGGACGCCTTCGTCCGCGACCTCGATCCCGCGCAGGTCGCCTCGGCCGTATTGGTCGAGGAGGTCAACGGAGAGAACAGCCTCACCGTCACCACCGCCCAGGAGCTGGGCAAGGGCGACCGCCTCATCGTGCGCGACGGCATGGGCACATGGCACGAGTACGTGGTGCTGGGCGTCGAGAGCAGGCACGCGGAGGGCGGGCTCGTCCTCCACGAGCACTACTGCGTCTGGTCGCTCATGCACGACCTGAGCGCCACCTACGTCGACGACCAGTTCGGCTGCGGCATCGTGCCCGGCCACGCGTCGGTCCCGCAGCCTGCCCGCAGGGCGCTCGAATGCGCGCTCGAAGGCACCGGCCGCTGGGCCATCGGCACCATAACCGTGACTGCCCAGTCGAGCGCAAGCTTCTACCGGCGGTCCGGCTGGGACGCGATGAAGACCGTTCTGGAGCGCTGGGGCGGCGAGCTGCGGGCCACGATCACCGTGAGCACCACCGGCGTGGTGGGCCGCGCGGTCGACCTGCTGGAGCACGTGGGCGCCTCGACGGCCACGCGCCGCTTCGACTACGGCGCCGACCTGACGGGCATAAAGCGCACGCTCGCCGACGAGGTCTGGCCCTGCCGCATCGTGCCGCTGGGTAAGTCCAGCGAGACCGAGGCGGGCGGCTACACGCGCAGGCCCGGCATCGCCGACGTCAACGGCGGCGTCCCGTGGCTGCAGGACGACTCCATGGTCGCGGCGACCCGGCTGCCCGACGGCTCGGGCGGATGGGAGTACCCGACCAGCATCGTCACCAACGACACCTACGAGGACCCCGCGGACCTCAAGGCGTGGGCGCTTGAGCACATCGGCGACTACACCACGCCCACGGTGACCTACGAGGCGTCGGTGGCCCAGTTCGCCGAGGCGGGCCTCGACCCGCACGGCGTGGCGCTGGGCGACGAGGTGGCCATCGTGGACCGCACCTTCGGCGAGGGGGGGCTGCGGCTCATGGCGCGCGTGACCAAGATCAGGCGCGACCTGTGCGACCCGGCCAAGGCTGAGCTGACCATCGGCAACGCGGACACCTCGCTTGCGGCGCAACTGGGCGACATAAGCCGCACGCTCGCTGAGCTGGGCTCGCAGGTGGCCAGCGGCTCGGAGTACCAGAGCAGCAGCGCCTACCTCGACGCGCTGGTCGGCAGGCTCAACGACGAGATAAACGCGACCGGCGGCTACTGGTACATCGTGCCCGGCTACGGCACGCGAACCTACGACACGCCCGTCAGCGACCCCGCCGTCGGCGCCGAGGCGTCGCAGGTGGTCGAGGTCAGGGGCGGCACCATCCGCATCGCCAACAGCCGGGACCAAGCGGGCAACTGGGAGTGGCGCACGGTCATCGTGAGCGGCGAGCTGATAGCCGACAACGTGCGGGCGCTCAACGTCAACGCGGGCTACATCAGCAGCTACGACGGTGCCAGCTACTGGGACCTCGACACGGGGGTCTTCGAGCGGAACCTCACGATGGAGCTGAAGTGGTCGGACACCGGCTTCTCGGTGAGCGGCGGCTCGCAGGCGAGCGGCGGGACCGGCACCGCGCTGACGTCCGGAGAGCGGTACCTCATCTGCTTCGACGTCGCGTCCGGCACGGACACGAGCGGCCTCAAGCTGTGGCTCGGCGCAAGGTCGAACCTCATCAGCACCACGCATTCGAGGGCGCTGCTCGGCAGGGACGACGGGACCACGGCGCGCTACTCGGCATGGACCGTCAACGACAACACCGAGGCTGAGTCCGCCCACTCGTTCAGCATCCTCGCAAGCAACGACTCGGGCCACGGCACGGTGACGTTCACGAACATGAGGGTCTACGAGTTCCCGACGACCGGCAACGGCGCGATAGACTTCCGCACGGCGTCGAGCGACGGGACCGACGAGCTGAAGGCGTACCTCACGGCAGGCTCGCTCGGCGTGACCGACCACAGCAACAGGACGGAGCTGGTGCCTGGCCAGCTGCTGCTGGCATCGGTCGAGGGCGTCACGACGGAGGTGGCCCTGACGCCGCAGGACAGCGCCACGCGCCGGATGATCATCCGCTACGACCCGGCGAACACCCAGCTCACCATCGGCTCGGAGTACGGCAACACCGCAGGGCGCCTGCGCCTGACCGGCGACCAGTGGATGCTCAACGGCCCGCTCAGGGCATACAACTTCGCTGACACCATCACGGACGCGTCCACGCTGTTCTCGCGGACGTACGCGACCATATCGAGCTGCAGCCTCAGCATCTGGGGCGCCTTCTGCACCCTCACCGTGTCGTTCAGATTCGCCAGCGCCATAACGCTCACGAACGGCTGGTGGAAGGCCAGCGCGTCGGTGAACGGCTCGGTAGCCGAGCTCAACTACGGATACCGGCCTAGGCACGGGGTGAACATCCACGGCGAGAGGACCACGAACGGGCTCATCCTCAGCGGCGGCATATCCACGAACGGCGACATCAGCATACACGTCATCGGCGGCCCGCCGACGGTGACGAGCATAGCCGCGGGCACCACCCTGTCGGTGTCGGCCACGTACATGCTCTAGAGGGGAGGCAACCACATGATCTCATGGACCACGCCCATCATCCCGGTCCACGTGCGCAACGCGGACCTCGTGAGTACCGGCTGCCACGTCCGGGTGACAATCGCGCAGCAGGGCTGCCGCAGCGTCACGGTCGAGGACCCGCCCATGTCCTACGACGCCGAGACGGGCACGACCACGCTGCTCGTGGGCCTCACGCAGGAGCAGAGCGGCATGCTGCGGCCCGGCCCCGCCCGGGTGCAGGTCAACGCATTGGACTGGATGGGCTGGCGCCCGGCCAGCGACCAGGCGACAACGTACATAGGGAGCAACCTACTGAGGGAGGCACTACATGGCTGACGTCACAGTCGAGCTGGGCAACGCCTACATCGGCAGCGCCTACAGCCCCGTGGTCGTAATCTCCGACACCGCCGAGGGGCACACCGTGAGCATCACGAGCGCGGACCCGGAGGCGCAGGGCCAGCTCGTCACACAGAGCTATACCGTGCCCGACTGGTCCGACGAGGAGGCCGAGCGCGAGGCGCAGGAGGCGGCGCGCCAGGCGGCCGAGAGCGCGCGCGAGGCCGCCGAGGACGAGCGCGCCGAGGCCGAGCAGGCCCGCGCGGCAGCCGAGTCCGGGCGTGCCAATGCCGAGGCGGAGCGCCGCGGCTACGAGCAGGCCCGCCGCGCGGACGAGAGCGCGCGCGTCGCAGCCGAGCAGGCGCGGCAGGCCGCCGAGTCCGCGAGGGCGGGGGCCGAGTCCGTTCGCCAGAGCGCGGAGCAGTCCCGCAGCGCCAGCGAGGTCGAGCGGCGTCAGGCGGAGCACGAGCGCCGCGTGGCCGAGGAGCTGCGCGCACAGGCCGAGGACGCCCGCCAGAGCGCCGAGGAGGCCCGCGAGGCCGCCGAGCAGACGCGGCAGGCCGACACTGCGGCGGCCATCGCACGGGCCGATGCGGCCACGGCGGCGGCGGGTGCCGCGACCACGGCCGCGCAGGCGGCGACCACGGCTGCCGACACGGCCGCGCAGGGCGCCGACGAGGCCGCGGAGCGCGCCGACACGGCACGCGAGGCCATCGACTCGCACCTGCGCTGGGCCGACGGCAACGTGCCGGTGGGCCACCTGCCCGAGGGCGGCATGCTGCAGGCGGACGACGCCTACGCCACGCTTCCCATTGGCGCCACCGCCTACGGCGCATCCACGCAGGACGGCACGCCAGCGCCCGACGCCCCGGTGCCCATCGCCAGCGTGACGGACCTGTCGCTCATGCTCACCGGGCGGAACCTGCTCGATACGGAGCGATGGGTCTACGTCGAAGAGGACACCAAGACCGTAAACGGAGTGACCATCACGCGCGAGGAGGACGGCTGGTTCCGCGTCAGCGGCGCACGCGACACGACAGGCCAGTTCTCGATAACCATGTGGGGGTCCGGCGCCTATGAGCCAAAGATGCAGTGGATGGGCCTGCATCCCGGCGATGACATCTACGTCACCGTCGAGACCGAGGGCACGCCCTTCGTGGATGGTGGCGGCAGCAGCAGCGCAGCAAACGGCACATGTATCACGCTCTATGGCTCTACCTCGTCGGTCTCCAGGCGTTACTGCGGCGGCTTTGCCGACGAGGGCGCATGGACGATCCCGGCAAGCACCAACTACCTCAGCCGTATCGTCTACTACAACGGCGCGAACGTGCCCGTGGGCACCGAAGTAAACGGTCGCTTCCGCCTGACGATCGTGCGCGGCACCGAGGCGCCTGCGGCCTACATCCCGTACGAGGGCTCCACGCTGCCCATCGACCTGCAGGGCCACGAGCTGCGGAGCCTGCCCGACGGCACGCGCGACGAGCTGGCCGTGGACGCTCTGGGGCACGTGACGCTCACGCAGCGGGTTGGATTCAAAGAGCTGGTCAGCTCGGACGTTTGGCAGGTCCAAAACTCCGGCACAGCGAGCTGGTACTACGAGGTGCGGTACGCAAGCGACACGAACGGCGTTCAGACCACGGACCTGCTGTCGAACAGGTACGTCGGGGCGGCCATCACAAACACGGGCACAGACAAGGGCATATGGCTGGTGGTCTCAGGTGCCGGGCTGTACTTCCGCATCAGGGAGGATGCCGAGAAGTCGCTGGCCGACTTCAAGACGTGGCTCGACTCCAACCCCGTCACGGTCATCTACCCCCTCGCCACCCCCGTCAGCCACGACCTCGGCACTGTTACCCTGCCCACACTCCCCAGCCCGGACCTGACCGCGTGGCCCGCCACGGACGTGCCCACGACCATGGCGCTCGACTACGAGCGTGACATCCAGACGGCACTCACCGAGGCGCGCGACGAGGCCATGGCCGCCATCGCCGACCCGGACGGCCCGACCGCGACGGCCAACCACGCGGCGGGCACGTACCTGACCATGGGCGGGCGCCTGTACAAGGTCACCACGGCCATCGCCACCGGCGAGGCCATCGTCCCCGGCACCAACGTCACGGCCACGACGGTCATGGCGGAAGTTTTGGCACTCACGCAGTAAGGAGCAACCATGGAAGCACCGACCATCTACCTCGTCACCGACATGCGCACCGTCCCCGACTCCGCGACCGGCGGCTACGCCTGCCTCACGAACACCACCCAGCACCAGTCCCGCGACGGCGCCGAGGAGCGCTACCACACCGCCCTCGCCGCCGCGGCCCGCAATGCGCAGTACCCGCTCACGGGCGCCATCATGATGACCAACGAGGGCTTCGTGCTGGCGTCGCAGGTCTACGAGCACGAAGTCCAGCCCGAGCCCGAGCCCACCGAGGGCGAGTAGATCGTGGGCGTGAAGGTCGACGTCCTCACGCTCGCAGTCACGACGCTGGTCACCGGAGCGGTCGGCTGGCTGGTCAAGGCGGTGCTCGACGCCCTGCGCGGCTACATCGCGCAGAGCGCCGAGTGGCGCTCGAAGATGGACGTCAAGATGGACGAGCAGGACGCCACGATCAGGGCCGTGCTCGAGGCGCAGTGCACGCAGATGCGGAGTGACATCACGCACAAGGTCCACCGCTACATGGACGACCTGCGCGCCGCGAGCACCGAGGAGAAGCAGAGCCTGTGGGCCGAGTACGAGGTCTACTGCGTCATCTGCGCGAAGTACGGCATCGAGAACCACTTCGTCGAGCAGCTGGTCCGTCAGGTGATGGAGCTGCCCGACCGCAGCGAGTAGGGAGGCACCGACATGACCAAGGACTTCTGGCGCGCGGCGGGCATCCGCGCGCTGCGCACCATGGCGCAGACGGCGGTGGCCATGCTCCCCGCCGCCGCGACCATCACCGACGTGGACTGGCTCACCGTGGCGGGCACCGCGGCCCTCGCGGGCGTCTGCTCGGTGCTGACCAGCATCGCCACCGGGCTGCCCGAGCTGGAGGCGTAGCGATGGACCTGACCACGCGCGAGCGCATCGCGCAGGTGGCGGAGCACTTCGCCGCGCACGACGCCCATGGCTACAGCCAGCCGAACCGCGGCACGGGCGGCACCGAGACGGTCAAGCTGAGCGACGGAAGCAAGGTCACCGTCACCAACAGCGACGTGGACTGCTCGGAGATGGTCCGGCAGTGCGTCAACGCCGCGCTGACGGGCAGGCACACCGGGCCGATCCAGTACATGTGGACCGGCAACGAGGACGAGGAGCTTCTCGCGCAGGGCTTCACGCGCATGGCCTACAGCGCCAGCAAGGCCCAGCGCGGAGACGTGCTCTGGCGCTCGGGCCACACAGGCGTCGCCCTGGGCGGCGGCAGGCAGGCCGAGGCGGCAATCGACGAGAACGGCGGCATCACAGGACCGAGACGCGGCGACCAGACGGGCCGCGAGGTGGCCGTCAACGCGCTCTCCGGCGGCTGGACGCGCATCTACCGCGCGCCCGGCGGCTCGGCGGACGTAGCGCCCTCGCCCGTCGCGTGCACCTACCGCGTGACCGTCACGACCGAGACCAACGTCCGCAGCGCGCCGAGCATGAGCGCATCGGTGACCGGACAGCTCCCGCCGGGCTACCGGCTCACGTGCGACGGATGGCTGCAGGCCGAGGGCCGCTACTGGGCGACCTACGTGGCCGACAGCGGCAGGCGGCGCTACGTCTCGCTGGGCACGGCGCACAGCTGGGTGGTGGTCGCATGACCGGCCCCACGCCGAGGGTGCCGCGCAGGCGCCCGAGCACCGAGGCGGTGGTGCTGGCCACGCTGCTGCTGGGCAGCGTCCTGTCGGCGATATGGTGCTTCCTGTACCTGTAGGCAAAGCGACTCAGGGCCCCTTCCCGCCGTCGCGGGAGGGGGCCATTTTTGCGTCCCAGCTGCGTCCCAAATGGGCGCAAACCCGGGCACTCGGGGCACCATGGGCACGCAAAACCGCACGTAGACGGCCTGTCGGGCACGTTGGGCACCATGTTTGCGAAGTGGGCCGATAAGCCGGGAATGCCATCTACCTGCGGAAACGCGTCAACTGCGTCCCAATTCGTCCCATTCGGCCCACTCCCAGCCCGCGTCGAAGGGGTTGGCGGCGTAGGCGTCGGCCATCACCTCGCAGTACACGTCGACCTGCGGGCGGTCGTAGAACTGCCCCGTGGTGCCCTTGAGCCGGTGCCCCATCATCGGCTCGATGAAGTGGGGGGCGACGCGCAGCTCCCAGCGCATCCACGTCTGCCACGAGTTGCGGAGGTTGCGAAACGGGTGCC
>Ga0326513_10001392_pt1 | contig 19129 bp, 6 predicted proteins | sample 2_2465_0518_D_FD_203654 | JGI IMG/M metagenome (GOLD analysis project Ga0326513, IMG submission 203654) | Bovine rumen microbial communities from UC Davis, California, United States - 2_2465_0518 | ecosystem: Host-associated > Mammals > Digestive system > Stomach > Rumen | place: USA: California... | reverse complement strand
CTGATAAGCCAGCAGCGAATCTATCTTGAAGTACGACCGGTCCTCGAAATCCACTCGCGTCAGCGTCTTCAGATTAGCCTCCTTGGTTTCTATACCGCTTTTATAAAGCAACGAACTGTTTTTCAGAAAGATATTGGCCAGCGACACCTTCAGCAACCGCCCGTCAACCAGATGGATGGTGGCCGGCTTGAACTCCCGATAAACCGTCACTGCCGGTGTCGTCTGTGCATGTCCTTGAAGTATGACAAGCAATATTACGACCAACAAATATACTCTCTTTTTCATTCGATTCCCGATTCGTTTTAGCTCAGTTTTGACTGCAAAGGTACAAATAACCGAGTGAAAAACCAAATTATATTTGGATTTTTCTAAACTAATTCGTACCTTTGCAGCCGATACGAGTACAACTAAAACATATCATAGATGAATAAACTTTACCTATTAATGGCCCTGTTAGGGCTTATGTGTGTAAAAGCCAATGCCCAGCGCGTAACAGACAAGTTGGATCGTGGCCTTGTGGCTGTTCCTGCTAAGGATGGCGGTTATCTGGTGAATTGGCGAAAGTTTGGAGAAGAATACTATGACACGAAGTACAACCTTTATCGTGATGGTACCAAGATTGCCTCTAACTTAGAAGCACCCAATTATGTTGACAAGGGAGGATCTTCGACTGCCACCTATCAGGTAGAGCCCGTTATTCGTGGCGTGGCAAAAGAGAAGAGTGCTTCTGTAAAAGCTTGGGCCAACAACTATATTGACGTTAATGTACTGCCCGTTGTGAACAGAGCCGGCCAAACCATTGAGAATTCTGTTGCAGGCAATAGTGGTGGAAACGACACAACGACACCAGGCTACACCTTGAATGATGTATCGCTGGCCGATGTCGACGGTGACGGTGTTTGCGAGTTTATTGTCAAGCGAAACAATTCCCAAGGCAATCTGCGCTCAGCATCCAACAAAACAGACTTCAACCTTTATGAGTGCTACAAATTAGACGGCACTCGTCTTTGGTGGATAGACTTAGGACCCATGCTTATGGCCGGCGCCGATGAGCAATGGGACATGATAGGCTATGACTGGGATGAGGACGGCAAAGCAGAAATGCTGATGCGTGGTGCTGACAATATGATTATCCACACTGCCACAGGGAAAACCATCAATATCGGCAATATGAATGCCGGCTTCACCAGTAGTGACCGTGCCGAATACATGGGTGTAGGCAATGAGTACCTGTTATACCTGAACGGCGAGACCGGTGAACCTTACGGATGGGACGGTTCTGAGAACTGGACACCTATGGCATATCCATTACCGCAATTTGAATCTAACGAAACCTATGGCAGTTCAACGGTATGGGGTGACTTAGGGCACCGCATGCAGAAACACTATTTTGCTGCGCCCTATCTGGATGGCCGGCATGCCAGCATCTTCTTAGGACGTGGCTGCTATACGCGCCATAAAGCCTGCGCACTGGATGTCAACCCTGTAACCCATGAGCTGACACAGCGTTGGCGTTGGAACTGCTATGACAGCAAGTCTCCTTGGTATGGTAATGGTTTCCACAATTTCGCTATTGCAGATGTCGATATGGACGGACGCGATGAGATTATTTATGGATCCATGATTCTCGACGACACAGGTTTCGGACTGGCCACCACAGGCTTAGGACACGGTGACGCACAACACTGCGGTGATCTCGACCCCTACCGTTGGGGATTGGAGCAATTTACCTGTCTGGAAGGTTCTCAGGGAAACTCCTACTGGAATGCAACAACCGGACAGCTCTATTATAGAAAGGCAGATGGCGGTGATGACGGCCGTGCATTAGCAGGAAACTTTACCGATCTTTATCCTGGTGGACAGGGACGTTCTGTCAGCTCTGGAGTCATTGGTCTTTCTTGCGACAAAGTGGTCAACACCTCTGGCGATGCCATGTCGGGAAACTACGCTAATCTGAATATGCGTATCTACTGGGATGGTGACCTTCTCGATGAAATCTTCAACTCAAAAAACGGTGCCAACCGTCCAGGTCACATCTTCAAATGGGGAGGCAACCAGATTGCCGCCTTTGATGCCATCACCAACAACTGGACAAAATGCAATCCTTCCGCACAAGGTGATATTATCGGAGACTGGCGAGAAGAGCTGGTGCTTCGACTGGCAGACAACTCGGCACTCCGCATCTATACCACAAATTACGCTACGGAGCATAGCATTTATACCTTGTGGCATGACCACCAGTACCGTAACGCCATGGCATGGCAATGTGTTGGATACAACCAGCCACCTCACCCCAGCTATTTCTTGGGTAATGTGGAGAATATCACTATCGCTCCCCCACCCCTTATGCTGAATGGACGCACAGAGGTAGAGAACGGAAGCACCATACAGAGCACAGATGACCATCTGCTTATTTCAGGCTATGAAGACAAGACCATCGCTGTGCAGGAAGGAGCTTCACCCTACATTCTTACCATCAACACACCAGCATGGGTACAAGGCAGCGGTGACCAGCAAGCCACGGCATCTACTCCCAAGTCTCCCGCGCGTACAACTATTAATTATACGACAACCCTTACAGGTGGAGCGTTTAGTGGTGCCACCCATTTGGTTAAGCAGGGAGAAGGAACACTCGTTCTACCGTCTGTCACAGAGAAGCACACTGGCAAAACGGATGTATGGAATGGAACGCTCCAGTTTGATGGCACAATGGAGTCAAGTCCTGTATGGCTCAACCGCCACACCACACTGATTTCCAACGGCGGTAAGTTCCTTGGTGGTCTCAAGGCTGACTACAATGCTACCATCTATCCTGGAGGCAAGGACAATGTGGGCAGCATAACCACATCGACTCTTAACTTAGGCTTTGGATCACGCATAGTCTTTGACGTCAAAGAAGGTGCTATAGATCAGATATCAGCGAATGAACTGACCCTTGAAACAAAAGACTGGCAATATGGCCCGAAGTATAAAGCCCCAATATTCTATTTCAACACAAGCGCAGAGATTCCTGCCGGCACCTATCAATTAGGCAGTATCGCTAATGTTAATGGCAACATTAATGATATCCAGATTGAAGGTGTTTCCGGAAAAAGGTTCACACTTGCAATCGTTGAAGGAAAATTAAATCTCATCGTAGAAGACTTCCGCGCAACCGGTTCTGTAGTATGGAATGGAACAGCAGCCAACCATAATTGGGATTTGGCAATAACCAAGAATTTCCTGCTCAACGGAGAATCCGACTATTCCGTACCCGGCGACGACGTCCTATTCACAGATGATGCCCCATCGACTACAACGAACATCAGGGGAGGCGTCAGTCCCAAGAGTATCACGTTCAACAACGAGACGAAAGACTACACCATACAAGGTGACAGCATTATTGGCGGAGGTTCACTGACCAAGAATGGTTCGGGTAATGTTACCATCTTGACAGAAAATAATATTGGCAATACGACCATCAATGCTGGTAAGCTTACAGTAAAGTTGCTAGCAAATAACACAGGACAGACTGTCGGTGCACTTGGAGACGCATCACGCTCTATCAGTATCGGTGACAAAGCAACATTAAGTATAACAGGGCTGGCCATTACCGACCAACCGTTGACTCTCAACGGCGAATCAACCATTGAGGTAGCAAGCGGAGCATCGTTAACCATTAACAAGGGGATTCAGGGCGGATCAGGAACCATCTTGAAAAAGACAGGGGCAGGTACCATGTCAATGGGTAATAGTAACAATTACAGTAAACTCATCATTAGTAATGGAACCGTCAATGCTAGCTCCCTTAACTATATCGACCAACTTCCTTCTACTGTGGAATTTGGAAATGGAGCACTATGGGGTGCCAATGATGAAAACACAAGCATCACCAACAGCACCAATTTCGTAGTTCCCGAGGGCTGCACAGGCGAGTTCCGCAGTTCATTCCGAGGCACATACAATGGAAAACTGACTGGAAAAGGAACATTTAAGCCAGTCAGCGGTGGCGTACGCGCCTATTGGAACGGCGACTGGAGCCAGTTTGAGGGTGTTGTGGAACCTGCCGCAAGCGATGCCACCAACCGACAGAATAAGAAATCATATACACCCACATTCAACTTCACGAATGCCAAGGGTCTACCAAAAGCCACGCTAAGGTTGAACTCTGGTTTCACTTTTTACAACATCGACCCTCAAAATAATAACAAGTCGTACAATGTAGAAATAGGCAAAGTCGAAGGGTCAGGTACTCTGGCAGGTACCGGAACCTACTATATTGGTGGAACAAACGAAGACATTGTCGCAACATTCGCATCCGCATCCTCTGCTCCTATCGTTAAACGAGGCACCGGAACGATGACTGTCACAAGAGCAGGAGCCATAAACGGACGTCTTACCATCCAACAAGGCGAGCTCATCTTCTATGGCAACGAGACGACACAGTTCTTTGGTTCCACAGTGACACTGCAGGATGGTGCATCCATGAAAGGCTGTGGCGTCCTCTCATCCTTCACTATGGAAAAAGGATCAACAATAACTCCTATTACCCAGAGTATTATAGATTACTCAGAGACTCCAGGTACCATCAAGACAACAGCAGCATGCCGTATTTATGAGGGAGCTGAGTTGAACATACAGATTCAGAGTGCAAACGAATATTCTAAGTTGGAACCCAAATATTTCACCATGAATGGTGTTTTGAAGGTAACGCTATTAGACGGCTATGTTCCCAAGGTGGGCGACACTTTCACCTGCTGGACAACAAGTATGTTTAGCGGAACACCAACCTTTAATCTGCCTGCGCTACCCGAAGGTCTCTATTGGGACACCCGTCAGGTTGCAGCCAAAAACGGTATACTCAGCATTACAGATGATGCTTCCGCGGGAATCGGCACCCTTGCTTCCGACACATGGGTAACATGTGAGGTCTATACGCTAGGGGGTGTTCATGTCTGCTCGTTTGATACACAACGGGGCAACATGCGCAATGAAGTCCAAAAACAGGGTTTGCAATCAGGAACATATATTGTGAAAATGCAAAACGGGCGCAATAGTGTAACTGAAACAATCATCGTCCGATAAATTATTTGTGGTGGACAGCAGTTTTCTGGCTGTCCACCATTAAATTTTAACACAAAATCTTTTCCATTTCCAAAAAATTGATTAATTTTGCAACCGATTACTGACTATTTGTAAACAAAGATATATATATTAATTAATAACTAAATACTACGTTTATGAGAAAAAGACTACTTATGCAAATGCTAGCTGTAGTATGTGCAATGGGAGCCTACGCTGCTAATGTGGGTGACTATCTATACACGTCTACGGCAAAGTACAAAGTCACTGGTACCAACAGCTTTGTCAACGGTGTGTTCGGGACAGGCTTTGGTACTGAATGGACTAACGGTAAGGGTGGCGAACCTGGTGAACTCTGGGGCATTGAGACTGGGAAAGGTCCCAACGCTGAGAATGTTGTCATCAGCAAGGGTGCCGCCAATGGTGAAGGCTTAGCCGACACATTGGCTTATGTTATGCCACTGGAGACTGGTGTATACACCATCTCTTATTATGCCAAGGTGGAGACTGCTTTCTTGAGCAACACCAAGGGTACAACCAACTGCCTGAATATTTTCCTGGACGATACCGGTTCGGTAACTGACACAACAGGCTATGTCGGTATTGCAGCCAATGCAGCACTTACCACAGAATGGCAGCAAGTGGTGTACAGTTTCCAAGTTGTTGGAAGCAAGTTCCTTTGCATCAACATCTCTGGTATGGCAACGAATGCTCAGTTCACAGGTTTTGAGATTTACCCCGTTACAGAGGTTTATGACACACGTATCGCTGAGCGCGAACTGGCCTACATGACCAAACTTTACAATGAGCCCGACTTCAACAGAGATTCGGAATCAAAGGAAGGGCTGGGGGCTGTGATAGCTGCTTTCCAAGAAGTTTTGGCCACTCCAACAGCTGAGTCAGAAAGCGCCGGCACATGGGAAGGACTCTTCGAAGCCTCTACTGAGGTCATTGCAGCCTATCTGGATGCCAACGCCGGCAACACCGTAGGTACAACGGTAGATGGAATGAGCACACCCCGTTATCTGAGCGACTGGGCAGGCTCTGGATGGGGCTATTCTCAGTGGAATAGTTATAACAATGCTAATCGTGGCACTTGGCGCACCATTGGTGGCCGTTGGGGTTTCTCTCCCAATGATGGTAGCTTGGAGCGCCCTGAGAACGACGGTTATGTGTTCAGTGCAGGTATCCAAGTGGGTGCCAATTACACCCTCGACTGCGGTATGGCTGTAGTAGACACTATTTTCAAAGGCACATCGCTGACTCCTGGTAAATACATGTTCTCTATCGAGGCTCAGGCCGTAGCTGCCCGCTATTCGAGCAACAACGATGTACAAAATTACGGTTACGGCTCCAACGATGGTATCAAGATTGCTGGTCCTTGGATGTGGATTGGCACCGACACATTGGCTTTCAAGCCTGCTACCGAGGAAGAGCAGCTCAACCACCCGACATGGCGCTTTGCTGATAGTGAGACCGTGCTGAACGGCCAGAACTGGCAGCGTCTCTATGTGATTGGCGAAATCAAGGAAGGCGAGAACATTACTGGTGGATTCCACTTCCCTGTTGTATCAGCTACTGGTGGACGCTACAGTCTCCGCAACCCCGAATTCCGCGCTGTAGGTAAGACACAGGCAGAAATAGACCATTTATATGCCTATGACCAGCTGAAGAGCCTCCGCGAGACCTTGTTTACCCGCTTGGAGAATGCCAACAACGACAATGCCAAGACCATTGACGACGGCTATCCTTGGGGACATAAAGAACTGACAGACTCTATCACAAAGTATCAGGCCATCTACGATGATCTGCTGACCGTAGTAGATGCTGAGGGCGTGGAGAAGGATCCTACTCGTGTCACTTTGGAATATAAGGACGAGATTGCAAAAGCCATCACATACATGAATCAGGCTCGTACCAATTTCGCCAACGTGAACAAGGGTTACCAGACGCTGAAAGCTGATGTAGCTTCTTGTAATGAAACCTACGCTGACGAGAAATATGCTGGAGCTACGGCTTCTGAGAAGTCTACCTTCAAGACCGTCATCGACGCCTCTCAGGCTATGGTAGATGCTACGACGTCTACTTCCCAGTACGATCAGTTCATGCATCAGGATACATTGTTGCTGACTGCCCGTCAGGACTACATGATGATTCCTGCAACATACGCCAATCCTACCGACCTCAAGTTCACATTACCCAATGGTGGCTTCGAGGCATGGGGAACATCTGAGCCTAACTATACTTCTACTCGTACCATCAACGGTTGGACGTTCTGGGAAGGACCTGATTTCAAGCAGTGGCAGATTCGCAATAACGACGCATACGAGTCGGGCAAGTGCGCCAATGTATGGCGTGGTTCGATTGCAGGTCCTAACGGCAAAGCCAGTCAGACCTTCAAGCTCACCCGTCCTGGTGTCTATATGTATCGCGCCAAGGCTTATGCTACCGATGACACATGGTCACAATATGTAAACATTGCCACTGTGCTCCAGAACCTCGACATGATTACATTTGCATCTGAGACTGCCAACGACACCATTTACAATCCTGCCATCAAACTCTTCTTCGGTAAGGATGGTGCCACCAACGACTCACTGCGTCTCGCCAAGTGCTCACCAGAAGTTACTGCTTCAAAGGCATACACTCGCTACACTCCGCTCAACTATGCCATTATCTATAGCAAGAGCGACAGCAATGCTGAGAACTTCGAGTTAGGCTTCGAGGCAAATGGCAATGGAGCTGCTAAGGGTGCCAATGGTTTCGGATTCGGCGACAACCACCTCTACTACCTCGGCGAAGAAGCCGCTGCCAAGGCTGCTATCCAAGCTGCTTATAACACGGAGGCTGCTAATGCACTGGCTTGCATCGCCAAGTATAAAGACGTGGAATTGAAGTACTTTGAAGAGTCGCTGAGAATGTATATGATCAACATGATGTACCGCTATATGGGCGACTTAGAGCATCACCAGGTGATGAGTGATGACGGTGGTTTCTTCAAGGTGCCCACTACAATGCAGGAACAGATGAATGCTATTCTCACACTCCAAGAGTGTCAGGCATTGCTTGCCGACATCTGCAGCTATGAACCTGCTCCGGAAGAAGATACAAGCATTGATGCCCTGAAGTATAACAACGACATTAAGAAGGCTGTTGCCAATGGTATCTACACCCTCACCGGTGTTCGCATCCAGGGCGACGTTAAGAGCCTCCCACGTGGTCTTTACATCATTAATGGTAAAAAAATTGCGATTAAGTAACGATTTCATTGACCATCAATAGAATTGCCCTCCCCTACTGCAAAGGTATGGGAGGGCTTTTTTCGTGAAATATTCGAAGGGTTCAGTTTTTGTTACAACCTTCTACAAGGTGAATTACGCGCCGAAAACATTAAAAAATCTAAAAATTAGAGGAAATATCAAGAAAAGGTGATGAGTTTTTATAAAATTAACCTACCTTTGTAGCGATTATGAGCATATCATTGCATTTACTATCAATATTAACTATAACTAATAAAAAATGTCTATGAAAAAAAGTTTTATTTGGACGCTTGCCGCCATCCTGACTTGCGGCATGGCTTTCACGTCTTGTTCAAAGCAAGACTTCCCCACTGTTCCTGAAGGATTTGAGCCGACCTCAACAAGCTTTGAGGACGGAGACCTTTCAGCCATCACTATTCCTGGCACACGTATGAGTGTAGAGATTGTCACCGACGAGACCGCTGAGAACGGAACAAGTGTTGTCAAGTTGTCACGCAGCAACTCCAGTGGATTTGCCTATGCAACCATTCCCTTTGATCAGCTGGAAAGTGCTTTTATGTCCAATGTGGCTTTTGACTTTATGATTCCTGCTGATATTTCTGGTCAGAGTGCTATTTCACTGGGCGATGCCAGTGTACACAACGCCTCAAACGGCGGATTTAACACCAGCTCTGGTCAGTATGGCTTTGGCACTAACGGCGCCATTTTCTACATGGGTGCTTTCCGTGGCAAGGCTTATGGCAAAAGTAACGAGAATTACTTCCAAATCAATGGAGCTCCCGCTGCTGCCAGTCAGGAGGCACATCCTGCAGCTGATGTATGGGGCAAGTGGTTCCATTTCGAGGCATCTATTGACACGAAAAGCAAGACCATTTCTTACACGATTTCAAATGGCGGTGAGACCTGGTGGTCTGGCGAGGACGTTCCTTTCGTCAGCGAAAGCGTAGTCGCCTTCTCACAGCTGTCTGTATTTATCGGCAACACAGGTACTTACTTCATTGACAATGTCGAAGTTAAGAAGGAGTCAAATAGCGGCTATACTTTTGCCGACTATACCATCAGCTATGTTGACACCGAGGGCAACCCCATTCCTGAGGACCTGAAGACCACTATCACCCGTCGTGGTAAGGTGGGCGACGCCATCACACTGTTAGATGCCGACAAGGCCAACTTCACCAATGCTGACGGTTCTGTAAAATACACCTATGAGTCAGACAACTCAGAGGGTGCTAAAATTACCAAAGAAGGCACTCAGATTAAGATTGTCTATAAGAGCGAAGAAGTTCCCAAGTATAAGTATATCATCAACTGCATGATTGAGGGTTCTGCAGGCGCAAGTGCTATCCTTGCTCAGTTTAGAGGAGAGGAATTCGTAGGTAAGACGACTACCATTTACCTGCCAATCGGTTACTTTAAGGATGGAAAGTGCTATACTACTGCTCCCGCCCAGTATAACGGTAAGACTGCTGCTGTCAACGGTACCGAGACCACAACTCAGGGCTACATCCTCTCCACCATCAACTATGCACTGGATGAGAACATGGTTTACTTCGCTGACTGCGAGGACATGGAGATTGTCGGTGGGTTCGAAAATGGATTCTCATGGGGCACATTCAACCGTGTATCTCAGGGTAAGCACATCCGTCTGAATGCCGGTACAAGCATGACTACAAAGGATGCTATTTCTACCGCTGGCACCTACGATATCGCACTTTATGTCCGTAATGACAGTAAGACTACATCAACATCTGTAACGCCTTACATCGTTGCTGCTGACGGCACCGAGACCAAGGTGGAAGTTGCTTCTTCTCCTGAGTCTTATGGAAATGCCGGCATGGGCTGGTTCACCTTCGCAGGTGTCACCATCCCCGCTGGTGCCAAGTTGAAGTTTGTTAACGAGACCACATTAAACGGAATCGGCTACGACTGTCTGAAGGTCACCAAGGCTGCTGCTGCAGAGTAATTGCAATCGCAGTTTAGAATACAGAAAGCCCTCCTACCCTTCGTAGGAGGGCTTTTTTACACTTATTTTTCAATTTAACAGCTATTTTTTTGTGTGTTTCACATTTTTTGCGTATTTTTGCAGCTTGTAAGCAACTACTGACGAAAATTGAAAACAAATTTAATAATAAATAGCTATTTATGAAAAAATTCATTTTCTGTATCTCTCTCGTTTTAACGGGACTGATGACTGCCTGTGTCGATAAGAACACGGCAGTAGATGAAGAGAACAAGCCTGATTGGCTTGGTGAAAGCATCTATCAGGAACTGAAGAACCCCAAGACTTTGGAGGGAACATTTAGCACCTATCTACGGCTGATTGACGATCTCGGCTATTCTGAGACGCTCAACCGTACGGGTTCGAAAACGGTATTCCCTGCCAACGATGAGGCATTCCAGAGGTTCTTTCAGTCTAATCCCTGGGGAGTCACGAGCTACGAGCAGCTCTCGAATGCCCAGAAGAAGATGTTACTTTACTCTTCTATGCTCGACAATGCCCTGTTGGTAAGTATGCTCTCCAATGTCAGCAATACCAGCAGCACTGAAAGTCAAGTGTCACAAGGCATTGCCATGAAGCACCAGACCAACCTCAACGTCATCGACACCGTACAGTGTCTGACAAGTGCTGACCAAATGCCACAGAACAACCGCTACTGGGATGCCTACCGCACCCAAGGCAACATGTACGTGGTCAATGACGCCACACGTCCCATGATGGTACACTTCACCCGTGAACACTTGTTGAACAACAACATCACAACACAGGGTGACGAGAGCGACTTTGCCATCTTGACCGGCACTCCCTACAGCGAGAATCTCTCGGCCTATATCTTCGACAATGCCATTATCAACAAAGATGTCACCTGCCAGAATGGTTATATCCACCAAATGAATAATGTCATTGTACCTCCAGGCAATATGGCACAAGTGCTGCGTAGCGACAACGAGACCACATACTTCAGCCATATTCTCGACTACTTCTGTGCACCCTATGAGAACGCTACTGTAACCAACAACTACAATGCCTGGGCACAGGAGAACGGCAAGCCAACTATCGACCACATCTATGAGGTTCGCTACCTGAACAACAAGGCAGGTCATCGACAGAATACCGACCCCGACGGCAACATCATCAGCAGCACCTACCTGTTGGACTATGACCCGGGATGGAACCAGTACAGTCCCAGCAGCCAGACGACTCCTGTTGACTACACACTGGCTGACGTAGCCACCATGTTTGTGCCTACCAACAAGGCCATGGTTGACTTTTTCTGCCAGGGTGGTGACGGCGCTTACCTGATCGACCTTTACGGAAAATATCACGGTAGCGAAAACAACGAAGCCCACCTGTTAGAGAATCTGGACGCCCTGCATAACACCATGCCGGAAATCCTCACCGCCTTCATCAACAACCTGATGAAACCGTCGTTCACCGCTACCGTACCCAGCAAGTTTGAGACCATACAGAACGATGCCAACGAGTATATGGGCATCACCCTTGACAAGATAGCCAAAGGCACTGAGAAGGAATACGACATCAAGATGGCCAACAACGGCGTCATCTACAAGATGCTGGAGCTGATAGCCCCCGACGAGTACCAGAGCGTCATGGCTCCTTCGTCGGTATATCCTGACATGAAGGTATTCAACTGGGCCATTAAGGAACCTGATTCTGAGCAGCAGCTCAATGTGCAGTTCCGTTATTATCTGATGTCGATGAGCTCTAATTTCGCGTTCTTCATTCCCGATAACGCAGCCTTCGAAAACTACTATGTCGACCCGTGCTATCTCGGTCATGCTGAGCCCCGCGTACTAAAATTCTTTTACGACACAACTGGTTCAAAGGCTACCGTCCATGCTAAAGCCTACAAATATGACCCGACAACGAACACGGTAGGCGAAATCATGAATGGTGGAGGAAATGTAGAATTTGCCCAGTGGCAGTCGCTGTTTGTCGACATCCTGAACTACCATACCGTGGTTCTGAATGATGGCGAAAAACTAGGTGTCAATAAGTATTATAAGACCAAGCATGGCGGTGAAATCATGGTTAGCGGTGGTAACGTCGGTGACAAAGTGATGAGCGGCCAGCAGATTGACAACGGTTTGACGGCTCCAACCATCAAGAATGTATATAACGAAAAGAACGGAACAGCCTACCGCATAGACCATGTCATTCAGGCTCCCCGTAACAGTGTTAGCAAGACGCTGGAGAGCAACAGCCGTTTCTCCGAATTTTATGAGCTTTGTTCTGGATTCGGTGCCAGTGACTTGCTGGAATGGGCTGGTATCAGCAGTGAGAAGAACGATTTCGGCACTACCGAGCAGGATGCCTACATCATCTTCCAAAATCAGGACAAGGATGGTCACGGATGTCTTGACTACAACGTAAAGATGTTCAACACCTATAATTATACGCTCTATGCTCCTAACAATGACGCGATGAAGAAGGCCTATGAAGCAGGACTGCCTTCATGGGACGAGGTTCAGAGACTTTACGAAGCATATGCTACCGAAACAGGAGCAGCAGCTGATGCTGCCAAGGCAAAAGCTAAGGCTATGATTAACCGTATGCGCGACTTTACCCACTATCACTTCCAAAGCAATTCGGTATATGCTGATAATGTCGTAGCTGGTGGTCGCTTTAACAGCCTGTGTACCGACAACCTCGGTCTGGCTCTTGAACTGCGTGTCAGTGGAGGCAATGGCACTCTGACTGTTACCGACGGTGCAGGCAAGACTCACACCATCAATGCCAACAATCCGGACATGCTCAGCAACCTGATGACACGCGACTACTGGTTCAACAGAGCCCGTGCTCAGGCTACAGCCATCTACACCTCGTCATTCTGTGTGATTCATGAACTCTCCGAAGCACTTGACTCCGGTCAGAATTAATATCCATTCAAAAAGCCATAAGATATGAAAATCAAGAAAATACTATTTACGGCTTTGCTTTGCATCATTGGCCAGGAGCTAATGGCACAGGGAGTACGTATATCGGGTACACTGACTGACAACGAAGGCCCTATCATGATGGCCAACGTCGTAGAGCGTGATGCCAACAACCGTATTGTTTCGGCCGTACAGACCGACTTTAACGGTAACTTCTCTATGCAGGTGAAGAGCACCAAGAACAAGCTGGTGTTCTCATATGTAGGAGACAAGACTCAAATCTTGACCATTGGTAAACGCACCGTTTTCAATATCAAGTTGGAGCCAGAGGGAACCCAGCTGCAAGAAGTGGTGATCAAATCCAAGCGCAGCAATTCCGGTGGTCTGATGATTTCCAAGAAGGAGGTCTCGGTATCTCAGCAAACCTTCGACCTTGAAAATGTAAAGGGTATGGCCTTCACCTCTGCCGACGAAGCGCTGCAGGGTGAGATTGCCGGTCTTGACATCGTGGCCAACTCCGGTAACCTGGGTGCAGGAACCCAGATGCGACTCCGTGGTGTGACCACCATTACCGGTGATGCCAACCCACTGATTGTCGTGGATGACAAGATTTTCGACAACCCTGATGAGAACTTTGACTTTGCCAATGCTAATGAAGAGCAGTATGCTTCTCTGCTTTCCGTCAACGTGGACGATATTGCCAGCATCACTGTGCTGAAAGATGCCGCTGCTACGGCTGTATGGGGATCAAAGGGTTCTAACGGTGTATTGGTCATCACGACCAAGCACGGTTCCCGCGGTAAGCCCCGTGTCAATTTCTCCTATAAGTTTACAGGCACATGGCAGCCTAAGGGTTACTCACTGCTCGACGGTGACAGTTACTCGATGTTGATGAAAGAAGCTTTCTACAACCCCACGCAGAAAGCTGATGCCACCACGAACATTGAAGAGCTCAACTACAACACCGCATGGTCAGAGTATGAGAACTGGAACAACAACACTGACTGGGTGGACGCTGTAACACAATTCGGTGGACAGCACGAGTACAACCTGAATCTCGCAGGTGGTGGTGAAAAGGCCACCTTCCGTATCTCTGCCGGTTACAAACACCAGACAGGTACCATCATCAAGCAGAAATTCAAGCAGTTCACCACTCGTCTGGTACTAGACTACAACGTGAGTGACCGCATTCGTTTCTCTACGAACTTCGCGCTGACCTATACGGGTAACGACAGGAACTATGGAAACAACATCCTCGGACTGGCGCAGAAGATGGCTCCCAATATGAGCATCTATCGCCAGGACTCCAATGGCAACGATACTGGAGAGTACTATATCATGAATCCCAGCGAGTCAGGCAAATACCCGAAAGATGGCAACTACTCCTCATACGAGCTGAATGCCATCCGTGGCTTAGGTAACCCTGTAGCGATTGCCAACCTGGCCAAAGACCGTGAAGAGACCTACCGTCTGACTCCCGACTTCAGTGTCAAGTACGAACTGCTGGGCACTGAGCCCGACAAGAGCCGACTGACCCTGAACGGTCGTGTGGATTTCGATATCTATGCTTCGAGCCGACCCGTTTATTATCCCGCATCACTGACCAGCAACACCTGGTCAAACCAGATGTACAACTATTCCACCAACACCGAAGTCAACCGCTTCAAGGCGGGCGGCCGTGTGGAACTAGTCTACACCCCACACTTCAAGAATGAGAACTGGTCTGCTACCATGCTGGCTCGCTATGAGATGAGCACCGAGAAATATAATAAGCAGTTCCTGGAGATGAGCATGCTGCCTCCCGGCATTACGGCATCCACCATCTTTGCATGGCTGTATGACAACGATTCAATGACCAGCAGCAATTCACGTTCCGCTTCGCAGAACCTGCTCTACAATGGACACATCTCATATAAGGAAGGGCTCTACAGCTTGGGCTTCTCACTACGTGCCGATGGTGACTCGAAGTTCGGCCCCAAGAATAAGTGGGCTCTCTTCCCCGGTGTATCAGTCCGCTATAATATCAGCGACGAGCCCTTCATGAAAAAGATCAAGGGCAACTGGCTCTCCATGATGGGTCTGCGCGCCTCGTGGGGTATCAACGGTAAGGCTCCAAGCTCCAATTACCTGTTCTACAACACGTATAACACGTCGGCGGGCTACTATGGCTACGGTACCAATCTGCAGCCTATCGGAACACTCGACGGTCTTAAGCTCGACGACCTGCGCTGGGAGAAGACAACGAGTTTGAACCTCGGTTTCAACATAGGTCTTCTGCATGACATGATTGAGATTGACTTCGACTATTACCATAAGGTCACCAAAGACCTGCTGATGTCGAGCGTAGCTATTCCTTCCTATGTTGGTTATGGCACTCTGAGTTATATGAACGTTGGCCAGATGAATAACGACGGTTGGGAGCTGAACTTTACCGCCAAGAAATTCATTAAGATTGGTAAGTTCTCCATGGATGCCAGCTTTAACATTGCACAAAACGAGAACTTGCTGAAAGAGATGGACCAGAGCGTGCTTGATGCACTCAATAACACCTATACCAATTACACGTCAGGCAAATCGGGCTCACCATGGGCTATTACCCAACGCGGTAACTGGCCACTCCGTGTGCAGTTGAACAATTCTCTTGGTTCTATCTACGGTTTCCGGTACAAGGGCGTTTACCAATATGGTTACGACTATCTGGAGAACCTCCAGAAAGAAAACAACTGGACCAGTGCAGAGTATGAGGCAGCCATCAACGGTATGCTGGCAGAGGGCAAGACCTTCCCTGTGGTACGCGACCAAAATGGTAATGTGCTGATGGATGGTCAGGGACACCCCAAGCGCGTAGTCTACAATTATGCCAACAACAACGGCACTGGTTCATCGACCTACACCTTCCAAGGTGGTGATGCCGTTTATGAAGACATCAACCACGATGGTCAGATTAACGAGTTGGATATCGTCTATCTGGGTAACTCCCTGCCAAAGGTAAACGGTGGTTTCAATTTCACCTTCCGTTATGGCAACTGGAGTGTTAAGACACGTTTCATGTACCGTTTTGGCAACAAGGTAGTCAATCTGGCTCGTCAAAATCTGGAGATGATGTACAACACTTACAACCAGTGTTCTTCTGTGAACTACCGCTGGCGCAAGGATGGTGACTTAACTCCTATCCCACGTGCTATGTACAACACTTCTTACAACTTCCAACCCTCAGACCGTTATGTGGAAGATGGTGGTTTTGTTCGTTTCCAAAACCTACAGATTACCTATAACTTCCCCAAGAAGATCATCAAGAAGTGGGGCTTGAACCAACTACAGGCCTATGCCTCACTGAACAACCTCTATGTATGGACGAAGTATAGCGGTGTAGACCCGGAGGTTTCTCCACAGGGCTATGGTGTAGCTGCTGATGCTTCGCAGACTCCGCGTTCGAAACAATTTACCCTCACTGTGAACGTCGGGCTGTAATCGTAAAATAGTAATGAGCAATTAGAAAGAGAAATTATGATTACCTATAAGAAGATATATAATAAGGTGGTGACAGGACTGTTTTCTAAAACGTTGTTCCTTGCCACTTGCTCCTTCATGATGGTATCGTGTGTTGATACCCTTATCTTGCCCGATGACAAAACGGTAGACGAAGACTTCTGGAAGTCGAAATCTGACGTGCAGTTGATGGTTAATGGTGCCTACCAACGCATGCTCAATGCCGATGTCATCTCACGTCTGATTGTCTGGGGCGATTTGCGTTCAGAAGAGGCTATTCCCGTTGCCAGCATCACTGGTTCCGTCAAGGAAGACCTTGAGGAAATCAACTTGGGTAACACCCAGACCGATAACACTTTTGCCACATGGGCTTCCATCTATGCAGTCATCAACCGTTGCAATATGGTTTTGCAGCGCGCTGAGAGTGTGATGAGCGAAGATCCCAACTACACCAATGGCGACTATCTGGCAGACCGTGCCCAGATGTTGGCTCTGCGTTCATTGTGTTACTTCTATCTGGTGCGCAACTTCCGTGATGTTCCCTTTATCACTGAGGCATATTTCAACAGCAGCCAAGATCGCAACGTGACGCAGTCTGACCCCGAGAGCGTTTTGAAAGCCTGTCTGGAAGACCTGAAGGAAGCCGAGCAGAATGCCATCTCAGCCTCAGCTTTTACTGACTGGCGCCGTGTGGGCTATTTCACCCGTGACGCCATCAATGCCCTGCAAGCCGACATCTATCTGTGGCGAGGCAGCGTACTGCACAACACCGCAGACTATGAACAGGCTGTGGCATACTGCGATAAGGTGATTGCTTCCAAAAAATCGCAGCATGTTCGCAAGCGTGGTGAGACGGTAGAGAAAGACTACTATCTGAGTGAAGGTCGCGAGGCTTTCTACGACATTTTCGTCAACAAAAATGCCGAAGAGAGTATCTTTGAACTTCAATTCCAGAATGGTACCAATGGCAATGCAGGTACAGCGCAGTATTTCAACCACAACGATGGAAAAGATGGTAGTGTTCCCTTCCTCTATGCATCCTCTATCTTCAAATATGGAGGTGAAGTATACACCAGCGGAAGTACACAGGCCGACTACCGTGCCATGAACAACACCTATACGAATACTGCCGGTGCTACGGTCACCGTTGGCGATTTCGACGGACTGCGCATCCGCAAATATGTAGCCAGTGAGTCTTATTTGAATGTTCCCAGTCAAGTAGGGACTGCTCCAGCCTATAACAGTACACTAGATATGGATTATATCATCTACCGACTCTCTGACATCATGCTGATGAAAGCAGAGGCCTTGACCGCTTTAGCCAGCGATGACACAGATGCCAGTCATCTGCATGCCGCTTTCAATCTGGTGAAAGTTGTCAACCTCCGCTCCAAACAGACAGAATCAGACTCGCTAAAATGGAACACCTACAGCGATGGCAAGAGCACGATGGAGAACCTCATTCTGGCTGAGCGTCTTCGCGAGCTGGCCTTCGAAGGCAAGCGCTGGTACGACTTGATGCGATACAGCTATCGCCACATGGAAGGTGTCGACTATTCTACGACGCTGGCCCAGCAGAATGACGAAGGTAAGACGTTTGTTGCCGTTTACGATGAGATGCTCAATCTCATGAAACGCAAGCTCTCAGGTAAAGGTAATGCCGTAGCTGCCAAGATGAATACCGAGCCACGACTTTATATGCCAATACCGCTTTCTGACATCAATATTAGTCCACAGCTACGTCAGAACCCGTCATATAGCGACAATGAAAACATCAATAAGAACTAGTGAACGTAAAATTAGTCATTATGATTACCTTTAAGAATATATACAATAAGATGGTGGGGATGACAGTGATCATCTTCTCACCACTGGCGTTCAGCATTGGTCTTACCTCTTGCAACCCTGAGCCCGATGAGTCTGACCTCTACTCCTTCACCGGAGAGACTATTGAGTCGCTCATTGAAAAGGACAGTACGCTCACCGATTTCAACTACATCTTAGGTCGTGTGGGATATGACAAAATGATGGCCGCCTACGGAAATTATACCTGCTTTGCACCCACAAACAAAGGTGTGCAGGCATATATCGACAGCCTTTACAATGATACGGAGGCTGTTATTGAGCACAACGGCATGAGAGAGAACTCCTTAGAGGGACTTACAGACAGTCTCTGTCTCAACATCGTACAGTACCACATTTCGACAACTTACCGCGACCTCGTCTCCATGACAGGTAACGGTGAGATATCCACGATGCTGGGCTATGAGTTCTCCTACTCTTCGGACACGGGAAATACCATCCTTGGTAACAAGGCCACTATCACCGCTTCCGACAAGCAGGCAACAAACGGTCTGCTCCATGTTATAGATAATGTCATCCCACGCTTCACGCGCTTCATCGGTGACATGCTGGAGCGCAAC
>Ga0326513_10001391_pt1 | contig 19138 bp, 29 predicted proteins | sample 2_2465_0518_D_FD_203654 | JGI IMG/M metagenome (GOLD analysis project Ga0326513, IMG submission 203654) | Bovine rumen microbial communities from UC Davis, California, United States - 2_2465_0518 | ecosystem: Host-associated > Mammals > Digestive system > Stomach > Rumen | place: USA... | reverse complement strand
TTGATATGATGTATCTATGGCTGTTGTACCTAATTGAACACCTGCCATTGCTACAGTAAGCCATGGACTAACGAATGCACTTGCGCCTGTACTTACTACTTGTCTTACATTATTAAATGTTTCTTGGTTTCTACTATTACCTGTCCATTTACCTACATTGGAAGTGATGTAGTTAAAGGATCTACTCGCAACCATACCTGCAACTATCATTGCTTGGCTATCCTTTTTGCTTTGGGTGGATGCTTCATTTTTAGGGTCAAGCTTCTCTGTTGCTTCTTTGGTTGTGTTTGCTCTTTGCTGAATGGTCTTTGATGTGGTGGATTGAGTTCCATTATCGGTTATAGTTACTTTAATTTCACTCATAAATCATCATCAACCTTTCTGCACGAATCTTAATTCAAATTTTAATAAACTACCTGATATACCAATTCTAGTATAAGAAACAAGCTTCATTTTTCTATTCATAAGAACACCTGTGCCATCCTCATACTTTAGTTGATAGTCATTGTCTTGTCCTATGAATTCTTCAACATACTCTCTTGCTTCATCATTTTCTACAACTAAACCACTTAAAACAAGTGTTTCATTAAATGAAGCCAAGTAGTTCTTTTGTACTGCTGCTTGATTTACTGACCCATCATAGTTCGCTACATATTGATATGTAACGCTAGATAAGCCTTTAAATTGATAGAATTGGTTAGTACCTGAAAATGTAATCTTAACGCTTTGGTCATCACTCATAAATAAATCCACGAATGAAACCAAAGAGAAATTGAATGTTACAGAACTGAAATATCGACCATTATAAATTACTTGGCCAATATCAGCTTGGTAACTATAAATAAATTGGATATACTCCGAATCGATTGGAATAAGTTGTTTGTCGATACTATTTAAGGCACTATCAACCTCGGTGGAACGTTCTTCAAACAATTCTTCTGGTATCATAAACGTTAGGCTTAAATCATCCGTTCTTGTATGTATATCTTTTAAGGATTGATTAGAGCCACCTATAACTTTCATTGAGCCATGACAAGTTTCTTGTAATGTCATTTGCTCCCAATCTACGCTCTTATTTGCGTAATATTTGACAAAGAAATGTGTACCTAGTAAATTGTTAAGGTACTCTGCGAAACTCTCAAATTTTCCCATTTTTTTATTCTTCGCCCTCCTGTTCTTCATCATCATATAAAAGAGCAATGTTTAGTTGATTATCTTCTATCCATTGCTCTATTGCATCATTTACCCAATGATAATTGGGGTTTCTTTTGGCCATTGGCTGACCGTTCTTCTTAAATTTCAAATTCTTCATATTGTTGGTCAATGCTGCATATACTTTTGTTGCAGTTGATCCATTGATTTCTTTACCTGAATTGTTACCTATCTGAATAACAAATCTTCTTGCATTAAACTGAACAATGGTAATAGATTGCTTCAATGCTCCACTATCCACAGGACAAGCTGCCTTAATTCTATAAAGCAATTTCATTGCCATATCGAATGTCATTACTTTAAGCCTACCTTTACGCTTCCTGTAAAGTCGGATATGCTGCCTTTATATCTGCCCTGCTGTGGATTGTCATGTTCAGGTGTTAGAGCAATGACTAACTTATTCACTCCTTTAATTGTCAATGTGTCATTAAGCTCGATATCTACCATTCCATTGATTTTAATTGCCATTGAAATATCCTTTATTTCAAGCCCGTTTGCTACCTCTAGCATTCTACAATCATGTTCATTTAAAAACTCAAATTTAAAGGGTTTTTTCTTCTTTTGGTTATATCCCCAATTTACATCCTTACCCCTTAATTCCTTATTGTTTCTTCCCATAGAACAGCACCTACCTTAAATAACTAATCCCCAAAGTGCTTGTACTGCCTTTTCCCCATAAGGTGTTTGGCCATTATAAGCTGATGCTTGGGAATCCCCATTATCGTAAGTATAAATTGCTTGTTCTATCAATGCTTTCTTAAATGCTTCTTGGAACTCAAGCGCTCTTCCGCTTAAGTCATCTTTCTTCATATCCTCTAGGAATGCTTTAGTCCATTCCCTACCTCTGTATTTTTCTATCAAACCTACAACTAGGTCATAAGTTGTTCCTAAAAAGTCATCTACCGCTTCTTCTCTTGTTCTAAAATGTGTATCATCTAAAACTCCATCAGCGAATAGGTCATAACCTCTTGGAATTAAATCATCATTTGTCATGTAATCCTTATACATCGAATTACCTCCTTATAGAAAAAATAAGGGTGGCAATCAATACCACCCCTATATCACTTGTTAGCAACTATTGATTAAGCAACAATTAAACCGAATGCACGTGGATCGGAAATGTCATAAGCAAAGTGTGCTAATGCCTTTACGAATACACCACCAACAGTATTCTGTGAGTAGTTACCACTTACTAGAGTTGGCTCTTCCTCATAGTCGGATGGATTGATACCGAAATCAGGATGTCCGCATACTGCTAGGATATTAGAAGCTGCAGAAGCACCTGTTGCTGTTGCTGTACCTGTAACTAGGTTAGAAACCTTAATCTTGAAACCGCATAATTCAGCGATTACACCGCCATTGATAGCCTGTTCATCCTGACCATACTTTACAGCTAATGGGGATGCTAAAACTAGAGCCTGACCTGTACCATTAACGATACAATATCTATCTTCCATTGGTACACCTGCATCTGTCATTGCACCGCTCATCTTTGCTAAATCAGCATAGAAATCAGAAGTTTTCTTGTTGATTGTACCTGTTAACTGATATCTAGGGTCAGTAGATGGGTATGCAGTACCTGCTTCGTTCTTACCCTGTGCGCCCTGAATTAGTACAGTAATTGCTGCACTGTTCATAGCCTTTGCTACGGAATAAGCTGCGGATTCAACTGCACCTGCCTTTGCATCCCATGATGCAGTAGTTAGGTTAAAACCTGCAATATACTTGTTTACAAATGGATGATGGTTAATAGTAGTAGTTACATAATCATTGTTTAAATAAGTAACTGTGTTGTTTGCAATATTTGCACCATCATAATCTGCTGATAATGTATCATCAGTTGTCATTGGAGTTTTTACTGCAACGCCTAATGCATCGCCCTTATACTCTCTACGGAATAGACCATCAACTACTAATTGAGATCTTAATTTTGCTGCTAAAACTTTACCAAATTCTGTCTTACCTGTGAATGGCATAATCTTTTAATCCTCTCTTTTTCTTAATTTTTTAGTAAATAATTTTATTCAAAATGCCAATTTGGATGTGCTGCTTTGTACTTCTCAAAATCACTACTTGGATTCTGTGATGGTGTTGGTGTTGGGTTTGCTCTTTGAACATCCCCCTCAAACATACCTGCATAAGAAGTCTTTAAGCCTTTAATTGCTTCATCCAAACCTTTGTAAGTCTTACCCTCTTCATCATATTCAGCCTTACTAAAGTCAATCTTACTCATGACTAAATCAGGGTACTTACAACCTTGAGATTTTAAAAACTCGACCTTTTTAGAGTTTTCCGCTTTCTCAATAGTTTCTTCCTTAAACTTTTTCAAATCCTCATAATCCTTATACGCTTCCACCCTAGTTTTTAAGGATGCTGATTCATCTTGAACAGCCTTAAGCTCCTTTTCGTGGGTAGCCTTTAATGTAGTTATTTCTTCTCTTAATGAATTTACATCAGCGCCATTTTGGCTCATGATGTAGTCAACTACCTCACTCAATTTGTCCTCTGCAATACCTGCATTGGTTAGTCTTGTCTTTAAATCTTCTCTTTTCATTTTTCTTCCTCCTCATTTACGCTTTTTTCGTGGTCGCTTCACGTTTCGATTTAAAAGATTTACGCTTCTTTTACGCCTAGCATTAAAGGCATAAATAAAAGGGCAAGTGTATGCCCTTAAATTTGTCTTATTTTTGGTTTTTTGAACTTCCACCATTATCAGTTAGTTCACTTATCATTAAAAGCAATAAAGCGAAAACTACTATCATGTTGTAATCTCTCTTTCTGCTTGTGTAATCCTTAAGCGCCATCTATATTCAGGTAGGCCATTGGCATTACTGAATTGGCTATATCTTTCTTGCCAATACTTTGACATCATAGTGTTGTATTCTCTTTCTTTGAATAGCTCCATCTTCTGTGTATATGGATTCTTTCTTCTTAATACAACTCCACTATTGGAAAGTACCTCTCTACGCTTAAACCTACGCACATTGTTTTCCATATTTCTTTGGATGGCGGTTAGATTTCTCTTTTTCTTTACGCTTATAAGGGAATATATTGGTGGTTTTATGCCCTTATAATACTTGATAAGCCTATGCTGACAATTATAGGATAAAAAGCCATTTTGACACGCTTGTGATAGGCTATAGTATGGCTTACCATCTATGTACCCTAGTATGTCTTGGTTAGGCTGCTTCCCTTTATACTGACCCATAGGTCTTGAATTTATATCCAGGTCAACTAGGAATATTTTTCCCTGCCACCACGAACACCTTTCAGAAGCATCCATGTGTGAAGAAGCTATAACAAAATCATTTACATTGATTCCGTTTCTAGTTAAATCCTCACTGATCATCTTGTACCTAGATTCAATTTCAGCCAAGTTGCGAACGCTCAACTTTCTTCCATCACTGCCGATTAAGGTCATTGTATTGTCAGCCAAGCGCTCGTTTATGCTGTTTAAGGCTTCGTTTATTCTTGTGGTGTAATCATCAAATCTTTGTCCTGCTCCTAATGTAACACTTGTGGTCATGTAATCTCTTAAATTTCTTACTCCACCCTTACCAACTCCGACAACATTATCATCAATTACATCAACAACCAAGCCTTTATCAGTAACCTCTATTGGAGTATTGCTTTCCATACTTAATATGGTACGTGCAATCACTCCTATTTTGTCCTTTTTTTCGATTTCTTTAAGAGTACCTATTGTTATACTCCACGCATTCATAAATGTGCTTAAAATCGAATTTGTTGTATTCAATATCAATTCATCACTAGCGCCTAAATCGGTTAGATTTTTTCTCGTTTCTTCGACTAACTGCCTAACCTTTTCTTTGGCTCGTTCTTTGTTCCATCCATAGAACATTGACTTATTGACTATATCTAAAACCTTTGTATTTGCTTCCTCTATTGCAAGAACTACCTTATCTTCTTTTTCATCCATTATTAGAAGTTATTAAAAGCATTCTCTGTAGCCATTGCACCCTGTTCAGCTACAACCTCTTTATAAAGGTCATCAACCTCTTTTTCGTTTAAATCAGGGTTGGCTCTTCGAATTGCTTCCTTTCTTGAAATAAGACCTGCACCTAACTGTCTTATGATTAAGTCTGTGTTCTTGCTAGGATTTAAAATAGAAGCCATACTCCAACGGATTGATACCTTTACATTTAACTTAAAGTATGTCGCTACATCCGTAAGTAATGCATTGATTTTTGCTTCAATGATTTCTCTAAAGCCTTTAACCGTATTTGCGGTAATATCGGTCATTGCATTTATTTCATCATCCGTACGCTGTCCTGCTTGTAATAGTCTAGGGTCATAATCAAGCACTGTCATACCAATGTTGGCGCATAGTCTAGCGGTATCATCTGATATTTGCTGAATCCATTGGTCGCTTCTTAAGTCAAATTGTGTATTTATAGGTTTGCTATCTTCCATTGACCTACTAGGATATGGAGTCATTATTGGGGATTGGTTTTGTAGGCTTAAGCTTCGCATTACTCTACTACCCATCATGGATGGATCCATAACTCCAATATTACCCTGCTCAAAGTCAGGATATAGGATTCTACCTCGACCGATTTCCTTATCTACCTCTTTGCCTGTGATAGAACTATCCAAACATACACCCGTATCAAGTGCATCAACGAACATAGATTCAGGGATTTCTACATCAATGAACTTACTATTATCTAAAGTGTATGGAATGTCATATACTCCAATGCTTGGGTACTCTAGTTTCTTTGCTACATTGAATTCAATATCAGGATATGTTTCTAATATGTTCTTTGGTATGTATTCATCTGCTACCTCTTGTGGATTAGCCTTACCTACCGCCCTACTATCGAATTGATAAAGAGTGAACTTTTGATAAGGCTTTTTATCAACCTTACCATAGTATCTATGCTCACAAATAACATTTGAGTATGAATCCTTATTGTCAATTCGATTTATGTAAATCCAAGCTTCTTTTACATTCATCTTGCTATCAAACACAATTCTATGCCTAAACAAGTTATAGGTTGCAATTTCTACATTTTCTTCCTTTGGATATACAACCATGATGGAGCGCCCTGTCATTGCTGCTTCTTTGGTTGCTTTCTTAAGGTTGTTGCTAAAGTAATTTCTTTCTAGGTAGTCATTGAATACAACCTCGTTTTCTTCCTCGGCTTGATACCATACTTGGCCTACCGCTTTTCTTACGAATGTTTTTAAAAGTTGTGGCGCTGTTCCGCTTCTTAAGTATTGGTAGTTTAAGTTAGTAAAACCTCCTGCGAACTCTGCAGCCATCTTATTATTGAATACTGCTGATAGTTCAACACCACTATAGAATGGCATGAACTGTGCAAAGTCTTGATGTACTATTCTATCGGCTGTTCCTACGAATTGCCTTAAGGTTTCAGGCAAGTATTTATTCGTTTTGTCATAGTCTAGTATTGTTTCCGACATTTTTAAATCCCTCCTCTAAACATCTGATATATGTAACTTGATGCATACTTAAACGCATCTATGCAGTGATCATTGCCATCCATAGGCTGATTCTTCTTTAAATCCCATATTTGGTTATTAAGCTCAACAATGAACATGTCATTATGCCCTAGTACCTCATTAGGGTTTAATGGGTTTCTATACCCTGCATCAATGATATAAAACCAATCTTCTTTTCCTATGATTGACTTTACCCTTTGTGTATCTTTTAGGATGTCTTTCTTCTCGACTTTCATAGCCCTAAAAGGTGTCTTTAGATTTATTTCATACATTAGGTCTTGAGTGATTGCTGCACTATCGCCTATGATGCTTACAATGTTTGTAATGTTTATGCCAAATCTAGGTAGCCAATAATCAAGCCACTTGGCTATGTTTAGTGCTTGTTGGCTATTTGCATTGCTTCCTATTTTAGGCAAGTAATAGAATGATGGAATCACTAGCAATCTTCCTGCTGTAGTTATAAGTGTTGTTACAAGTGCGGTTGCATCATTGTTCAAACCACTATCCAAGCCACATATAACTTTAGATACCATTTCCATTGGTAACCACTTAAATTGGTCTAATTTTATGATTTTCTTGTCAGTGAATTCATCATATACTAAACCCTCACTACGACCTCTTAAACCCAATATTTTCGCTTTCCATGTCTTGCTACCCTCGGGTACATTAGCAATGATACTTGCTTTCTTTTCAGGTGTAAGTGTTGGGTTATCATCCATTCTAAAGTACCAATGCACCCATCCCTCTTTAGCAGGTTGGGATAAAAGCTGATTCATCATTTCACTTGGTACATCCTTTTCGAAATTAGGTAATGGCCTACAATGATTTATGTATTCTCGGTATATAGGCAAATTAGGGTCATCAGGATTCAATGTCATTAGCAAGTAATCACAACGCATTGCAACTTCTCTAACCAAATCCATATCGGCTGTGTTTACCTCATCTATCATGGCACATCCGAACTGACCTCCTAGAGCTTTCTTCCATCTAGCTTGGTCAGCATAGCCAAAAAGGAAAACTACCTTTACGCCTTTGTTTGATTTAACGTAAATATGGGGCAAGTTGTAATTTACATCCCCATTGCCCCTGTAATCTATTTCATCGCCGAAATAGGCTTCTATTCCCATCTCGGATTTTATTATATTTTTTTCTATTGTACCTGTATCAAGTCCACATATACAGTGTTGCTTCTTTTGTGAAGCCTTAACCCTCAATATAAACTTTATAGCTCCTATTGTGGTCTTTCCTCCGTATGTTTGACCCTCGGCACACTCTACGCTTGTTTTATATGTCAGGAACGCCTTTTGCTTCTCTGAAAAAAGCATTATTTATCATCCCCGAATAGATCATCTGCCAAACTATCAACAGGCTTGTTGATTTTAGCATCCATATTGATATCTATTTGCTGCTTGGTTTCCCCTGTTAAATTTGCTATGAATTCTATTGCTTTGACATTTCCTGACATTGCCATTTGAGTTATTTTAAGTAGTATTTGGGTTTGCACTGTTGTGTTTACACCCTTAAAATCTTCCAATGCTTTTGCTGCATCACTTTCTAAAAGCTTCGTGGCTTTGTTTGCTATTACCCTTTTCTTTACAGGCAATGCCAATATAAGTTTTAACTCTTCCGCCATTTGCTTCTTTGCTCTTCTTCGTTCAGCACTAATCTTGCCGCCTTTGCTTCTTGCTTCTTGCGTTAAGTTTTCAGGGTTAGCCATAATTCCACCACCTTTCTTTTAAAATAAACCCCATTCAGCGAACTTTTCAAATCCGCCTATGTCTTTTATATACTTTCTTGCTATCTCTACAATTTCATCGTATGATTTGCCATCTATCATTGTATCGCCTATAGCACAATATAGGCTTACAGGCTTCTGTGTTTCTTGTGCCTTTAGAAAAGCGTATATATTAACGGATACATCCGCCTTTGATAAGTCTTTGCCATGAAGTCCTCCGCCTGTTACTGAATCAGCCATATCTGACCCAAGCTTTCTATTTGTTGCTCCTGTATCTACATCCGTTCCACCTGTCCAATATCCTAATGGGTTTATTGTTAGGTTATATCCTAGATAAGCTACCTTTCTTCTTATTTCTTCCTTTGGAGCATTGCTTTGACATATAACCAAATCGTATGGACTTAAAATGTACTTACCATCCGTTGGGAATCTCTCATATATCATTCTTGCTATTGCTGAAGCAAGTCTTTGTTCTTTGGTTAGTGGCATACCTCTAAAGATACCATTGTCCCCACAACGAATTTTGCCTTTATTTTGATTTTCTGCTAGGTGTATGTCTTGTTGTACCACCTTTAAATCAAGTTCGATTTCTTGCCCAACTATACGCCTTACAATAGGCTTTACTTCTTCTTCGGTGTAGTTGTAACTTGACTCAGCTATGATATGGCACACACCATGACCGATAAGCACCTCTATTGCTACTTTTGGATTCTCTTGATTTTTATAGGCTAGGTCTACCATTGCACCTGCTATTCTATCCGCCACTTTATCAGGATGGCTTGGATTTACTTTTTCAATCATTTAACAACACCGCTTTCTTTCCTGTAAAGTTTTCCCATCTCTGTATTATTACATCGACATAATGGGGGTCAAATTCCATTGAGTAATTTATTCTTTCTGTTTGTTCACAAGCCATCAATGTAGAGCCACTACCACCAAACAAATCAAGAACTATATTGCCTTTTTTTGTGCTATTCATTAAAGCATTTACAATAAGCTCAATTGGCTTCATTGTAGGGTGTAATTTGTTCGCTGTTCTCTTAAATTCCCACACGCTCTTATCCTGTTGGCCATTTCTATAAAAATTATGTTTTTTCTTCCAACCATAAAGAATAGGCTCGTGTTTATAGTCATAATCAAGTCGCCCCATAGAAAAAACAGGAGCATCCTTTACCCAAATGATTTGGTGTCTGCATCTTATGCCGCACTCCCTCATCATCATCATCATCATCAATTCACTATCGCCACCCTGACAACTAAAAACATAATAAGATGCATCATCTTTTAAGCTTTCATTTGCATTTGTAAAAACGGATTGTAGAAATATTTTAAATTCATCTTCGCTTAAGTCATCATTTTCAATATGTGAATAATTATCACTTTTTAAAACCTCTTTCGATTTGCTTTCCATTGACACGTTATAAGGTGGATCAGTAAAAAGCAAGTCAGCCTTTACGCCATTCAATAACTTGTCAACATCTTCCTTTTTGGTACTATCGCCACACATAAGCCTATGGTTGCCTAATTGGTACACTTGGCCATATTTTGATTTTGGCTCTTCGGGTACATCAGGAACATCATCCTCAATTATCTCGGTTGGTGTTTCTTCTTCATCATCTATAGGTAAATCAAAGCCAAACTGCTCCATATCCATTGTAATTGTTTCTAGTTCTTCATTAAGCAAGTCGAAATCCCACTCGGCTTGTTCTGCTACCTTATTATCAGCAAGTCTAAAGGCTTTTACTTGTTCATCAGTTAAGTCATCAGCTTTAATGCATGGCACAGTTTTAAGCCCTAATTTCTTTGCAGCCTTATATCTTGTATGACCTGCAACTATGATGTTGTCTTTGTCAATAATGATTGGAACTTTGAAACCAAACTCACGAATACTTGCTGCTACTGCATCTACTGCATTATCATTATTTCGTGGATTCTTTTCATAAGGTTTGATTTCTTCCAACCCCAAATTTAAAATATCCATCTTTCCTCTTTCTCACTACGTTTCAGTTGGTAGTGCTTAATTATTTTTATATTTAAACCATTATTGGTTTAAAAGCATAAAATTATAAAATCCAAGATATAAAAAAAGAACCTATTATTTATTAAAATAAGCTATATATAAACTTAATTTTATATAAATACTGAAATAGGTCTTTAATAATAAAATAATTATATTACTTGGTAAATTACTAGATTAAATATATAAATAAATATAATATATATTATAAGATTGTATATTAAATGCTTAATTAGGTGTTTGGCTGCTTTGTGTTGATTGTTTATGTTCATGGTTGCAAATAGTCAATATTTTAGGGAGTATGTAACTATTATTATAATTATTAGACATTTATTACTGTATATTGGAGAGTATGTATTTTATTGAACAGCCAAGCACTTAATTAAATATTCAATTTTACTTTGGGAAAAGGAAAAGAGCCACCACTTGAATGATGACTCTTTATAAAGAAGAAATCTGTTTGTGAATATGCGTATGCTATCAGTAGAATAGTATTATTTCATACTTTCTACATTATCATTTTAGCATTATAAATCCTATATTTTCCTATATTGTTAAAAATATTTTAATTTTTTTTGCTATATCTCTAATAGAATTACTTACATACTGTGTAATAGTATTATAACTATAATCTAGTGTAAGAGCTATTTCAGCATAGCGTTGCTTCTCTAGGTATGCCATGTATAGCACCTGCCTAGCAATTTGATTGTTCAGAAGCATAAGCGTATTGTTGAATACTGCGTGTTCATCCTGTAGTTGCTTCTCTAGGATTCTCTTCTCTACCGCTAAATCGGATATTTCTTGCTGTAGCTCTGTTCTTAATATGTGGATGTTTTCATCATAGGATACCTTATAGGATTCTATTGGAGCGCCACCACCATAACCACCATAGGATTCCCCACGAACATAAGGAGCGGATATGTCATCATAGTCTTGTTTTTTGGCTGCTATTTTCTTTTCTAGCCTTAAGATGGGTAAACTATCATTGCTGATACGCTCGAACGCATTTTTGACTTTTTTATAGGTGTTGGATTCAGCATCAAACTCAATATTGAAATGGATCTTGCAGTAATTGATAAAATCCCTAACTATAACTTGCTCACTCTCAATCATGATTAGTCTATTACCTCGATTATATCAATTTCCAAATCTATGGTGGATAATTCAGTATCCTTAAACTCTTTTGCTTTCTTGTAGGTGGGAAAGAATGTAGCATCATCTACCATGTCTACAAGTCGGTGTTCCTTACTATTAGTATTATTAACTTTAATATACTTATTAAATTGAATAGATTTTAATAAATAAGTCTTAATAGGCCTATTTATAATATATTCTATAGTATTATTATTTATTACATTACTAGTAATAAGCTTATCCCCTTTTTTAAATACTGCTTTCTTCTCTTCTGTGCTTCTTAATACCTTTAGCATACTTACTTTTCCTTTCTTATTAGCTTACAATTTTTTCGCTTGGATAATAGATACCTACTTGGCATAGGTAGCCATCTTCAATAAGGTATGAAACATAATGATCTTCTTGCCTGTAGAACTCAATGATTAGCTCACTGTGGTACTTGTCATCAAATGCTTCACTGCCTATGTATTCTAGCTTACTTCTTACCATTGAATACTCCTGCAATATCTTGTTGGATGCTTCTCTAAATCCATATGGAAGTGTCTTTTCTAACCATTCAGGAGTGTAGTGGTAGAACTTGGAATTATCCTTACTTGCACCAAATGCCTTAATGAATTCATCTGTAGACATTAGCGTAACATTTTCTTTTCTTGCTTCCATCTTAATTGGTTTCATTGTTCCCATATTCCTCTCTTAATTTCTTCACATAGTTGTAGTACCATTCCTTTTGTGGTTTGGTTAATTTTTCGTTTTGAGCGATTTTTAATTGATACCTGAAATATCTTTCGGCATCTTTCTTAAAATCCCTTAATGCCTTAATTTCAGTGCTTAAATCGTTTATCTTCTCTTTACGCTTGTTGGCTATAGTGTTCGGATTCTTGAAATCCCAATCGACAAAACCATAGGCTTTCAAGTATTTGACTTTACGATATACAACTCTGAATGAATTTAAATTCACTTTAAACATTCCATTATATTCAGCTCCATAATTCTCATTGAGCCAATCCCTTAATTCTTGTTCCGACTTTGCTAACATAACTTGATGGATTATATCATCCCTCATTTTTGAATACGGATTGTATCCTTTGACTTCTACTATCTCAATTCTTGATTTGTAGAACACAACAAAGTCAGGAACGTATGTATTATTCTTTGTAATCTTGATTGGTACTGCAGGATGATAATAAAATGTTCTTATCCAACTTGGATCAGTATGCTCATTCAAATACTTATATTGTTCATCACGCAAATACTTATAATATTCAACCTCTAGCTCACTATCAAATGTGATGTCATTGTACTTTACTTTAGGCATTAGCTTTTACTTCCTTTCGTGCAGTGTTAGGAAAGAATCTAGGTTGTCATCTGCATCCGTTCCGTTCTTCATTAGTGCCACATAATAAGTCTTGCCCTCATACTCAACAATGTAGCATTCAGTGTTTGGCTCGAATTCATAACCTGTCATTTCCTTTACACTACCACTTGGCACATTGTACTCAACGTTTAAGGCTTCTAAAACCTCTGTATTTTTGTTTTTATTAGTACAACTGACTAACACTAATGGTAATACTGCTAAAACTAAAATTTGCTTAATTTTTTTCATTCTAATTCAACCCCCTCAATCTTGGCTCTTTGTTTAAGTAGGCTTAAATATCCTCTCATATAATGTAACTGATAATTATAAATGGATCTCTGACATGTAGGAGTAAAATCTAATTCCCCTTTATCCCACTTTTCACACATAGCCTTTAACTTCTCATATCTAATCTTTAACTGATAGTATTCAGCCTTAAATCTTTCTTTGTAATCAGGACTACACATTAAATCCTTTGTTTCTTCTAAAGTCATTACTCTATCCTCTTTCTTATTTCATCTAAAAGTTCTTCGGTACTATACTCACTTAAAGGAGTTTTAGGTGTTTCTATATTTTTTTCTGCCATAACAAAATTACAATCAAAACCTAACTTATCACTTAAGTTTTCTTCATACTCAACCTTTAACCCCATAATCATTTTAGGTGTGTCTACTATGGAATTTGGCGATATGGGAATCCACAACTTATTTACCATAGCTACATCTTTATCAATGATGATTGTATTTGCTCTGATATGTTGCTTTATTGCTTGTTCTCTTGCTTTTGCAATATGCTCTAGTATATCTTTCATATCTACTCACTCTTATCCTCTTTTCTTGTGAATTACTCTTTGTGAATTTTCACTTCTTGTAATCCACCTGCAATTAATAGGTTTATAATCATCATTTGAATTTATTCTATCTATTGTCAACCCTTTTTGATAACCATTTTCTAATGCCCACTTTTCAAACAATAGGTAATTGTTTTTCCATTCATCACAAACTTTTATGCCCTTATCTTGATAGTATTTAGAATGTCTATCATTATATTTTAAATGACATCTTTGAAGCATATGTCTATAAACTCTATATAAAGGTTTTTTAGATACTTTGTTACCATTGTAAAAATATAAGCACCCACAATTTTTTACTGCTTTTGATTTTCTTGCTAGGTATGTTCCACGCTTTATGCAAGTATTACCACAATCGCATTTACACTCATATAAATAATCATTGCCAATCCTGTCTTTAATTGATAAAATTTCTAACATACCTCTTTTAGTCCCAACAATATTATTTTTTAATTCTCTCATAAGTTATTCCTCACGATTTTCTTTAAGCCACCAAGTCTTTTTATAATCAGATAGTCTTAAATCATAACCATAACCCCATCTATCAATAAATAAGACTTGTGGATTTTTACCCTGTATTGCATAAGGGCTTAATATGTAATTATTTGGTTTTGAGTGAAATTTAAACCTATCATCATACTCACCACGAACATTCATTCCCTCGATGTAAATTTTAGGTGAGTTTAATACTTTAAAAATAAAATCTAAAGGACAACCTAGTTGTTCTTCTAAATCCTCTAGTTTGCCTAGTTTTACAACACAAGCATATTCATCTGTATCTACTGCATTGTAACCACCACTTACTTTATTGTCTTTATAAGTTAATCTGCTCATTCTAGCCACTCCTTTAATAAGTTGAATTCTTCTTCGGTAAGTTCATTTGCTCCCCAATTCCTATTGTGATTGTAATCTTCTACTGTTTTACTATCATTGAATAATGCCATTTCAATTTTATTTTCCTTAATAATCTCTAAAGCCTTATGCTCTTCTTGTGCCTTTAGTAAGGCATTTTCTACTGTCTTATGAGCATTTCTAATTTCCCAATAATCAGTATCTTCATCCAATTCAATTTGTTTTGCTATTTTATCCAAACACTCCAACGCTTCACTAGGGTTTGCATTGTCGATGGATTCTAAACGATTACACATCTTTTGATATTCTTCATAAGGCAATATAACTTTTTCATAATGCTTACCTAAATAAAGTATAGGCTTGTTATCTTCACTTTGCTTTTTTAAGCACTCCATAAGATTCATACAATCTTTATGTAATAAATTTGCAAAATTATTAAATTCATACTCTAATTCTTTACTCATTTCATTCCTCTCTATTGCTACTATTTAGGGATATCTGCACATATCCCTTTGAGAATAGCAATTATCATTACATTATTATATTTTTCTTTTCTCTTGTTTTTAGCACAAGTGCTTATTTACAACCCTATGCAGAGGTTTGTAGCGAATTTGTTATTCTACCCACCATTTTTTAGGATCAAATTGTTCTTTCCAATCTATGCCTAACAATTCCCCAAATATTGCCATTAGACAAGTGGTAACTATGGAATCCCCTGCTAAATGGTAAGCTGATGAATTTGTTTGATTTTCCATGACTAAATCAATATCTTCATCTTTCAATCCCATAAGCCTAAAACATTCTCTAGGTGTTAGTTTACGAATTCTTAATTGATTTGCAGCAAGACTATCTTTTTGAACAGTTGTTATTGCATTTGCCTGCTCTCTATCACTTATTTCTAATTGTTGACCATTCTCTCTTCCTCTTATGGCGCAACCAACTACTCTTTCTTCATTATTCATTAGATTCTTCCCCCCCCTCTAGGTTTTTCAATGTAGTATGGATTAAATGATGTAGTTACTGCTATTGCAACACTATCATCATATATTCTGTCTTGCTGATAGTATTGTGTTCCGTTATTACTTTTCTTTCCCCCAATACCGCATAAAACTTGGGCTTTATTTTCTTTCATTATTATCTACCTCAATAACGTATGTGCAGAAATTATCTACTCTTGTTGTAATACATCCTGCAACATCCCCTTTAATGATATGACCATCAAAACTACAATCTATATAAGTAGCTTCGTGCGAATATATATATATATATTCCTCATTGATAAGTCTTTTTATTTTGTTAAGATAATCAATAGTTTCAACCTTTTCTTTTTTCATTTACCATCACTGCCGTTATTGTTCCATGATTTTCCATTACAGTAGGTGCTACCCCCCCCACATCCACAATGCTACTTGCATTATGACCTGATGGGCTATAATTACCAATCTTTTCAACTTTAGGGCAATCCTCCTTTATTACAACTCCTACGTTTGCCCCCCCCGCAGTTGTCAGAGTTTGGCTCTTGCCTTTTTGAACAGTACCCCTGTGATGTTCCATTCTTTTTGATATATCAACACCATCCCCATCTTCAGCTTCTAGGAATCCTTTTGTGGTTGCATTCTTGATAAGTATTGCATTTTGATTTCCACTTGAAATTATTGCTCCTCTGACTTGTTTACCAATGTGTACTCTTTTTTCTTCATTTCTAAAAGTATCACTTTGAGCATAGTCGTATGTTCCAATAATTTCTTTTTCAACAATACATTTAGGATCTTTATAATCTCTAGCAAGAAGAGTATCACACACTTCTTGCTCTTGGATTCTATTCTTTTGCTGCTGAAAGTTGCTATTTTTCAATTTGTCATAAACCTCATTGAATGAGGGTTTTTCAATTCCACTTAAATCGAATTCTTCAGGGAAACTCCTCGGACAAGTAATTTGTTGTTCCTGCCCTTTTGTTTTGTTCTGTTGTAAGTGGTCTTGCGATTTGCTTGTTGATTTTTGAATCGTTGTTTGAGTAATTCCCCCCCCCAACTGCAGATATGTATTCAATCATTTTTTGCGATAAGTAGAATTTTTCATCCACATTTGATTCAAGCATATCTTTTAATCTTAATTTTAATTTCGTTGGTTTTGGGAATTTATAATTATATTCCCCATGAATAGACACCATAAATGTTCTGTTTCTTGTTTGTGGGATTCCATAACATACAGCTGACATATCATTCCAATATGATTGATAACCCATTTCTTCAAGCCTTAATACCCATTGTTTAAAATGTTCTTCATTACCTGCTCCATGAACTTGTGTTACATTTTCCATTACCAACACTTGTGGTTTCACATCACATTCGGATAAGATTCTTTCGACTTCCCATAAAAGACCTGATCTTGTACCACTACCTTTTTCCATTCCTTTACCTTTTCCTGCTAAAGACAAGTCTTGACATGGGAATGAATAAGTAAGTAAGTAAGTATATTTATCAGTTTCTTCAATGTCTAAATTTCTACCTTTGACTCTTGAAATATCTACTAGGTTATGAGTGCATTGAATTGCGTTGTAACATAATCTTAATTTGCTTTCTGCAACTCTTTTTAATTGATCTAGTGTTGCAGGTTGGTTATAGTCAATGCTAACTCCTTTTTGAAATAAATATTCAGCTATCTCGTTTTTGGATAAAGGTTGGCTGAAATCTTTGTCATAAAATGCTAATTCATTTCTATGCAATGAAGCGTAAGCAATAATACTATTCAATGCCCATTCACATATTTTCCAATGCTCAAATTTAGCACCTAAATACTTTAAAGCTAATGCTTGGCTTCCATATCCTGCGAAAAACTCGATAAGCCTTAATGGTTTATTTATTTTGAAAGTAGGCATCAGCAAATCAAACATTGATATTTGTTCCATTTCCTCTTTAAAACTCCTTTTCCTCGTATTCCGTTACATAAGGATAAGCATGTTTCTTTGCTTCCTCATTTATAGTGATAATCATAAAGCCTTTATCACTTGGCTGTAGTACAATGTTCTTCTTACAAAATAAGGCTTCAAATTGCTTCTTTAATGCAGTGTACTTACTTCCTTTGATTAAACAGTTGCCATGCACCATTAAATTTCTTATGCGCCATTCTTCGATATCACAGAAGCCTTTGTATCTAGTGTCCTTAAAATTGCATCTTTCAATTCTAGTGATGTTCTCATAGCTTATTCTTTTACCATAGAACATCCCATTTAGATAATTACCGCTCTTTTGCATACGCTCGTTTCCTTTCTTACTTTTTCCAATACCCTAACATTAGTCTTATTTGTGTTGCTCGTTCAGGATTGATTTTATCTATTCCCTCTAAAAGTTGATGTGCCTTATCAGGATTGTTCTTGATAAGGTTGATATCATCTTCAATAGTATTAGCCTTTGCTTCTTCCCATTGAATAGGGTTTTTAGAAGCTGATTGAAATGTACTATCCTTTGTTAGTGTCAATTCATCCTCCCATCTACCCTGATTCAACCAAGTATAAGGATGTGGGATGTATTGTGGATCACTCCATTGTTTAGATTTCTTCTGTTGTTCTACAGCTTCAATCATTTGTTGTACTAAATCTTCCTTTGGTTTATGTGATTTAAACCAATTTCTACATTTCTCTTTACCAATTTTTCTTGGGTAAACTTTCCAAAATGATTCGAAAATTGATTCATTTTTTTCTTCTTTTGCACAAGAGATATTTATATCTCTATTATTTAATTCATTATCTTTAGATAATACATTATCATTAACATTTACATTAACATTATCATTAACATATACACTATCGGATGGTATTCCATTGTATTCCATTGTATTCGATTGTATATTTTCCTTTTCTTCCTTATTCCAACGCTTACGAATGTTTTCAGCATATTTTTCTTTCTTTTCTTCGTATTTCTTAAGGTCAGCTTTAAGAACAGGCTTTATAATCTCAAATGCATATTTAGTCATTCCTGTAGGTTGTGGGTTTTCATCACATACATAACTAAATATTGTCTTAATTAGTTTTCCTGCTTCTGCATCTTCTAATCCATCAAATACGGAGCGTTGTTGTAAGTAAAGGATAAAACTATTCTTTCCTACAGCCATATTACTTCCACCCCAATTCCTTTGCTGTCTTGCATATAAGCCTTAAGGTTTCAGAACTCACTATCGCATTCTCAATTTTGGTTGGTATGTAAACACCCTTATCAATGACACCTCCGAACACCTTAAACGCTTGGTGTTCTGCATCAAATTGTATTGTTTGAAACATTGTAACTTCACGCTCTTGGTGTTGGATTCCTTTGTCATCAATGTATGCAGGGTAATATTTAACTACCTTTTTATAGAATGCATTTACTCCATAGATTTCGAAACCTTTATCAAGCCATAATTGTATAAGCTCTTTAGTCATAGGCTATAACCAAGGTAGCGTGTCAGTATCATCCCCAACATCAAATGTGTTAGGTACTTGCTCCTGTTTAGGTTGTGGCTTTG
>Ga0326513_10001390_pt1 | contig 19141 bp, 19 predicted proteins | sample 2_2465_0518_D_FD_203654 | JGI IMG/M metagenome (GOLD analysis project Ga0326513, IMG submission 203654) | Bovine rumen microbial communities from UC Davis, California, United States - 2_2465_0518 | ecosystem: Host-associated > Mammals > Digestive system > Stomach > Rumen | place: USA... | reverse complement strand
ATGGGAACGACGGCGGCAGAAAATTCTCCCACGTCTACGGCCCGCTGCGGCTTGGCTTCAAAATACCAAGCAGCCGCGTCCTTCACATGGTTTGCAGCTTTCACGATGTCAGCGATAAGGCTTGCGGGCATTTTATCCACGTCAAAATCCATAGAACGGAATGCACTCTTTACGTTGGCCGCCGTGGCCGTTCTACTTCCTTTGATTGCCTTTCCTACCGCTTCATTGAAAATATCTTCAAGGTCAAAATCATTCTCTTCAAGGAACTTGTGATATTTCCGCGCATCTGCAAAACGATCATGCAAATCAAGATTCACTTCGACGACGACTTGCTCCGCCTCTTTTTCGGAAACGAGCTTTCCTTTGTTGGCGCGGATTTCGTCGAGCGTGCTGAAACGCTTGCTCCCGGCTGCGGCCACGCGTGCCGGAGAATATCCGCCCCATTCCTCTTGTGCGCTTCCGCTATGTGCAAGCATAGCTTTGACGAGGTTTTCCGTGGTATAGGGAAGATATTTCCTCCCGACTTTTACCCGTGCCTCACCGCGAAGCTGCTTGTCGATGTCGGAAATGAATTTCTGATATTCCCTGCCGTAAAGGATATTTTGGTCTTCCTTCGGCATATTGTTTCGGGTACGCGTCCAGTCAATTTGTGTGCTCTGCTTTTCTGCTTCCGCCACACGGTCAAAGTCTTTTTGCAGCTCTTCATACAGTTCATGACTGACGCCGTTTTTCTGAATATCATCAATCTGTTTTTGGTATTCAGCAATCTCTTTTTTGTCCTTCTGTTCCGTCTTTTCAAAAAGGGCAATCCAAGCCTTGCTTTCGCTCTGCTTTCTCCGCCGGTCAATCGCATCCTGTATCAGCTCGATTTTGAGAGACAGGAGGTCAATGATTGGCTTCTTCAGCTTCTCACGTTTCTCTTCCTCCGTTCCATCGGAAGAGAGCACTGCAATCATATCTTGCTGCTCTAATGCAAGCAGTTCGTTTTGATAGGCCGGTTTCGTATGGAAAAGCTGAACGTCTTTCCCTTTGACTTTCGTCAAATAGTAATAGGCCAGCTCGTCGGCAAATTTCAAATGCGGCTCGATATTCTCCGGGTAATACTTCGCATCGTTCACGAGCTTATTCACGAGGTCTTCCCCGCCGGGAATATCCTTCAACTTCTCCATCCATTCCTTTTCAAACGCGGTTAATTGCTTCTTGGATGGTGTCGCATATTCCGGGCGCGGCATTCTCGTCGTGTAAGCATCGCGGGAATAGACGTGGGTTCCTTTCGTCGGGTCGACGAGTTCCTGATTCCCGATCAGCGTTATGCTTCCGAAATTCGTGAATGGAATATCCTTCTTCACGATGGCGAGGCTCGGCATGGCGATTCCGTTATCTATCGTCTGTGAAAGAGCTTCTTCCGTCGTGTTGTGATAGGCAATCAGATTCCGCTCCGGCGTCTGCATCATGCCGGACTTATCCCCTGCCTGATATACCGCATTCGCCGCCAGCTTCGGCAGGATTTCCATGAGGTTTACGTCACGGCCCGCGTCGTCCTTCCACATAAAGCCCAAGCGGGAAAGCATACGCGCCGCGAGGATTGCGTTCACCCGCGCATTGTCGCGAACCTTCTTGTTGTCGCTGGCGGAAAGGATTTGATAAATGGAATTGTAGGCCTGCCGCGTCTCCGCTGGCATGGAAGCCGTCGGCAGGAAGTCCCCTTTGCCGAAGCCCTTCAGCGCATCGGCAATCGTCCGAAGCCGTTCCTTCTCCGCGAGGAGCGCGTCCAATTCCCCTTGGAGCCGAGCCATTTCTTCCATGGCTTCCTGCGGAAGATTGCTGAAGTCATACTCAGCGTAGCGCGTAGCCGTGCCGGTCAGATTCTCATAGGCGATGCGCTCATAGTCCGCGTTCGTCGGCGCTCTGCCATAATCCGCATAGAAATTCTGATACCACTCGGGATTATTCGAGACGCGTCCTGTCGTAACGTCGCCGTTCTCGTCCATCGTCTCGACAACAGACGTCCCCTGTCCTGCCTCGGCTTTCAGCGCGTCGATGGCGTCCTTCATGTATTCGTCAATCTCCGCCTGATTCGCCCGGACGCGACGCTTCGCCGCCTCATAGGGATTATCCGTATCAGACGCGATGATCTCCGCCGCTGCTTTCCGCGTCTCCTCATCCTCGAAAGATTCCTGCGTGAAGCGTTCAATCGTCGCAGCCGTTTCCTTGTCGGTCTTGTCCTTCACGGCGTCCAGCGCGGCCTTCATGTCCCGCGCATAGGAAAGAATCTGCTCGTTGGTCTGATGCCCAACAGCAGCCACATTCGGGAAAACTGCCTTCTGCTGATCCGGCGTCATCTTATGAATGGCCTGCTGAAGTGCGGAGGTCTTGACCGTCAAAAAGCCCGTGCCGTTGATGCACGCCTGAACGTCCTCCTGCGAGGTTCCGTTCTCCGCCGCAATCTGATTCACAATATCCGCGCCGCCGTCCTGCTGCATAAGCATTCCGATATTGACGTCCGTATCTTCAGCACCGGCCTTTTTATTCTGTGCGTCGAGAATTTCCGTCACGATCTCCGGCGCTTTGCCCTGAAGCTCCTGCACGTTGTCCAAGTTCTCGGCGACGTTGTAAACGATATTTTGTTGATGCTGGTTCTCGTAGATGCCGCGTGCGATTTCGCTTGCCTTCGCATTCGCGAACCGCTCCCGCATGGAAAGAACTTTCTCCGTATCAGCGACAACACTGCCGCCCGCGCCCATGAAGCCGAAGCCAGCGACGGCAGGAAGCGCCTCGACCGCCGCACCGAACGCCTCGGAAAGAATCTCGTCGACGCTGGAAACGTCCGCCTTGTCCCCACGGAAGGCAATCTGCGCCATGTTTTCCAAAACCATGTCGGAAATCTGCTGCTCAAATTCTTCTTCCAGCTCTGCCGCGCCAGAGAGAATACCGGCCCTGAAGCCGTGCTGAATCCGCTCGCGCAGAATCTCCCGCGCCGCTTCCCTCGTGACGCCGCTCATCGTCTGACCGGAAGCAAGCGCCGCGTCCTTCGCGACAAGCTCGGAAAGTTTCTTCGCCGTGCCAGCGCTGAAGACGGCCTTTCCTGCCGCCGCAATCGAGCGCTTTTCCAATGCTGCCTCCGCGAATCCTTGGAACGCGGAAAGGAGCGCCGCCTGTCTCGGCGTGTAGATAGGATTGCCGTTCTCGTCGGTCTTCGTGATATTCTCGATGTACTGCGCCCCGCCAATCTGTGCGCTCATCAGCGCATAGACGCCAGCACTCGCCGCCACTCCGACGGGGCCGGTCAGCCGTCCAAGATTGACCGCCGCCGTGCGGATCATTTCAGGAAGCATAATCGGCGCATTCTCCGCTGCGCTGCCAAGCACGCCGCCCAATATGGAGCCGAAGGAAGAATAGGAGTTCTGCGGGAGTTTCTTCATCTCGTTCGATACCCAAAGAATATCGTTCATTTCCTCCTGCGTCAGTCCTTGATTCGACCAAAGGCCGCGAGCCATAGCCTTTGCGCCGGTGTACTGATTCACCACGGAGAGGCCGCCGCGATAGATGCCATAACCAATAGAGGCGGCAAAACGCGCCGCCTCACTATCATATACGTCGTTGATGGTCTGAAGCTCCTTTGCGGAGTTCATGACCATTACCGCCGCCGCCGTGCCGTGTGCCTCGTGGATGTCCCGGAGGTAAGGCATGGCCTCATATACTTTATCCATATTGACGTGACCGCTGGCGTCCGTGGCAAGCGCTTTCTGCCGTTTGATTTCCCGCGTCAGATTCCACGCCTTTTCAAATACGTTCTTGTCCCCAAGGGAATTGACGTCCATTCCCGTCTCGTCGTAGATTTCCTTCCCCTTCTCTGCCCAATCCTCGGCGGAATACATATATTGCGCATAAAGGGAAGTGTCCCGCATCTTCGCGTGAAGGTCGGAAATTTCCTTTCCAAAGTCGACGCGCCCGCCGTCAATCAGCTCCGGCAGATTCGTCTCGCCGCCTTCCTCGTCAGCAAGGATGCGCTCCGACGCCTCCGCCGCGTTGATGTCGCCGCCCCAGCTCGTACCGGCAAAGAAGGAATTGTTCTCCGCCTTCGGTTGCTGTGGCTGTGACATGAAGTCATTGATTGTGTTTCCGAGAATCGGATTGCCCGCTTCGTCCGTTCCGTTGAAATAGGTCTGCTGGCCTTCCGTCGGCGCATAGTTCAGGATGTCGTTGAACTCGTCACGGTTATTTGCGAAAGGTTTATAAAAGCCCTCGTCTTTTACTCGTGCGAGCGTGGAACGATCTCCATTAAGGGAACCCCACAATGCGCGTACTTCTTCATCCGTCATGTTTTCCCCTCCTGTCAGAAAAGAACAATGTCTGCCGGCTCTCCATCGACAATACGCTGATATTGTTCTTTCGTGGCTGTAATCATGCCTCTCCTTGTCTGAACATAATAAACGCCGCGTTCGCTGTCATAGTCTGCCGCTGGGTCATTATATACGCCGCGAGCGAACCATTCGCCGCGAGTAAGAGGAGACTCTTCATAGATTGCGCCGCCAAGAATGCCGCGCCGTCCGGTATCAACTTGGGTCTTTACCATTCCCTCGATAACGTATTCCTGCTTTTGTGCCGAGGTCGGCTCTTTCCCGTTGTGCTCGTCGCGATATTGCATCACAAGCTCATAGGCATAATCTGTAGCTTGTGCATATAGGAAATTGAAATTGACGTCGTCGGTTCTCATCCCGCAAGCCGCCGCCACGGAGCCTTTATATTCGCTCCATGATTCCTTGAACTTGCCGTCCCCCGCAAAATAATGATTGACAAAGTTCACAGCGTCCTTTGCGTCCGTCGGATTCTGTTCGTCAATCATGGCGTATGCCTGCTCGCGGCTGCATCCGTTACGCAGTAACACTTCAAGTTTTGTTTGGAAGAACGGGTCTGAATTTTTCTTTCCTCCACCGCCGCCGCTTGCACGGTTCGCTTCTCGTTCCGCCGCCTTACGTTGTATATTCCGCAAATGGCCGCCCTCTTTTTGCAGTATAGTCAGGACGCGCTCATTTACAACGCCGTCAATGATGCCGAACTCGTTGGCTATGGCGTCGTATGCGCTTGGGTCGTCGACGCCTTGATTGAGAAGGTCTTGCTGCCTAAGCTGTCCCTGCTCAATCAGTCGGTTCTCCATAGTCCGCTGTTGCTGATATTTCTTTTCGTACTGCGCCCATAGCTTATCCGTCCGCTCCTCGATTTCGAGGTCAGTCAATTCTTTTGACGTCAAATCGTCCGGGCGGATGATGTACGCGATTTCATATCCGCCGATTTCCTGATCGTCGGAATGAACGCCGCACCCGTTTCCTTTGACATAGTTCCCGTTCTCGTCCTCATAGTCGCGAGCGCCGGAGCTGTTCCCATAATAGCCGCCGTTGCCGTCCGACACTGTGACGTGTTCCAAATTGTCGAAGTTGGAAATATCGTCTCCCGGCGTCGCATATACGATAATATCCCCGGCGCGAAGCCGCTGCCCGTCATAACGGAGCAGGCTTGCACCGGAGTTTTCCGCCTGCGCTGCTCGGCAAAGATTCCCGACGTTGCGCTGTGCCGCATTGTCCGCGCCAAACTTGCAGAACTGCGCAAGGGCTTTCATCGAATACTCAACGCATCCGTTCCGCCCGTTGTCCATTTCCACGCCGCAAAGGGATTCCATCTTCGCAAACAATCCCTGCAAGCCGCCGAGGTTCTTCGCATTGTCGATGACGTACTGTCGAATATCTTCCCGCGTCGCATTGTTGCCGAACTTCGCCCACAAATCATTGGCCTGTGCCAGCTCGTGCGCTTCCTTCTGCCGCTTGCCCAGCATCGAGAGAACGGAAACGCGGGTCTTCGCATCGAGCACGTCATTATATTTCGAGGAGATTTCCCCCATGCGCACATAGTCACCTGTGCCGACGGCCAGCGCCAGCGCGGAGGAAACGAGCTGCCCTTTGAACGCCCGCTCCTGCTCCTTGATTTTCTCCGGCCCATAGTTCGCATAGCGGCTCTGCAATAATCCGACGCCGCGATTGAATGCTTCTTCGATTGCCTGATCCGAACCGCCGCCGCCCATGACGAACTGCTGACAGGCCGCGAGCTGATTATTGAATTGCGTCTCTTGGTATTTCTCCGTCTCGCCCATCTGATACTTGACCATGTGCTCGCGTCGAGTCGCATCGTCGCGCATCGTGTAGGCGTTGAATGCTTCCGCACCGGCACCGAAGCCGATATAGTTTCCGTACCGCTTGCGAACGTCGGCGAGAACGTCCTTTTGCAGTTTGTCGTATTCGTCGGTGATATGAAGCGCCTCGCCCTCTTTCTTCTGCATAAGGGCGCTCGTGCCTTCCGACATGAGGCGGTTATACTCGGCATTGGCTTCGAGGGTTTTCCCGTCAATCACTTTCTGCTGCATGGCAAGGCCAATCTTCGCGGCGTTTGCCAACGCGCCCCACATTTCGCCGCCGCCCTTTCCGCCATAGACGTTTATATCCCGGCTGACTTGCATGGGGACGTTGCGAATCGTATTCGGATTGACGACAGGAGGACTCTGTGAAAATTTCATGGCGTGTCACCTTCCCTTTTGCCCGAAGCCCATAGTCGGAAGGATTGTCGGTTTTGCGCTTGCCCACGACGAACTAAGGATTCTTCCTGCGGTACTCGTAGGAGTTCCCGAGTATAGCGTTCCTGCATACGTCGTGCCTCCGGCTGACGAGCCGCCGCCATTTCCTCCACCGCCGCCGCTTCCGCCGATGAACGGAGCCGCGATGCTGGCCGCCGTTCCGAGAATGCTGTTCCACTTAATCCCGTTCTTCTGACGATCCAAGTCTGCATAGACGTTCTGAATTGCCACGCGGGCGGCTCCGGCCTCGTTCCTATGGTTCATTTCCTGCGCCCGGGATTCATAATTGTCATTTCTCTGATTCGTCAAAAGCGTCAGCTTGTCCTGATCGTAGGCTTCCTGCCCGCTGGAAAGAATATCCAGCATCGAGCCGGACATATCGAGATTAGCCGCGCCTGCCTGCGCCCGAACTTGCCCCGCGTTGAGACGATGCCGCGCCCGAAGGTCGCGCTGTTGTTGGCCGTAATTGTCGGCTATCTGTTCCTGCTTCTTGGATTCGATTTTCGCGTTATGCTCTGCCGCCTGCGCCTGCGCCCTATACATTGAAGCCTGACTGTCGGCCTGTGCCTCTGCCGCTTCCACTTGGGACTTGTACGACGCATATCCTTGGAGGCCGGTCAATAATCCACCAATCGCCGCAACTACACTGCACATATCATTTCCCCCTTATGTAGAATCTCACGAACATTTCGCCGCCCATTACAAGCGGACTCCCGAACTCCGCGCCGCACCACCGGAGCCAGCGCTTCGCCGGTTCGTTGAAGTCGCCGACGGCATTCCACAAAATCCCGTGTTCCGCCGCCCATGCCTGAAGGATTCCTTTCGATACCCGCGCAAACTCTCGCTCGTATGGCCCCATCGCATTCGTCGCCATGCACCAAATCAATCTGCCAGGAAGGTTTTTCTCCGCGCATTTCCCATAGAGGACGAGCGGCTTCCCGTCCGCTCCTGTCACGGAATAGGCTTCCTCCGAAGAGATAAGGCTTCGCAGGATTGCCGTCCACGTCCGGCCATGCGCTGCTATCAGCTCCCGCTTATCCAATGGCCGGAGGTCATCGTCGAACGCATCAATCCACGCCCACGATTCGCCGTCCATATCATACGTTGTCGTGTGGAAGGGTTTAATTTCGTAATCCGCCCGCGCCACCGATAGTCACCGCCCTTACGATTGCCGATAGTGTGAACGGGTACGGCTTATCATGTTTCAGGAACACGCGCCCTTTTTTATTGAAGCCGCCCGCCGCCATCGTTATATTGAGGTCGCCGGAGAAAAGGACGTTCCCGCCAAGCTCCAAGCGCCCGACGTCATAAATCATTTCATTCAGTGTCGATTCATCCGGCCCCGCTTCTCCGCCGAAGGATTGCGTCAAGCGGAAGATTGCATGAGTGACCGCCTTCTCCCTGCCTTGAAGCGTGCCGTCCCTCGTCTGTGATTCAAAGTTTGGCTGCTCTAACTTCATCGTGTAGGGCAGGCCGACGATGATTTCCTTCGATGCTTGGTCAAGCGTGATCGCCCCATTCTCCACCGTCTTCGGGTCGAACAGATACCCGTCGCCGATTGCGAGAACGGTCTTCCCTTCCAAATGTGAAAGGCCCGTGATTTCCGTCGCCGCCGTGGTCAAGGAATACACCTTCGCGGCGTCCATCATGATATAATCCTGCTGCGTTCCCGTCTCCGGCGTAGTCGCGAAGCGCTCAATATAGCGAACCGTGCTGCCGTCCACCGTCCGGCGCACCACTACATAAACAATATCGTTGTTGCCCTCGCTGACCGCGCAGACAGATTCGACGGCCCCATCCGTGACGATGTGGCTCCATCCGTAGACTTGCTGCTCGCGGAGGTAGGTCAACGCCAAGAGAACGCCGTCATCCCTCACGAAATATACGATGCTGTCCGGCTCCTGTGCGTATGCGCTCCCGGTCAGCGTCCGCCCATGCACAAGATGACGAGCGAGCAGCGTCAAATCCATTCCTGCATAGCTGTCCGTGTCGTAGCTGTAGCCCATATCCCGGACGATGGAGCCGCGCCTTTGCACATAGACGACGCGATTCCCTGACCGGATCGGGAGGACGTCATTCGCTCCGAAGCTCTGCTGATTCCTCGGCGTGATATTCGTCGGCGTCACCGTCTCCGAGCCGGATATTGTCCACTCGTTGCCCTCGGTCAAAAGAATCATATCGTTGCCCGCGAGCATGTGGCTGATTCGGAACGGCTGCAAAGACAGGAGGTCAGCAGATACGGCGCTGTCGTCTGTCACCGTTCCGGCCTCTTTGTCCACGCCGAAATTCTCATAGTCGCCCGATTTGCTCATCCATACCCTTTGCGGGTATGCGTCCGAACCGGCAAAGCAAAGCCTGTCCTGAAAGAACGTCGCACAAGTTGGATAACCTCGGTCGCTGTTCCATGCGCTGAACTTGAAATCGGTCGTCGCCGTCGTCGCCCCGAGCCGTTCCTTGACTTCCGCCGTGGCGTGCGTCGCATCCGTCACGGACTTTATTTCCACAAAGCCGGTGTGCGTGTAGGCGTGGGCGGAGAAATCACAAGTACACGTCCCGCTGTTCGTCGATACCTTCACGCGCATCAATGTATATTCATCGACCGTCCCCGTCTCGGTCGGGTTGTAGTCGCTGTTGCCCGTGTACCGTCTCTCTTCGAGCCACGTCGAACCGCCGTCAATGGAGCTTTCAATCGTGACCGTCCCCGCCCATGTGCCATGCGTGATAACTTTCCATGTGTCGCCCACGCCGATTGCCGAAGACGTGCCGCTCTGAATCGAGACGGAAGCCGTACTGATCCGCTGCGAAATTTCCATCCACGTTCCAACGTCCGCATCGGTGAACAAATTATCGGAGGCCGTAATCGTGATGCTGTTTCCCGTGGTCGCCGACGGCGTGACCTTCAAATCCTCGTCCGGGTTGAGGTCGCCCATCGGCGGCTGAATCCAATCCATATCTGAAATCTGCCAGCTCGATTCGCTGAAGCGGAGGATTTTCTTCACGGGATATTTCCCGCTCGCGATATAGAGAACGTCCACCGATTGCACGAACCGAAGCGCCGAAAGGTCGGACTCCTCAAACGGCGTTACCAATTCCACATTCAGATATGTTCCCTCGCGCCACACCCTGACGTATTTATCCCCGAACTCCAAGAGATAATTCAGATTCACGCTGAACTTGAACGGGTACAAAAGGACTTTCTTTCCCGGTATTTTTGCCGCTCCGCAAAATAAAAGGCCGGGGCGCTTAGTCACCGCCCCATACGGGCGGATGATTGCGTTCTCGGCCTGCAATAATGCGAGCTGGTATTTGTCGACGTCGACGCGGCTGGCGACGTCCGGGCTTATCTCCCCGCCGGTGAAGGCGGGCTGGATCGCATAAAAGACACCCATATCAACCGAACCTCGCTTCCGCATACTTCGTCGGGAATTGAGGCGTCTGCTCCCGCTCCCGAGCTGCTTCCACTTGTGCCTGCTGAAGCGCCGCCTGCATGAGCTGATAGTTCAGATTCATCAAGCCCTCGTTGCCCGTGATAACCATTGCCATGCTCGCGGCAAGATACCGGGCCAGCGCCTCAACAAATTCCTCGGTCATCTTCGCGACCTCGGTAACGTCCTCGGTGTATTCGCACCACGCCTCCTCGACGTTCGTGCAAAGCACCTTCACGCTGTCAACAACGGCAACGTCGAACTCGTCCTTGTTGACCTCTTTCCTTTCCGCCTCGTCCTCCGCGAAAACGAACCGCACGGAAAGGCAATTCGACGGGTAGCCGTAGACGAAATCCCATCCGGGAGCCGTGGCCGACACCACCGCCAGCTTTTCCATCCGCCGCGCAAATCCCCACCGATAGGAGCGCAGGAGCATTCGGCGGCAATGGTCGTAGTGCATCGCGCACTGCCTCGCCTCCTCCGTCTCCTGCGTAAGCGACGTGATTCGGCCCTTCGCGATATACGCGAGCGCCAAGTTACAAATATCTGTACTCGTCATATTGTTGCCTCCTTCCCTTTTTCATGCGCCCGGAGGAAAGGCTTCGGACGTATGAAAAGGGGCGGGAAGCACCCGCCCCATGTCATCACGGAAGCGTGATGGAAGTCGTGAAAGTCTTGACCGGCTTGATGAAACTGACGTTATCATCCCAAACAAGGCCAGCCGTCAGCTTGCCGCTGGCGATGCTGTTCTTCGCAGTGATGCGGAGATAGCCCTTGTTGCCACGCGGAATCTTCACGGAAAGAGGAACGCCCGCGAAAACGCCGAGCTGTTCCGGCGTGGTGAAGTCCGCGTCCTCTGCCGTCTCGATCGCGAAGGAAATCGTGCCGCTCGTCTCCGTGGTCTTGACGTCGGCGACGATGTGCATATTGTCGCTCGCCTCGCCCGGGCCGACGTTGAGAACGTCGCTGGTCATCGAGCTTGCAAGCGTCTTCTCGTCAAAGAAGAGATTTTCTCTATCAAAAATCATTGTTTACTCCCTCCCCTAATTAGTTAGCCTGCGAGCAGGCGGATTCCGTCTCGCTGATCGCGTCGCACTTCGCAACCAAAATGCCTTTGAAGTAGAGCTGCGGCATTGCGTTCTGAAGCGTCTGCTGCGTAACGAAGACGTTCGTTTTATCGTTGAGGTACGTTTCAAAGAAATCATAGAGGCTATCCGAAACGTAGAGCACAACCTTCTTATCGCCGTTCTGCAAGTTCTGAATGCGGTTCTTCGTAATGGTCAGATTGTCCATGAGCTGGAGCTTCTGCGCACTCGTCAGGCTGCCGAGATTGGCAACGTTGATATTGCGAAGCAGCGCGTTCGAGCGGATATTCTGAACAGACAAGCCGCATTTCCAAGTGAAGAGCGTCGCGAGCGCCTGATATTCGAGCTTGTCCGCATCGGTGACGGTCTGCTCGCCGAGGTCACGCATCTTCAAGCCTGCAATCGTCCCCTCCGGGTAGATGCCGACGGTGTTCTTGTTGCCCCATCCGATGAAGTACGCGGTCGTGTTGGTATTGCTCCCCGGCGTACCGGCGCTCAATACCTGATAGGACGAGTCGCCCTTCTTGCTGTTCGAGCCGCAATATTCATTGTAGCGAACGCTGATGCCGTTGAACGTACCCTTCGCGTTTACCTCGTCGCCGTAGAAAATCTGCTCGGCAACATAATTGCTGAAGCCCTGAACAAAAGCCGCGTCCTCGGATGCACGGAAGCGCTCTTTGTCTTTCTGCAAGGCGAGGAGTTCGATGTCGACCACGGAACGATCCTCGAGAATCATGCAAGTGTCCTGCACCTGACGAGTGGTCGATTTCCCGCGAGCAACGCCTTTGTTAATCATGCGGATGCTGGGCGTCGGAACCATCGTGCGAACCGTCGTCACGTTGCCGGTTTTCAAGTTGCCCTCGATCCACGGAATATCCTTCAGAACAGGATTCGCCTGCTCCAATGCCTCCACGATGAAGGCCGTCGTCCCATTCGGGTCAAGGCGTTTCCTCATATCAGAAAGGGTCAACGCCTCGCTGCCTAATACTGCCATTTGTCATTCCTCCGTTCTCAATAGTTGTTGAAGTTTGTGTTCGGGTAGTGCGAAGATTTGACTCCCGCCGCCGTCCCGAACCCTCGGAAATTGTCCTCGCCGACCAGCTCGCCAATCAGCGCGAACGCCTTGACAAACTCGATGCGGTTGCCCGCGCCGGTTTCGTTCAAAGCCTGCCGGATTCCTGGCACCACATTCTCCAATGCCTCGATGCCCGTTCCGGCTTTCTGTACTGTCGCATCGAAGTTCGAGCCAAGCTCCGCCCTCGTCGTGTCTGCCCATCCTTGGACTTCCTCGGCGAATGCGCGGGTCATAGCCGCGATTCCTTCCTGCGCGTACTTCATGCCATAAGCCGCCAGCTTTTGCGCCTGCGCCCCGGTCAATCCTGCCTCTTTGGCTACGGTGGTAAACGCTGCCGCCGACTTCTCGTCATACGCCATGCCTTCCGGCACCATCCCCCGGAAATCCCAAGCGGTTTCTTCTTCTTTGCCTCCGAGGAGCGTTCCGGGCTTCTCGCTTCCTGCCGTCTCCTGCTTTCCATCAGCAGTTCCAGCAGTTTCAGTTTGAGCCTGTCCGCCCTCCACATTGGCCTGCTCGCCTCCTGCTGCGGGAGTATTTTCTGCTCCGCCGCCATCAGCGCCGCCCCCTTCCTCTCCGAAAAGCTGAAGGTCTAAATCAAAGTCCGCCATTTTCCTGCTCCTTTCCGTTTGTATATCTGGCCATGAAGCTGACATATTCAGCCTCCGCCAAACTCCTCTGCTTCGCACATTCGCCCGACTCGTCGAGAACGGAAAGCCGCCGAAGGTTTTCGTACAGCTCCACTCCCACTCGTCGCTCGCCCTCCATCATCATCATCCGATTCGCGTTCCCGTCTGCTGTCGAGCTGAACACATGGCAACGTTCTAGCATCCGGTACACGAACCATCGACCATTTTTGTCGGCTAACAAATAGCGAAGGGCCGCCTCATCGCGGCGTGCTTCTTCTGCCCGAAGGTTTTCGATGCGCTTCGCTTCGTCGCGCTCCGTCATTTACATTCTCCCCCCGAGTCCTAACCTATCCATACCGAGCATTTGAGCGAGTGCAGGATTGCCGTCGTTCGCTGCTTCGGTCATATTCTTTGCGGCCTGTGTGACAGGAACGGCCATTTGAGCCGCCGCCACCGCCTGCGCTTGCTGCTGCTGCGCCGCCGCTGCTTCTGCTTTCTGTTTCTGAATCGCTTCCCACTCGTCCTCTGTCCTGCGGATTGCCGCCGGAGTTCCGAGCATATCGCAGTAACGATCCACCGATGCAGGAAGATTGAGCTTGTCCATCGCCGACGGGTCGAACTGTGCAATCTGCGCCGCGAAAGAAACCGCTTGCTCGATGTTCACTAAGCCGCTTAGTTTTTGGGCTTGGGCTAAGGGGCTGATGTACTCGATGGTGATTTCTTCCTGCGAAAGCATCTGCGCAAGGTTCGGGTCGTCCGGCTCCGGGAATACGTGCGCCCTATCCAATATCGCATAGACGCGCTCGATAATCTTCGACAAAAACTCAAACTGCATCCGCTGAACCACGGGGCCGAGTTGCTGCATCTTCTCCTGTGTCCGCTCCATGACTTCACGGGCGGTCATCGTCTGATCCATAGAGTCCAGCATGAGGAAAAGGTCTGCCGCATAGGCCCGCTTGATTCTGTCCGTCAGCTCCACGATCTTCGCCTGCAAATGGTCAAGCGCCACGCTGACTTGGAATAGCGGCGTGACCGGATTCCCGTTCGAGGTTATCGTGTTTCCGCCGGGTATCAAGTTAATGCCTTTCATCGCGGTCTGTGGGTCGCTCTGCACCGGGGGCTTGACGCCCAGCTCCACCGCCGTCAAGTAGTCCTGCTCCAAAAGCTGCAAGCCTTTCGCGTCGCCTTCCGCGAACCATCCGGGGCCTTTGCCGTAAGCCGCCCCGCCCGTAACGAGGAAGCGCCCCGTCGGAACGGGGAACTCGTGGAAGCCTCCGATGTCGAGCCATTCGTTCTCTTGGCTGTCCTCCGTCCAATACAGGGAAAGGTAGGGAAGATGGAACTTGTCCAGCCGCCCCGTCTCCGCTGCGCGGTTCGGAACCACGAGCCAATAAACTTTGTGGCGCTCGTCGTGCGAGGAATTGTTCTCGAAAGCGACCTGAAGCGTGCGCGGCAGATTCGCCACGCCGAACTTATCCGCGAGCTGGCGCAAGGTCATCCAATATTCCCTCGCGAACGTGTTCACCATTCCATCCGCGTCAATGTCAAGGAAATAACTTCCGACGGTAAACGGAACGAAATGAACGCCTGTCTCCGAAGACGAGAACACACCGAGCGGAGCCTGCCCATAGGCCAGCTCCAAATAACAGGCGTGAATAGCATTGTAAAAATTGCTCTTGTTCAGGACGTCGTTCAGAATGTCCAGCCGGTCGTCGAGGAGTTTTCCCGCGCCCGCCATGTCCTGAAGCTCTCGATTCGCGAACGACAATCTGAACCACTGCCTCGATTGAGGAGTAAGGCCGCTCATGATTCCGGCTGCGAAGACTTGATTCGCCGCCCATGCCGCCCCGTGATAAATCTTGTCGTCGTGACGTCGTGCCTGCTCGTTTTCATCCGGCGTCTCGTCAAGCTCCCCCGTGTAGGGAAGCTCATAGTCGCGGATTGCCCGCCACCTTTGAAGGAACGGCAGACGCTTCTTTTTGAGAGAGCCGATGATTTGGTCACACTCTCTCCGCGTCAGCCCGATTTGCTTTGCCCCGTCTGCTGCCGTGATAAGCTGCGGGGGCGTTCTTGCCAATCCTGCCATCGTCTCACCTCATCCAAGCGTCTTGCGGATCATGTCAGCAATTCCGCCGCCGCCGTTCGCAATCTGCCCGAGGATAGTTCCCCGGTCTGTGGCAATCGCATTCGCACGGCTTCCCCGTTTGCGCTTCTGCTCTTGGTTCGCCTGTGCTTCTGCGGACGCGGACTTCGTAACGTCAGATACCCCCACGTTAGTCGTAGGGGGCGGAGTCTCTTTGTAAACGTATTCAGTCCGGCCACCACCGCCGCCACCACTGCACATAGAAATCGCTCCTCTCTCAAAAAGGTTTGTAGTTTGTATTGCATCGCGTGAAGCGTCTGCTTTGCATCGCCCCGCGCGGCATTACCGGCATTGCGAAAGTCAAGGCGAGGCTGTCCGCCGTGTCCGGGCTTTTGCCTATCTTTTCCTTGACGCGCTCTTTCGGTTCGAGCTGAATCTTTCCCGTCGGCGTGAAGTGATATTCGACAACGGAAAGCTCGCTCTTCAGCAGCGGCTCGTTCGGGATCGCGCCGCCCGCCTCCATCCAATCGCGGACTTTGAAATACATTTCCGCCCGCTTGTTGGCGTACCTATCATCCGACGAGGCCGCCGCGAAATTCACTTCCGTTACCTCGTCATACCCGAGCTGATGCAGGCGGTCGATGACGCCCGCGCCCATCGCGCCGACGTCGCAAAACACCGCATCCGGTTTGTACTGATTCATCGCCGCAATCACGCGCTCCGCCACCGCCATTGTGTCCAGCCCTCGGAAAGTGTGCTGCTCTTTGCAGGCCAGCCCGCGCCTTGCCGTGATAACCGTCGCATCATCCCCGAATCGGGCGACGTCCACGCCCAGCACCATCGGCTGACCTTTGACCTCTTCCTCTGTAATGGAACGCGCCGACGACGTGGAAACGAGGTCAATCGGAAGAACTATATCCGATGCCGATGCCGAGAAATCGCAGTAAAGCTCCTGACGAATAGCCATGTCAGTCATGCCCTTCATCATGTCTTGCAGCTCGTCCTCCGGGATGACGCCGGACTCGTCCACGCGGTACAAGCAGGAATACCAATCCGGCTCCCGTTGCGCCCGTTGGTACATTTCGTAAAATTGATTTTGCCCTTTCGGCGTTCCAATCACGATTGCCCATCCGACACGATCAGCGAGCGCAGGGCGAAGTACTTCGTCCCACAGCTCCCTCTTGATTTGTGCATACTCGTCGAGGATTACCCCGTCGAAATATGTTCCGCGTAATGCGTCGGGATGGTCGGCACCGACAATATAAATCCGCGCCCCCTGCCAGCCCGGATGAAGCGACGGAAGCTCAATATATAACTCGCTCTCGTTCGTCTTAATGCCAGGGATGACCGAGGTATAATGGCGCAAGTACGCCCACGCAATCATCTTCGCTTGGTTTCGGTACGGGGCAACATAGGCGTATTTCGGCGCTTCCAGCTTGCACATCAGCGCCATTCGCAGCATGTGGTTAATCGTCCCGATGGTCTTTCCAAAACGGCGATGACAGACAAGCACGCTGAAGCGGTGCTCTTTCAGCGCCGGATGAAGAACGTTCTTCCATATCGGTCGCGGCTTATACGGGATTAATATTTTAGGCATTCTCTTCGCCCTCCCACGCGAAGACAAGCGGCCCTCCGTCAGCGCCGGAAAGCTGCGTCTTATTGATATATAGCCCATCCATTTTGTTCAACGTGTCGATTGCCTTTATCGCCACGATGGCCTTCCCGCTCTCCGCGATTTCCGATAGCCTGATCCGGCGTTCCACTGCGTCCATAATCTTTCCCTCTGTTGCTCTCCGGGTCAGCTCCTCGATTTTTTTCTGCACGTCAACAAAAGTCAACAATCTATTGCCCGCCGACGTTGCGGCTCTGTCGCTCTTCACCTTATAACCCGCTGCTTTGTAGGCTTCCGTGGCATTGCCACAGCGCACAAACTCGATGCAGAATTTTTCCTGACGTTCTGTCACAATACCACCGCCTTTCCATTCGCCAAATATAAAAGGCGCCGCTGGAAGATTGCGACGCCTTCACCAAAAGGAGGTGCGGAAGTTCTAAGTTTCAAACTCCCGCCATACATATTATACCACCGATTTTTGCGTTTCGTTCCCCGATTAAAGCAAATCGTTCGCTTTCGCGAATCCTTCCGCGAACATGAAAATCGCGTCCTGCGTGCGGTAGAACTTGCTTCTCTCGATATGAACGCGACGGCAAATCTCATCACGACGACGGCGGCGCTCTGAACGAGGCAGCCAATCCCGGCAGGAAATCACGCTCCTATATATTTCCTGCGCCGCGTCATCCTGCAAGCACCACGCCCGCACCGCCGAGACAACCTTCAGCCAGCGCTCCGGCCATACCACTTTGCAGCCGCCCTCGATTTCCACCGCCGGAAGCTCCTCTGCTCGACGGATTGCTTCGCCAGCCGTCGGGTCGGAAATGAACGAGTGACCGGAAGGAGCGCCGCCGGTATGACCACGCGGCGCAAACTTCGCCTCCTCCACTGCATCGAGAATTTCCTTCTCATGGCAAATCATATATTTAATTCGTCCCACGTTCAGATTCCGACTCTCCCATTGCATCGGCATGACCTCCCGTCAATCCGCCATTAAAAATACCACTAACCCCATAAGCATTGCCGCGATTCCTCGAAGCTGCATCGGCGCACTCGTTCCAACCTCTGCAAGAATGAATCCGCCGAAAATCAAAAAGCACATAGCGCCGTCAACTTTTTTCATCCGCTTTTCTCCTCTCGTCTTCCAGCACCGACGCCATCATACACCTCATGCTCGCGTTGATAAGATGGTCTTCGCTTCGGTCGCCCTTGCGGTACATATTCAGGTGACGGATTGCCCGCGCCGCGTGCTCCTCCGGCGGAATGCTTTTCCACGTTTCGCCCGGATGCTTCACGGCCCCGGCGGTCAGTCCGGCTGCCACTTTATCCAGCCATGCAGCATCAATAAAACGGTATTCGTTTTCCTCCTGATCCTGCGGATATTCCATCAGCATCGCCTCGGTGTCTACTTCAAAACTCATCTTCAGCCCTCCTTTATTCAACGCTTTTTCCCATCTTTCCCATTCTTCGTTTCTGCCGTCACGAACGCCGTACCCATAACCCACCTTAAAATCCATGCTCTTATTTGTAAAATCCACTTCGCGCGTTAGCATATCTCCTAATTTGTCCATCGTCATCCCTCCCCAATCTCATACCTCAAACGGTCAATCTCTTCCTGCACTTCATGGCGGCTCATATCTTCAGGCAAACGGCCAAATTTATCAAAATAATATGCCGGGTCCATATTTGCCTTCGCTCGCAGATAATACAAATAATCAATCTGTGCCGCCGTCGGCTCCCTTCTCTCCCACATAATGACCATCCTCCATAACGCACGGCCAATATTCCCGGTACATCCTAAAGAAGTCCTCCGCCCGCATCGTCACAAGCCAGCCCTCGCGGGATTTCTTGTGCGCCACGATTGGGATTTCATCCGGCGCTGCATCGGCTACGCTCTGACTCATCCAATCACGAATGCGAACCGACTCACAGAATTTGATTTCTTGATGGATGCCAGGAAGGCCGATGACGTCAGCAATCTCGCTTCCTTTTTGGTAAAGCTGGCAACCGCGTTCCGCGTCGTAGCCTTCCGCCCGGCAGACGTCGCGCCACATTCGTTCCCCGCGTGCTCCTTTGTCCCGGCTATACTTTCCCATTATCAAGCCCCCTCGTCCGAAGAAATTTTTCAAGCCCCCAGTGTTTCGGATAATTCAAAGAAGCAACGCAAGCCGCGCCAAAAGCAAAAGGACAATCGCACGGCTCACAATTATTTGTGCAGTGCTCCTCACACCATCGCTCGACAGTCAGCGCCGCCTGAACCACGTCCTCACGATTTGCCTTCATGCTCGCCTCGCCTCCGCCAGCTCGACGATCTTCCCTCTCGCAATCTTCGCCCGCGTATTCGGCAAAGCATCGAGCACGGCGTTATTCTCGCGCTCGGTTTTCTGACTCTGCACAACCTCGGTGTAAATCCTCATGAACTGCGCCCGTGCAATGTTCGTCTGCTTCTCCTCGACCATCATCAGCTCAACCTTGCCGAACCGTTCCAACGCCTTTTGAACCTCCGGGCAGGAAAACTTCCACGGACGTTCAAGGCCGTTCTTCCGTGCCTGTCGAATTACCTCCTGCCATGCCTCGCCAGCATCCGGCAAAGTGGAATCCTGCACCGTCTCCCGG
>Ga0326513_10001388_pt1 | contig 19184 bp, 15 predicted proteins | sample 2_2465_0518_D_FD_203654 | JGI IMG/M metagenome (GOLD analysis project Ga0326513, IMG submission 203654) | Bovine rumen microbial communities from UC Davis, California, United States - 2_2465_0518 | ecosystem: Host-associated > Mammals > Digestive system > Stomach > Rumen | place: USA... | reverse complement strand
CGTGACCAAGTCCCACATTATTTATATACGCGCGCACGAGGTCGGCGGCCATCATGCAGAGCGGATGAGGCTCATAGTCAAAGGGATTGTTGAGCTGCGCTGGCAGCTCCATATCGGTATGTAACAGGTGGAATCTCGGAGTCATGTTGCAAAATTACGAAAACTTTGTCAATAGGCATGATTTTTAAGATACTTTCACAAGTGAACAAACAATGTGCCGTATGTTCGTTAATTTCTTATAAAAAGCCTATTACGTTCAAGAAAATGCGTAACTTTGCACCTCAAAAAGGTATAGAAAGATGTCTTGTATACTGCATATTGAAACAAGTACAGCTGTGAGTTCGGTGGCTGTGAGCGAGGATTCACAGGTCATCTATCACGAAGAGGAACGGACAGAGCAGAAGGGTTCCGCTGCCGAGAAGTTAGGGTCGATGGTCGATGCGGCCATGTCGTTTACCGATAATCACGCCATCCCCTTCGATGCTGTGGCCGTGAGTTGCGGGCCAGGTTCCTATACAGGACTGCGCATAGGCGTGTCTATGGCCAAGGGCATTTGCTATGGTCGTGACTTGAAACTCATTGCCGTGCCAACCCTGGAACTGCTCTGTGTGCCTGTGTTGCTTCGCCATCCGGATATGGAGGAAAACGCATTGCTTTGTCCTATGCTTGATGCCCGCCGCATGGAGGTGTATGCAGGTCTCTACGACCGTGCCTTGCATACTGTTCGTGCCGTGGGTGCCGACGTGGTCGATGGGGAGACCTACCGGCAGTGGCTCGACGAGCGACCTGTCTATTTCTTTGGCAATGGGGCGAAGAAATGTATGGACATCATTCATCATCCCAACGCCCACTACTTGGACGGCATTGAGCCGGAAGCCCGCTGGATGCAGCCACTGGCCGAGCGTCGCCTACTCAACGGACAGACTGAGGATGTTGCCTACTTTGAGCCTTTCTATCTGAAGGATTATGTGGCGAAAGTCTCAAAAGACTTGTTGCACAGCAAATAATGAGGTGATATAGATTGATTGTGAGATAAATCGTAAATTGTCAAATCGTAAATATAATAGAGGTGAATATACAGGGATTAGACTACAATACCAAGCGCGAGGCATTGCAATTGCCCGAGTATGGTCGTGAGATACAGAAGATGATAGAGGTAGCCGTCGGTCTTCCTACGAAAGAAGAGCGTCTGCAGTGTGCCAAAACCATCGTGAAGCTGATGGAGACGAAGGTTCCCCAGATCCGTGAGAATACCGACTACAAGCAGACGCTCTGGGATCACCTGTACCTGATGAGCCATAAGCAGTTGGACATCGACTGGCCCTACGATGTGAGCGGAGCCGAGAATATCCACTCTAAGCCAGCGCCGTTGCCACTACCTCAAAACGGTATTCGCATGCGACACTACGGCAGGTTGGTGGAAGAACTCTGCGTGAAGTTGAAGACGATGCCTGCAGGCAGGGAGCGTGACGAACTGGCCCGACTGACAGCCAATCAGATGAAGCGCGACTTGGCATTGTGGGGACATGGCTCCGTGGACGACGAGAAAGTAGCCGACGACATTGCCTCCATGACTGATGGGGCCATACAGCTTGACCTGAACAAACTGTCGTTGGATAGAATCATGTCAGTAGGCGATGAGCCAAAGCGGAACAAGAAAAAGAAGTAATGGCTGCATTTATCATTGAAGGGGGACACCCATTGAGTGGCATTATCCGACCACAGGGAGCCAAGAACGAGGCTCTGCAGGTGATCTGTGCTTCATTGCTGACCTGCGAACCCGTCACCCTGCATAACATTCCCGATATCCGCGATGTGCAGAATCTTATTCAGCTATTGCACGATGTGGGTGTGAAGGTCGACCGCCTGTCAAAGAACGACTATACGTTTCAAGCCGATGAACTGCGTCTGGACTACTTGGAGAGCGACGAGTTTGTACATAAGTGTGCCCAGTTGCGCGGTTCAGTCATGATGATAGGTCCCTTGCTGACCCGTATGGGCAAGGCCGTCATCACCAAGCCAGGAGGCGACAAGATTGGGCGCCGTCGTCTGGATACTCACTTCTTAGGCTTCGAGAAGCTTGGGGCGAAATTCTCTCATATTGAGGGTCGTGATGTCTACGAGATTCGCGTTCCCAATTCCTCACCCCTACCCCTCACCAACCATCAGCCCCGTCTCAAAGGCACCTACATGTTGCTTGATGAGGCATCGGTCACAGGAACGGCCAATATTATCATGGCTGCCGTGATGGCTCGTGGTACAACCACTATCTACAATGCTGCATGTGAACCCTATGTGCAGCAACTCTGCCACTTGCTTAACAGGATGGGCGCCCGCATCAGCGGCATCGCCTCCAACTTGCTGACCATTGAAGGTGTTGACGAACTGCATGGCGCCGACCATCAGATCCTGCCCGATATGATCGAGGTGGGCTCGTTTATCGGCATGGCGGCCATGTGTGGCGACGGTGTCCGTATCAAGGATGTAGCCGTCAAGCACTTAGGTATTATCCCCGATGCCTTCCGCCGCCTCGGAGTGAAGATAAAGATAGAAGGTGACGACATCGTGATTCCCCGTCAGCGTCACTACGAAGTGCAGTCCTTCATCGATGGTACCATCATGACGCTGGCCGATGCACCTTGGCCCGGCTTGACGCCCGACCTGCTGTCGGTGCTTATTACAGTGGCTACGCAGGCCCGAGGTTCTGTGCTCATCCATCAGAAGATGTTCGAGAGTCGCCTGTTCTTTGTTGACAAGCTAATAGACATGGGCGCACAGATTATTCTTTGCGATCCCCATCGCGCTGTGGTCGTGGGTCACGACCGTAAACTGCAACTGCGTGCCGGACGCATGTCGAGTCCCGACATCCGTGCGGGTATCGCCTTGCTTATTGCAGCCATGAGTGCCAACGGCACCAGCCGCATTGACAATATCGAACAGATAGACCGTGGCTATGAGAACATCGAGGAGCGTCTCAACGCTTTAGGCGCAAATATCAGAAGAGGATGATAAAAAGAGAGGAAGTCTATAAGATTGGCCGCTTGGGCAAGGCCCACGGCGTGCATGGCGAAATATCGTTCATGTGCGATGACGACGTGTTCGACCGTGTTGAAGCTGAATACCTTGTGCTCGATGTTGACGGCATTCTCGTTCCCTTCTTCATGGAGGAATATCGTTTCCGCAGCGATACCGTCGTGCTTGTGAAGTTCGAAGGCATTGATACACAGGAGCGTGCCCGAGAGCTGACCAACTGCGACGTCTATTTCCCCTTCTCCCTCACTGATGACGAAGCCCCCGTCACCCATTCTTTCCTCGTTGGCTTTGAATTGGTTGAAGCAACCACCAACACTCCCGTTGGTCGCATTGCTGCCATCGATGACACGACCGCCAATATTCTCTTTGAACTTGAGGACGGTCGGCTCATCCCCGCTGCCGAGGATCTCATCACCGACATCAACAAGCAGAAACGACAGGTTCTCATGACCCTCCCACCAGGTCTCCTGTCTCTTTAATTCCCCTGTCATTCCTCAGTTAATCCCAGCATAATTCCAATAAGAAAAAGATGAAACGACAAATAGCTATCCTCGGTTCTACTGGCAGTATCGGCACCCAGGCCCTCGACGTCATCGCCGAGCATTCCGACCTCTATGAGGTTTACTGCCTGACAGCCAACAATCGTGTGGAACTGCTGGCCGAACAGGCCCACAAGTTCCATCCTGCCGCCGTGGTCATTGCCAATGAGCAGCACTATGAAGAACTGAAAAACCTGATGACCGACCTACCCGACGTGAAGGTCTACGCTGGCGCCCGAGCCCTTGACGAGATTGTAGAGGCTCAGCCCATCGAAATGGTGCTCACCGCAATGGTGGGCTTCGCTGGTCTTTCGCCCACCATCCATGCCATCAAGGCACATAAGTCAATCGCCTTGGCCAACAAGGAGACCCTCGTCGTGGCGGGCGAACTCATTTGCCAGTTGGCAGAGAACTATCATACGCCCATCCTGCCTGTCGACAGCGAGCACTCGGCCATCTTCCAGAGCCTTGTGGGTGAGGATCAGAACGAGATAGACAAAATTCTGCTTACCGCCTCGGGTGGCCCGTTCCGCACGAAGAGCCTGGAGGAAATTGCCCACGTCACCAAAGCCGACGCCCTGCGTCATCCCACATGGGACATGGGTGCGAAGATTACCATCGACTCGGCATCGATGATGAACAAGGGCTTCGAGGTCATCGAGGCCAAGTGGCTCTTCGGCGTCGATGCCGAACAGATTCAGGTGCTGGTACATCCGCAGAGCATCGTCCATAGCGCCGTACAGTTCATGGACGGCAGCGTGAAGGCCCAGCTCGGTGTACCCGATATGCGTCTGCCCATCCAGTATGCCTTCTCCTTCCCCAACAGGTTGCCGCTCAGTGGCGAAAGGCTAAATCTCTTTGCTGCACAGAAGTTGGAGTTCTTCGAGCCAGACTTGAAGAAATTCCGCTGTCTGGCAATGGCTTATGAAGCCATCCGTCGTGGTGGCAATATGCCCTGCATCGTCAATGCTGCTAACGAGATTGTCAACCGTGCCTTCCTTGAGGACAAGTGCCGTTTCCTTCAGATGGGCGACGTCATTGCCGAGACGATGGAGCGTGCCACCTTCATAGCCAATCCTACCTACGATGACTATGTGCAGACCGATGCCGAGGCAAGGCGGATAGCAAAAGAATGCTTAGCCCTCTGAGTTCTTGCTTGACAAGCGACGAAAGGTCGAGACAGAGGCTGGGGGTCTGAACAAGCGTAGACCTCTGCAAAACAACCAACATTAACGATTAATTGGGTTCTGATACTCGCTTGTTCAGACCCTCGCTCCCCTCGATTTGGGGGCTAACACAAATGGAAATTTTTCTGATAAGGCTGTTACAATTCATGCTGGCAATAAGCCTGCTTGTACTTTTACATGAGTTAGGCCACTTCACCTTTGCCAAGATCTTCAAGGTGCGAGTGACAAGGTTCTACCTGTTCTTCAATCCCAAGTTCCATCTCCTCAGCACCTACGACACGTGGGTGCGCCGGCTGCTCAAGCTGAAGCCCGAGGTGGTGCCTACGAAGAAGGACGAAGAAGGCAACGAGACGAAGGAATACGTCGGAACCGAGTATGGAATAGGCTGGCTGCCATTAGGTGGCTATTGTGCCATTAGCGGCATGATCGATGAGACCAACCAGAAGCTTTCTGAAGAGGCTAAACCCTGGGAGTTCCGCACCAAGCCCACCTGGCAGCGACTGCTTATCATGATTGGCGGTGTGCTGGTCAACTTCCTGCTGGCTCTCTTCATCTATTCGATGGTGCTCTTCACTTGGGGTGACACCTATATCCCCGTTGACCAGATGAGCATGAAGTTCAACCAGGAGGCCAAGAGCTACGGCTTCCGCGACGGCGACGTTCTGGTGGCTGCCGACGGCATGCTGTTCAAGGACTTCTCTGCTGATCTCTACCGTAAGCTGTCCGAGGCTCACGACGTGGAAATCGTGCGCCAAGGCAAGCATGAGCATGTCTCTCTGCCTGGCGAGCTCAATCTGCTCAACATGCTGAAGTCCGAGCCACGCTTTGTCGAGCCTCTCATTCCCAATGTCATCGACAGCGTGCTGCCCGCCTCGCCTGCCGCCACGATTGGATTGGCCCCTGGCGACAGGATATTGGCAATCAACGGTCACCCGATTGATTCTCACAACACCTTCCTTTACGAGTTGGGACGTCTGGCAGACCGGATGACGGCGGCCAAGACCCATGACGACAGTCTGAAGGTACGTACGGTGACGCTGACCTTTCAGGGTGCCGAGCAGCACACCACCCAGGTGGTGCTCACCGAAGAGCTGAAACTTGGTTTCGTAGCCCGTTCGCTCTCGACTCTCTACAAGCCCTATACTCGTGAATACGGGCTCTTGGAGAGTTTTCCCGCAGGCATCAAGTACGGTTGGAACGTGTTGGCCGGCTATGTCGATGACATGAAGTATGTCTTCACAGCCGACGGTGCCAAGTCGCTCGGTGGCTTTGGAGCCATCGGAAGCCTCTTCCCGCCCATGTGGGATTGGTACATGTTCTGGAAGATGACGGCTTTCCTCAGCATCATCCTTGCCTTCATGAACATCCTGCCCATTCCCGCCCTCGATGGTGGCCACGTGCTCTTCTTGCTCTACGAGATGATCACCCGTCGCAAGCCCTCCGAACAGTTCATGATCCGAGCCGAGTACGTGGGATTCGGCATTCTTATCCTTCTCATGGTTGTCGCCAACCTGAACGATATCCTTCGTTGGTTAGGCTACATGTAGTTTTATTGTATTATTTGTTATGAGTGTTGAGATACGTAAGGTAACCAACCGGAAGCAGTTAAGAACGTTCATCCAATTCTACTACGACCTTTATCGCGGCAGCCAATATGCCGTGCCCTATCTTTTCTCTGACGAGATGTCCACCCTTCGCCACGACAAGAACCCGTCGTTCGAGTGTTGCGAGGCCGACTATTTCCTGGCCTACAAGGAGGGAAAACTCGTAGGCCGTGTGGCGGCTATCATCAACCACCGGGCTAACGAGCGATGGCAGCTCAGGCAAGTACGCTTCGGCTGGTTCGACTTTGTCGATGATATTGAGGTGAGCGCAGCCCTGCTGCAGACAGTTGAAAACTGGGGACGTGAGCGGGGAATGAACGTGATGGCCGGTCCACTGGGATTTATTGACACCGACCGCGAGGGTATGCTGGTAGAAGGATTCGATGAACTGTCGACAATGTATGTCAACTACAACTATCCTTACTATGCAGAGCACCTGAAGCGCTTGGGGGGCTTTGAGAAAGACAACGACTACATGGAGTATCTGGTGCAGGTACCCGATGTGGTGCCCGATAAGTTTGGCAAGATTGCCAGCATGGTGGAAAAGCGCTACGGGCTGCACGTACACAAGTTCAACCGCCACGAACTGACGTCCGAGGGCTGGGGCCGCGAGGTGTTCCGTCTGGTCAACGACACCTACAAGGACCTCTACGGTTTCTCCAATCTGTCGGAACAGCAGATAGACAAGTTGGTCAACGATTACATCAAGATTGCCGACATGAACTTGATCACAGCCGTGATGGACGGCGACCGCATGATAGGCTTCGGCATCACCTTCCCCTCTTTTTCCCGAGCCTTGCAGCAGACCCGCGACGGTCGCCTCTTCCCTATGGGCTGGTGGCATCTGCTACGTATCCTGAAATGGCACAAGACCGATACCGTTGACCTGTTGCTTATTGGCGTGTTGCCTGAGTACCGGTCGAAGGGAGCCAATTCGCTCATCTTCAACGACCTGATACAGCAGTTCCAGCGCTACGGCTTCAAGTGGGCCGAAGCAATGCCTCAAATGGAGGGCAACGAGGCCGTCCGCTCACAGTGGCAGTATCTTGAATCGCGCCAGCACCGACGTCACCGCTGCTTTAGGAAGAACATCTAAAGGCGCTACGTTTGTACGCTTGACCCAATCATTCCTATCAATATCGTAAGCCTCGCCATCGCACAATGGCGAGGCTTAGTGTGATGATGATGACGTAGACCATCACCGTTTGCAGCACACTGGGATGCAGATGGTCGATGCTGGCGTAGGGCCACCGAGACATGATGGCGAGCGTGGCGTTGAGATGGGTGACGATGAAGAGGATGGTCTTGGCAAGCAGGTTAAATGGGCAGAGCAGATAAGCCAGGCAAAGCCAGAGCACGGCATAGGCGCAGGGAATGACGAGGAGGTTGGTCAAGATGAAATAGAGAGGCAGACGGCCAAAGTGAAAGGCTACAAGCGGCGCCGTACCTATCTGTGCCGCCACACCTACGGCCACGAGTCCCCACAGTATCCGGGCCCACCGATGGAAGAGCAGGAACCTTTCAGGCAGAAAGCTCTCCATTATGGGTAGTATCGTGAGGATAGAGAACACAGCGACGAACGACAGTTGGAAGGAAATATCGAAGACCGCATAGGGGTTGAGCATCAGGATGACGATAGCCGAGAAGCAAAGTGTGTTGAGCGATATGCCATGGTTACCACGCAGGGAGGAGATGCACGTCAGCGAGAGCATGAGGGCCGAACGCACGACGCTGACGCTAAGCCCCGTAAGCAAGGCAAAACTCCAAAACAACAGGATGGTGAGTAATTTTGTCACGATGGAGAAACGGTCAACAAGGGTGAACAGCGAGAGCAGGCAAAAGAGGATACCCATGTGCAGACCGCTCAGCGCCAACACATGCGAGGCCCCCGTCTGTGCATATACATCACGCAGATTACGGGTCAGAGCCGTCTTGTCACCCAGCGTCATGGCCGTCAACACGGCGTAGGCGTCCTTCTCATTGTCAGTCAACGTGCGGTAGCGTTGCATCAGTTGATGCCGCCAGCACAATGCCCGCAGCTTCAGTCGCATGGTGGCGGTCAACTCCCGTTGCGCGACGGGCTTTCGCTGCCAGTCTCCACTACCCACCCAGCAGCGGCCCGTGAAGCCATTGACCCGCAGATAACGACCATAGTCAAAGCGTCCCAGACGTAGCGTGTCGGTAGCCTCTATGCGTGTATGCAGCAACAGCCCGTCACCGGGTTGCAGTTGGCGACTGCGTTTGTCCTTGGCCAGATAACCCTTGATACGACGACCGTTATGAACGAGCAGCAAGTCGGCAGCCATTGATTTCGGCTTCTCTGTCACCTCCGAGATGATCACGGCCTCTACCACCTGCCTATTATCATTTGTCGGAAAGGCAAGCCGTTGCTGCTGACGGCTCATCAGTAGCATGCCTAAGAGTAGCGTACACACCCCGATGCCCACACTCTGCACCACGGGCCATCGCCCCAGCAGGAAAGTGGCCAACAGCGCTATCATCAGCGCCCAGGCACCAGGACAGCATCCGAAGGCATCCTCCAAGAGGATACCCACCACAAGCCACGGGACCACCCGCAACAGCGGTGCCAGATGCAACATTCCTATTCTCCTATGCATGCTCATATTTCTTTCCTCACCCCTCTAAAACAGTAAGAGACCAACGCCAAACGATTGGTGTTGATCTCCCACGCTATAGTGCTTTTTCCAAATAGTCTTATCCCAGCTTAGAGATATGCTTGGCAAGGCTCGACTTCAGGTTAGCGGCCTTGTTCTTATGAATAATATTCGTCTTAGCCAGCTTGTCCAGCATCTTCTGGACTTTGGGATACAGGCTCACAGCCTCCTCCTTGTTGGTCATTGCACGCAGCTTGCGAACGGCATTACGCATGGTCTTAGCGTAATAGTGGTTATGCAAAGCTCTTTTCTTACTTTGGCGAATTCTCTTCACCGATGATTTGTGGTTTGCCATTTTTTTGTTTTGAATTTTGTTTGTAAATGTTTAAAGCTTATAGGTCTTACATCACGAACGATTGCCTTGGGCGGACTCTCCGAAGGGGTTACCCCCTTCAAAAAAATCCTCCGTCATCCCTGTCCCAGCTTTGGCAACTGGTAGCGCAGTCACTGCGCAGATGGCGGATTTAAATTCCTTTTGTAGTCCCTAGGAGAGTCGAACTCCTCTTTAGAGAATGAAAATCTCTCGTCCTAACCGATAGACGAAGGGACCCCTTCGCTTTGCCATTGAGTCATTTTTTGGTGCCCACGGTCTTAAAGCGGGTGCAAAATTACAGCATTTATTTCGATTTGCCAAATTTTCTGAAAAAAAAATGCCTCAATTATTGATTTTTTTGTAATTTTGTCGCGTATGTTGACAAAAACCGAGGCCATTGTGCTTCATTCCTTGAAATATGGCGAGCAGCGCGTCATCGTCGATATGTTTACACGTGCCGCAGGCCGCGTTCCTTTTATCGTGTCCCTACCCCGCACGGCAAGAGGTCGGCTGAAGAAGCAATACTTCCAGCCCATGACGCTGCTGAACATCGAGGCGGACCTGCGTCAGCAGGCCCAGCTACAGCAGTTGCGTGATGCCTCGCTACTGGCACCCCTTGCCTCGTTGCAGGGAGAGCCCACCAAGCTGGCCATCGCCCTGTTTCTCTCCGAGTTTCTCTTTCATGCCCTGAAAGGAGAGCAGCAGGACGAACCTCTCTTTCAGTATATCACCTCCAGCATCCAGTGGCTTGACGGCAGTACCGGCCACTATGCCAACTTTCATTTGGTGTTTCTGATGCGCCTTACGCGGTTCCTGGGTTTCTATCCCAATCTCAGCGACTACACCCCGGGTGCCTATTTCGATATGCGATCGGCATCGTTCTGTGCCGCCGCCCCGCCGCATCATGATCACCTCATGCCACAAGAGGCCAGCCACATTCAGCTGCTCATGCGTATGGACTTCGTCTCCATGCACCTGTTTCGTCTGAGCCGTATGGAGCGCAGCCGCATCCTCCAACTACTCCTCTACTATTATCGTCTGCATCTGCCCGACTTCCCCGAACTGCGTTCCACCGAAGTGCTGCAAAGCCTTTTTGGGTAGGCATTTCCTTAGCTTCTTCGCTGACAATAAATAATATAATCATTAGCAGAAACTCTGTTACCGAAAATATTAACAAAACAAACAATGAGAACATGAAAAAGATATTACTGATGGCCGCAGTCGCATTTATTACCATATTGAGTGTAAATGCACAGAAGATTCATACGGTTGACAAGGATGGTCAGCCCATACCTTACGCCTCTATCTCTACTGAGGCTGGCGATATCATTGGTACCACCGACCTCAATGGTATCCTCAACGATGTGAAAGGGGCTGAGGTGGTGTCGATCACCCATGTCGCCTACAAGTCGAAAAAAGTAAAGGTAGGCCAAGGTGGCCGTGTGACCCTTGAGGATGCCGACTTCCACCTGCCCGAGATTTCCGTCACCAAGAAGCCGCTGGTGTATGTGCAGACTTACTATCGCATCATCTACCAGGATGACGATAGCGAGATGCCTGTTTATTACTATCGTGCCGGCGTGCTCAACAATTCCTACGATAAGAAGACAAAGAAAGTCTCTACCGACGAGGATCATTTCTCAGCCTGCAACATAGGTATTATCAAGACTGCGCTCAACACCGTCTTAAATGCACATATCAAGCAGATGGCAAACCTGAGAATGGGAAAAGTCGAGACTCGCATGAAGAATAACTTTAAGGCTATTGGGCTCACCTTCGTTCCCGACGGCCCCGGCAAGCAGCGCATCACAGATCAGTTTGGCAACGTGGGCTCTGTCACAGATAACCATGAGAAAGGTGAGCGCCGCTATTCCTACGATTCACATCAGTTGGGTCAGCACAAGATTCAGGCTACAGGCAGCGACAAGAAGAAGGCAAAGGCCGAAAAGCGGGAAAACAGGAAAAAGAATCGTAAGGATCAGGACTTTACCGTCTATCGCATCGACGAGGATGGCAACTACACGCCTGAGGACTTCGTCATGTCGCAGCGAGCTACCACCTACGACAATGAGAAAAATAATAGTCATACCAACATGATGATGCAGGTGTTCACCGTCGATCGCGCCTACGTCACTAAGGACGAGCTAAAGAAGCTGAAGAAGGAAAAGAAGATGAAGATGACCTATCAGAACCTGCAGCAGTTGGAGCGCAGCCACAACATCCCTCCCCTGCCGGCAGAACTCCAGAAGCGCATCAATGAGGTAGTGAAATAACTAATATGAAATTCTTACGTATATGAAATCATTAATCAATCGCATATTGCAGGACGGCCACTGTTTGGACGGTGGCATTCTGAAGGTGGATAGGTTTATCAACCACCAGATGGACCCCTACTTGATGAAACAGGTAGCAGTGGAGTTTATGAACCTCTTTGCCGAGGCACGCCCTACGAAGATCCTGACTGTCGAGGCATCGGGTATTGCCCCTGCGGTGATGCTGGGCTATATGATGGAACTGCCCGTAGTTTTTGCCAAGAAGAAAAAGCCGTCAACAATGGCCGACTTCCTGGTAACGACGGTTCGCTCGTTTACCAAGCAGAACGACTATACGCTGATTATCAGTCGTGAATATCTGTCGCCCACCGACCGTGTGCTCTTCATCGACGACTTCTTAGCCTTCGGCAATGCCGGTATGGGTATAATAGACCTGTGCCGACAGGCAGGAGCCGAACTGGTGGGCATGGGTTTCATCATCGAGAAGGAGTTCCAAGGCGGTCGCAAGGTGTTGACAGAGGCTGGCGTGAAGCATATCGAGTCGCTGGCCATCATCGAGTCGCTTGATAACAATCAGATTAAGCTGAAAGGTGTCAGGGTCAGGAAGGTGAATTTCTACGAAGAGGCCAACCGCTGCCTGCTGTGTCAGGATGCCCCCTGCACCAAGGCCTGCAAGACGGGTGACCCTGCACGAGCCATTCGTGCCATCCGCTTCGATAACCACAAGCCCGCCCTACGCTGGGTAAAAGACTGCACCAACGGCGATTTCGAACGGGCAGAACAGGCCTGTATCCACTATAACTGGCCTATCCGCATCAAGGAGATGCTGCGCAGCATCCATAAGGACGACGTGGACGACAGCCATTATCCCGCTCTGGCCATTGACTTCTGCGGCATACATTGCGAAAATCCGTTCTTCCTGGCCTCGTCGGCCGTCTGCACCAACTATGAGATGGTGGCACGTGCCTTCGATGCTGGCTGGGCAGGCGTATTCTACAAGACCATCTGCCTGCAGGAAATCAAGGAGGTGTCGCCACGCTTCGATGCCATGCATAATAATGCCACACATGGCGACTTCTACGGTTTCCGCAATATGGAGCAGTTGAGCGAGAATCCTGTGGAGAAGGACTTCTACATCCTGCATGAACTGAAAAAGAACTACCCCTCCAAAGTGGTCATCGCGTCCATCATGGGACAGACCGAGGAAGAGTGGATCAAACTGGCGAAGATGGCTGAGGAGGCGGGCTGCGACGCCGTGGAACTGAACTTCTCTTGTCCGCAGATGAAACACAAGGGCATGGGTAGCGACGTGGGCCAGAGTCCCGAGCTGGTGAAGACCTATACCGCCTGCGTGAAGCAGAGTGTGAAGATTCCCGTCATTTCAAAGATGACGCCCAATATCACCCATATCGTAGAACCCGCTGCTGCTTGCGTAGAGGCGGGTGCCGATGCCATCTCGGCTATCAATACCATTAAGAGCGTGACGATGGATGCCGATGCCGAGGTAGCAGGACAGCGCACCATCTCGGGCTATTCAGGCCGCGCCGTCAGACCTATTGCCTTGCGTTATGTCCTCGAACTGGCACAAGGTTTAAAGAATACCGAGCTGAGCGGTATCGGCGGCATCGAGACGTGGCGCGACGCCTTGGAGTTCATCCAGTTGGGATGTAACAACGTACAGGTGTGTACGGCTGTGATGCAGTACGGCTACCGCATCATCGATGACCTTATCCTCGGCCTGCAACGTTACATGGCCAAGCGAGGTATCAGCGAACTGAGTCAGCTTGTTGGCGAGCAACTGCCGAAGTTCCTGAAGCCTGACCATCTGGACCGCGACACCATCATTTATCCGAAGTTCGACAAGGAACTGTGTGTGGGTTGTGGACGCTGCGAGGTGTCGTGTAGCGACGGCGGACATCAGGCCATCGTCTTCGATAGCGTGACCCGTCGTCCTCGCCTTGTAGGTACCAAGTGCGTCGGCTGTCACCTCTGCCGTCTGGTCTGCCCCACAGGAGCCATTGGCACAACAAAGCGCATTAGCAAGAAAAAAATATGAGCAAGAGTAAACTATCAAGCCGCATCACTTGGCGCGTCATCCTGATTATGGTGATCTTCAGTGTGTTTATCATTGGAGCGGTTTTCCTGTTTGATATAGGTGTTTCGATGGTACAAAGTCAAGATCGTGCACAATATATAATAGATGTGGTAGAAGGCAAGTTGACGACCATGCTGAATGGCGTGGAAATAACGGCAACGAACAACGTGGACGAGTTCGAGGAAAATTTAGACAACCCGGAAAAGCTGTTCAAAGCTATGGAGCACGAATTGCGGTTTAACAATCGCTATCTGGGCTGTGGCATAGGTTTCGAACCGGATTATTATCCCAGTCAGGGCCGCTGGTTCGAGCCCTACGTGAGATTGGTGGACAGCACCCATGTGGAGCGTAAACAGATCGGATCGGCTCAGCACGACTATCATAACCAGGAGTGGTACTTAAAAGGACGTAGTTTAGAGCGGGGAAAAGGCTATATGACAGATCCCTATTTCGATAATGATGGCGGAAGGAGTCTTCTGAGCACCTACGTCATGCCCGTTTTTGACCGTCAAGGTCGCAGGGCGGGCGTGTATGGCATTGACCTGAATCTTAGTTGGATAGAACAAACGATTACCAACGAGGAACAAAGGGTCAAGAATTTGTCACTCATAGAGGAAGACCCGGATGATACTGATGAGGAAAACAATTTCTTCATCCAGATACTTGACAGTAAAGGTAAGAAGATTGCCGGCTCGGAAACCCTTGACAGCGAAGTGCTGGAGACCGTTATGAAAGAGGATAGCATAGGATTTAAGAAATTGAAGGGAAAGAACTTCAAATACTATATCAGTTCTAAACGGTTAGCCAGCACAGGCTGGACGCTGGTCGTGGCCCAGCATAAAGATTTCGTATATTATGATGGCTACCTACTTGGTATCGTTCTCTTGTTCTTCATGGGCCTCGGCGGCATCGTCATGTTCATCTTTACGAGCCATGGCATCCGCCATGCCGTCAAACCGCTGAGCTTTCTTTCCGATTCTGCCCAGGAGGTAGCTCACGGAAACTTCGACGCACCGTTGCCGACGTTCAAGCATCAGGACGAGATAGCCCAGTTGCGCGACTCGTTTAGTACCATGCAGCAGTCGTTGAAGCAGTATGTGGATGAGCTGAGGGCATCGACTGCTGCAAAGGCTTCGTTAGAGAGTGAACTGAACGTGGCCCACAACATCCAGATGTCGATGCTGCCCAAGACGTTCCCGCCTTTCCCCGAGCGCCAGGACATTGAACTCTATGGCACACTGAAGCCTGCCAAGGCTGTGGGCGGCGACCTCTACGATTTCTTTATCCGCGACGAGAAGTTATTCTCCTGCATCGGCGACGTGTCGGGCAAGGGCGTGCCCGCCTCACTGGTCATGGCCGTCACGCGAACACTATTCCGCAATGTCGCAACTCACACCGCTGAGCCAAGCCACATTGTGGAGACCATGAACAATGCCATCAGCGACAGCAACGACAACAATATGTTCGTCACGCTGTTCGTCGGTGTGCTTGACCTGAGGAAGGGCCGCTTGCACTACTGCAATGCCGGACATAACGCCCCCTATTTCCAGGGCGTCTTGCTTCCCTGTGACCCCAACATACCTGTCGGCGTGATGTCTGACTGGACCTTTACCGAACAAGAAATGGAGATGACCTCAGGCAGCATCCTATTCCTCTATACCGACGGACTGACGGAGGCCGAGAATGCCCGACAGGAACAATTCGGAGAAGAGCGTTTGAAAGATATTGTTACTACGTTTAAAGGAGCACCTCGGGAGCTGATAGAGACCATGACTGGTGCGGTGCACCAGTTTGTTGGTGACACTGAGCAAAGTGACGACCTCACTATGCTTTCTATCAAATATACGTCACAGCAATCATGAAGGATATGAATATGAAAAAGATTCTAATGATATTTGCCGCCATGATGATGATCGGTGCGGTAAGCGCCAATAACGATAGTACAGCTGTCAGTAGAAAACGGGTAGCTGTCGTGCTGAGCGGCGGTGGTGCGAAAGGCATGGCACACATCGGTGTGCTGAAGGTGCTGGAACGGGCGGGCATACCCGTCGACATCATCACCGGCACGTCAATGGGCAGCATCATCGGCGGTCTCTACGCCATCGGCTACAATGCCAATTCGCTTGACTCGATGGTAAGGATACAGGACTGGAGCTACGTCATCACCGACAAGGAGGACTTGCGCCGTCAGAGTATCAGCGACCTGCGTAAGCAGAACACCTATCTGTTCTCGACGGGCCTGACCATCGGCAAACGAGACATGCAAGCCGGTGGTATCATCAAGGGCAAAAACTTAGCAGAGCTGTTCAACCAACTCTGCGTGGGATTTACCGACTCGCTCGACTTTTCCCGTGACCTGCCCATACCCTTTGCCTGCGTGGCGACAGACATCGTTGACAATAGCGAAGTGGATTTCCATAGTGGATGGTTGCCAAAAGCCATGCGCGCCTCGATGGCCATACCTGCAGCTTTCTCACCCGTGAGAATCGGCAAGAAGGTGCTGGTGGATGGTGGACTGAAGAATAACTATCCGGCAGACCTGGCCAGAGAGATGGGTGCCGACATCATCATCGGTGTCACCGTGCAGGGCGAGCCGAAAGTGTCAGAGGACTTAGGCAATACGATGAGCATTCTGAGCCAGATTATCGACGTGAATTGTAAGAACAAACTCGACGAGAACCTGGCCATCACCGACCTGCACCTGCAAGTCGATACCAAGGGCTATGGCTCGGCCAGTTTCTCACAGGCTGCCATCGACACGCTCATCCGCCGTGGCGAGGAGTTGGCGATGAGTCATTGGGATGACATCATCGCCCTGAAGCAGCGTATCGGCATCGACGAGACGTTCCGTCCCACCATCCTGCATCCGTTGCGTCCTAAGGTGATGACGGAGAAGCAGCGCGTCCTTAGATATACTTTCGAGAACATGACGCCGCAGGACGAGCGTTTCCTGCGCCAGAAGTTTCATCTGAAAAGTACGGAGGCCCTCCAGAACAGTTGCGACAGCATCGATGTCAGTCTGGAACAGGAACTGACCACATCGATGCGTGTGGACTTGTTCTATCAGACGGCCGAGTGCAGACTGGTGCCCGAAAGACTACAGGTAGGCGACGGTGTGCAAGTGATCCTCTCGGCTGGCGACAAGAAGTCGATACAGCTACATGCCGGTGTACGCTTCGACACGGAAGAATATGCCGCCGTACAGCTTGGTCTTGACATTCCGTTGAAGACAGCCATTCCTATCAATACTGACATCACATTGCGACTGGGCAAGCGCATGATGGCTCAAGGCGAAATCACCGTCCATCCCAGGAGTTTTACCCGTCCTACGCTCAGTTATTCGTTTCATCGCAACGACGTGGACATCTATTTGGACGGAGACCTTGACTACAACATCCATTACAATCAGCTCCAGGCCGAGTTTCTGCCCATCAACTTCTATCTGCGCCACTTCAACCTGCAGATGGGACTACGTTGGGACTATATACACTATCGTAACAAGCTCGGCTCGGAAACAGCCTTGCAGGTGACGCTTAAAAACGAACACTTCTACAGCTACCGTGCCCGGTTGAACTACAACAGCGAGAACGACTGGTACTTCCCTTCTCGAGGTTCTCGCTTCAAGGCAGAGTATGCCTACTTGACCGACAACTTCACCCAGCTCGACGACAAGCCTGGCATGAGTGAGGTCAACGCCAACTGGCGAACATCCCTTCCCATCGGTAGCCGTTTCACTCTCCAGCCCATGCTCTATGGCCGTCTGCTTTTCGGCAGCACCATTCCGCCTGTCTTCGGCAACACCATCGGCGGAGATTGGTTCGGCCACTATGTGGAGCAGCAGATGCCTTTCGCCGGCATCGGCAACATAGAGTACGTCAGTCATCAGTTTGTAGCCGCCCAACTACAGGCACAGGAGCGTATCGGTGCCAACAGCTATATGCTGCTCCGTGTGGTCGGTGCCCAGCAGTCTGACCGTATGAAAGAACTCTTGGACTACCGTACGTTGTTTGGCGGACAGATTGCCTACTACTATAACACAATCGTTGGTCCGGTAGGAGCCACCATCGGCTATAGCAACCGCACCAAGGAGCCGTACTTCTTCCTGAACCTCGGATATGAATTCTAATTAACTGAACTTTCGGAAGTAAAACAGGAAGTTAAAATGGAAGTTAAAATGGGAGTTATACAAGGACAATACCGTGTAGGCGGGCAGCATCCAAAGCTATTGTCCAGCCAGCGTTGCTGGCTTAACTTCCTGCGCGAAGCGCATAACTTCCTATTTAACTTCATTCTATAACTTCCGAAACTTAAATAATTAATTAAAATGATGCATGGTCTAAAACTTTTAACAGCAACACTCCTTCTCGCCATCTCAAATGAGGTCTGTGGCCAGAATCGCGACCAACAAATAAGGGCGAAGGTGGACAGTGCCCTTTCCGCCCGTTACTACAAGACCCCCTACGATACAAACTACGTCGTTCGTCCAGAGGGGAAATTGACATTGAAGGTAAGGCTGAACCAGACGGGCAACGATTTCCATGCGAAGGGAACGGTGAACGGTATCTACTCGAAGGCTGATCTGAAAACCAGCCACAAGACCACCATGAGTATTGCAGCCTCCTATCGAGGCCTATCGGCTGCCGTGGCTATCAATCCATACAAGATGAGCGGTGCCTACAAGGACTACGAGTTCAACCTCAACTACTACAGCAGCCGCATCAGCCTCGACTTCAGCTATCAGCGATCGGAATCCCTGGCGGGCGATGTCTATCGTGGGGATCGTGAAGTGCAGGCAATGGAATCAGGCGACCTCACTTTGAAGGTGGTTAACCTGGCGGGCTACTATGCCTTCAACCATCGCCATTTCTCCTATCCAGCCGCCTTTTCCCAAAGTTACATCCAGCGCCGTTCGGCAGGCTCATGGCTCGCTGGCTTCAGCTATCAGGGAGGCATCATCGAGACAAGCGACGAACTGAAAGCTAAGAATCCAAACGCTCCTGACGTCAGCATCGATGTCGGTCATGTCGGTATCGGCGGCGGGTATGGCTACAACTGGGTGCTTGGCAAGAAATGGCTGCTTCACTTCTCCATGCTGCCCACCTTCGTAGTCTATAACCGCAACAAAATGACGGTCAACGGCAATGACAAGCAAGCCAAGCGCATGCGCTTCAATATGATTTTCAACGAGCGTGCCGCCATCGTTTATAACTTTTCACCCTACTACTTCGCAGGTACCACCCTCGTAATGAACAACTCCGTCTTCGACGACGATGTCGTGGTTGTCAATCAAAACAAATGGCGTGCCCGCATCTTCTTTGGGCTGAGACTATAATAACCAAACTCAAGTTTCGGAAGTTATAATGGAAGTTATGCGCTTCGCGCAGGAAGTTCATTTTAACTCCCATTTTAACTCCCATTTTAACTCCCATTTGAAAAAAATGCATGGTTTTTCTGGCTCGAGCCGT
>Ga0326513_10001387_pt1 | contig 19188 bp, 25 predicted proteins | sample 2_2465_0518_D_FD_203654 | JGI IMG/M metagenome (GOLD analysis project Ga0326513, IMG submission 203654) | Bovine rumen microbial communities from UC Davis, California, United States - 2_2465_0518 | ecosystem: Host-associated > Mammals > Digestive system > Stomach > Rumen | place: USA... | reverse complement strand
CTCAAAGAATAAATGTGGAAAATGCAAATTAAATCATATTTGTGATGGTATAAAGGATCTTAATATTCCTAAACCGGAAAATATCGGCGAAGGATCACCTATCCTCGACGTGCTTTATTATAGACACGGATGGTTTGAAAAGGGTACTTTTTGAGTTCAAGATAGTTGAAGATAAAATGAATTGAACTCAAGATCTCCGCGATTTTCGCGCATTTTGAAAATATTAGGCAAGAAATGATCATCACAAACCTTTCATAAACCTCATAAAATCAAGCTTTTCTAAAATCGAACAAAGTACCTGTGAGAATGGTACTTTTAAGTGTATGAAAATCCTAAATAAGTTGCCTTTTCTTCGTGAAAATCATATAATGAATTAAACAAAGAGGTTTATTATGGATTCCAAAGAAATTAAATTACTAAAAGAATTGCTTGAAAAATATAAGGATCATATCTATCTTAACATGCCACGAGACGATGCTCCTAGAACTAAACTCGAGAACATCAAAATCTATGGTGATAGTATTCTTTTACATTCCAGAGGCTATTGCAACAATCACGAGGAATAGAAATGAAATTTGATAAAACCAAGTCAGTGTGGTATCAGAGATACCTTCCACAAACTATCGACGATGTTATTTTACCTGATACTATTAAAGCAAAGTTAAAGAAGTACATCGAGAACGATAGTCTTCCGGCTTTAGGATTTTGGAGTGCTGAACCTGGACTAGGTAAGAGTAGTACTTGCAACGCGATTATTAAGGACTTAGGTTGCGAGGCAATGTTCATCAACTCCTCCATGGAACGCAGTATTGATGTTATCCGCACTAAGATCCAAGCCTTTGCTAGCGCTTGCTCCTTTGACGATAAGAAGAAGTTAGTTGTGATGGACGAGTTCGATAATTTTACTCGTGACGGCATGGATGCTTTTCGCGCATTTCTAGATGAGTATAGTGCTAACTGCGCCTTTATCTTTACAGGAAATTACAAAGAGAAGGTCAAGGAACCACTTCTGAACCGTCTTGAGAACTACGATTTCATGGACTTCAAGAAAGAGGAAATGATTAAACCAATCTTTGAGAGATTGTGTTTTATCCTAGATAATGAAGGAGTGAAGTACGAGCAGAAAGACCTAGCACCGATTATTAAGACTTTCTATCCATCAATCAGAAAGATGGTTGGAGCACTCCAGAGATTATCAGTAGAGAAGGATGGTAAGCTAGTTCTAGATGTTAACGAGGGTAGTTTAGACAATCTAAATAGTTATGATGAACTAATGGAGTTAGTACATCCTCAGTCATATCTAAATATGGTTCAGAAGGTTAATTCAATCACTAATGTTAATGGCATCTATACCTATCTATATCACAACTGCACAAAATACTTCCGTGAAGAATGTCTGCCTCAGGTCGTTGTTGTCATCGCGAAGTATCAGGATATGTCGGTAAATGCAAGAGATCTTAATCTAAATCTATGCGCGTGCTTGACCGAGTTAATGAATTTTAGGAGTTAACATGGAAATTGTTTTAATAATTTACATGGCGGGAGTGTTATTGTATCTAATAGCAGTATTTTTTATGCGTGGTTATACCGGTACCAATTATAGAGCCAGGGATTTTCTAGAAGCTCTTTATTGGTTTTTGACATTGTTCGCATATCTAGGCTACTATTTCAAAATGAGAAAACTAAAAAAGGAAAAGAAAGATGGAAACAAATCTTAATTATAATATTGACCACAACGATTCTTCTAGTGGTTTACCTTGGAAAGTCTGGAGAAATGTCTATAACACAGTAAAGGATGGATTCTGCTACAATCTCGCAGATTTAAGAGTGATAGAAGAAGAGGATATTAAGACAATCATTTCGAAAGCTAAAGAAGCTTTTGGTGAGCCTAAGTTCTACGATTATTCTTTACGTGATGAGAAACACTTCAAGTATGTGTTTAATACTGTACGATTCGAGTTCAGCAATGCTCAGGAACTTGCTCTTGAGATTTCTGCAAAGAATGAGGATGATCTATACACTGCATGGAAGATCTTTAAAGAAGTATTTGAGAGTAGAAAGAACAAACTAAGAATTTCTCTGAACCATTTCTATGTTGATTTTGGTCAGATCACATCTTTCGTTTCTGATATTGAAGAGAAAGATATTGGAGCAGAACCTAAATACACACCTTACATCGATATTGATGAGATGTTCTCTCAGTTCTTTAAGGGAAGAGAAAATATTCTGATGTTTGTGGGACCAAGCGGCTTAGGTAAGTCTAAGTTAAGTTCTTTGGCAATTAAGTATATGTTCAATCACCCTGAGGAGTTTGATAAGTCAGGCTATGAGGAAGTTGTCACCGTTAAGTCAACTCAGGTTCTAGCGAGTGATGAGTTCTGGCATAATCTGCAGGTGATTAAGCCTAAGCTAGTTCTAATCGACGATCTTGACTTTATGTTAGGAGCACGAGATGAAGAGATCACCAGTGGTCACGATGCACAGAAAAATGCATTCTTGAACCAGTTCCTAAGTTTCTCTGATGGTATCATTAAAACCAATACTAAGTTCATCATCACCACTAATCAGGATATTGACGACATTGATAGTGCCTTATTACGTAAGGGAAGATTATTTGAGATCATTCAGTTACGACCTCTAACCAAGGATGAATGCGAGAAGATCTTTAAGGAGGAATGTCCAGATAAACCTGTTCCTGAATTTAAGGATGAAACCTTAGCAAGTGACCTATCCTATATCATCAATAGTTCTAAGGTCGTGGTAAAGGATTATCTCAAGGAGAAGTTACAGACTAGAGTCCTGAAGATTAAGAAAAAGAAGAAGATCTCTTTAGGACTATAAACAAGGGGACTCTGTCCCCTTTAGGAGAAACAATGATAGAAATCCATGAAGTGTTTCCGAGTTATTATGATTATCTTAAGAATACCGATGACATTTTGACTTTTGACGATGGCTTGTATTCGCAATACCTGTTTTTAAAACAGAATCCTGAAGTTTGCAAACGCAGCATCGTCTTTATTTCAACAAATATCATCCGTGATGAAGCTTATGATCCAATAACTGCAGTAGTACTTTGCGACGAAGCACATATGCTTCATGATCGTATTGTTAGTGACGATCGTGCCTATATGTCAGTTGCCGAGATCAAGGAACTCCGTGATTTAGGTGTCACAATAGGTTATCATGGACATAATCATATTTTTCTGGGTAAACTAAAACCTTCTCAGAAAGCACTAGCCATAAAGAACGAAGTCATTGAATCTGTAAAATTCAATGATGAACATAAAATCTTTAGTAATATATTCTGTAGCCCTTACAATGATTATAGTGTCCTGAAATTCTATATTAAATATTATGAGACTAAAATCGGAAAGATGCAGTATGTAGAAAATAGAACTCCTCTCGAAACGTTATTGGGACTTGATATCAATAATAGATGGATGTACAAAATCCCTTGCAGAAATGCAAAAACAAATGTATACTAAGATCAAACATTTAAGGGCAAAATATGATCATTGAACTGAAAAATTACCTGAGCAAAGTTTTTGGAAAAAAGATTTTTACTTTTAGAATTTGTGATAATGACAGGACAGAGCTTTATCAAATCATTGCCAGAACCCAAAAGGAAGCTTGGTCTAAGATGGATAAAATTCATGATCCTTCGGACACTTCAGTGAATATTCAATTAACTAGAGTTCAAAGGTATTGACATGTTTATTAAATGCGATAATAAAGATATATTCTGGTGCTTACTTTACGAAGGTTGGTCTTGCGGTACTAAAGACGGGTTTACCATCGGAATCAAGGATGGATTCAGAAAGATTGATCCTAAGAAATTAGAAAAATATAAGGAAGTATTCCATGCCGAAATTTCTGAAGATGGTCCGGAGTTCGATGATTATAGAACTTTGCAAGAATACAACCCTCGCTGGTTAATTGGAATGGGTGCACAGAATTATTACAAAAAATATTTCGGAACATATAATGTAAATGATTTATAAAATTGATGAAACCTATGCTCTTATTCAAGATGATCCTGCAAGACTTCAAAGGATGTTTGATTTTTTGAAGGTGGAAAGAGACGGGGCATATTTTGAGACTTTAGTGCAGAGGGGCATAAAATCCCCTTTTAATTATTTCAGCAAAATAACCGATAAAGGCCTAGTTGTTTATTTAGGGCATCTGGATATGTTATCACGGGCCTTCGGACTAACAATTCCTGAAGATATTTTTGATGATCACTCAGTGGGATTTTCAGAAGAAGATATTGATACTTATTACAAGGAATTATCGGATAAAAAGATTTTACCTTTTGAACCATATGATTATCAATTGAAAGCTTTTAAAGGAGCTATTCTCGGAAAACGTCAGATTTGCCGTATGTGTACTTCAGCGGGTAAATCCCTAACTATTTCTCTGATTGCTGATTTCTACCGAACCAGAGGTCTAAAGGGTTTACTTGTTGTTCCTAACATCAACCTTTTAACTCAGTTTAAGTCTGATATTGAAAGTTACAATCTCTTAGACCTCTATAAAGGAGTCCGTTGTTTAGGTGGCGGTATCGAAATTGCTGAAGATACCTTTAACTGTGACCTGTTGATTACTACTTGGCAATCTATGATGAACCACAAGGATAAGTTATCCAATTTTGATTATCTTATCGAGGATGAGGTTCATAAAGAGAGTGCTGAAGTTGCTGGAGATATTTGTAGAAGTTGTAACCATATTTCTAGAAAGCTCGGTTTTACCGGAACCCTTCCAGAGGATAAGGTTCATGTAATGGAACTCTTAGGATTGTTTGGAAAAGTGAAAACCTATATCACTGCCAGAGAACTAATCGACAGAGGGTTAGGTACTCCAATTAAGATCAACACCATTTTCTTTGAGTATGATAGAGACACTAAAAACCTTATCAGAAATGAAAAGGCATATCCAAAGATTTTACAACATATCAAAGAGTATGAACCACGTAATGATTTTATTGTAAAGTTACTACTAAAACTAAGAATGAAGAATGAAAATTCTTTATGTCTATATCAGCATACTGAACACGGTAAAGAGTTATTCCGAAAGGTGATGAAAGCTCTATACCCTGACGTCGAGGTGGAAAACAAGGATATAACAGGAAAGAAGTCATTCGAGTTTCAGCAAAAGTATCATGTATACTTTATGAACGGTGAAGACGATGCTAAGACTAGAGAGCACACAAGAAAGGCTCTAGAAAACGATTTTGATGCTATTCTGATTGCCAACTTTGCTCTTATGAGTACTGGTGTGTCCATAAAAAGGCTTCATAACCTAGTCCTTGGAAGTCCTTTAAAAGCATATACTACCGTGACCCAATCTTTAGGCCGTGGAATGAGACTTCATAAAGATAAGAAGGAGTTCAACGTCTATGATTTAGTTGACGATATTGGATACCGTTATCATACAGGTGTGTTCTGTAAGAGCTACAACCATAGAATGTCTACCTCCTATGTTCGCGAAGAATACCCCGTCAAAGAATTTGACGTGAAGATCTAAAAAAGGGACCTTTAAGGTCCCAAATCGTTTAATCTCCGGTCCAGCCACCACTACCAGTAGCAGCGTAATAATCAGAAACTGACAACGCACCACGACTAAGTTTTACAAAGTTACCGTAATCCGTCCTTTTAATCTTAGGGTTTAGTTCATAGTGTACTTTGTGGCATCCAGGCAAAAGAGGCCAAATCTTAGCAAGTGATGAAGGTACTAGATCAAAGAACTTAATACCCTTCAGTTCGAGCTCAATATGCTTAGAACCACTTCCTTTTACAATCTTTTGCCTTGGGAATATTCCGCCATGACATATAAAAGGTTTCTGCACCTTCTCAATATCTGTATCAAGAATAATAAAGTCGACTTTATTGCCCTTTATTTCATTAACCTTTAACCACACTGCATCCTCGTATTCTGGTGGATCGCCGGCGGTTCCGGAAATAAAAACAACATCACCAGTCTTGAGGTACTTCAAATCATCTCTAAGTTTAATGCCAAGACCTTTCTCAAGTTCTTCCTGAGGCACATAGACAGTGTATATCTTACGACCTTTCAAGAAGGCTTCATCGCCAAAAAAATAATATCCAATTGATAGGTACTCTTCTTCAGGGTTATACTTGATTTGAACCACTGCTGGGAAATAACCACCATTCTTCTCTTCGTATACTGAACTGGACTTTCTCTTTATAGCATCTTTAATATCTTCAATAATATGATCTCTTGTATGAGGGTATCTGGTACCGCCAGCGGCCTTAAAAATCACCTCAGCTTGCTTCCAACTGAACTTCTTAAATGGCTTACTCTTTAAAAAGTTTGTCATTGTCTGTGATAAGTTTTTTGGGATTTTCGAATCTACAAATTTGGCCAGTGTGAATATTCCCACCACCCCCTTATCCAAGGAAGAAAACATACCCTCAGGAGCATCGTACAAATATTTTTTAATCTCGTCCGGCTTGAGCTGCAGTCTGGTAAGGTCTTCGTTCAAATACACCGATTCTACTAATTGTTTAAATTTCATTTTAGCCTTCCTTTTATTAGTCTTTTCATTATTTATATAACCAACTTTTTCAATCGGAGCATGATCTCCTTCATGTTTTTAATATTTTTATAAAAAGTGTATGAAAAAATGTAGGAAAAATATGTAAATATTTAAAAGACGATAGGAGGTCTATTATGGTACAAGCAGTTGGAAATCAAGCATACATCAATGCAATCAAGGGTACCGAGTTCGAAGGTATGTCCATCCAGATGATGGCTGCCATGGTTATGCTTGAGGTTGGTGCAACCAAGAAGAAAGAAGCAGAGATGAAGATTTCTGACATGAAGGCTCAGAACGATAAAGCAAAGGCACTGAATAATCTGCTGGACAGAATGAACGGCGAGCTCGGCAAGTACACCAAGGATGAGGATAAGGATAAGGCTGGCAGAGCTATAGTTTTAGCTAAGTATATGGTTGAAGCAAAAGGCTTAGGTGTTGATATATCTAATTGGGTTGGATCTAAATCTTCAGATCAAGTACGAGCTATTACTTCTGGCATTCAGCACATGGCTGAAAATTGTAACTCTGATAACCAAACACAGATGGTTAAACTACAAGATTTTATGGGTCAATATAATAGTTTCGTAAGCGGAGCATCTGATCAGATTAAGAATGCTAATCAGATTTTACAAGGTCTGGCAAAGAATTAACGGAGGTGTGCTATGGCTAGTGATTTCTTCATTAAGATCGACGGAATTGATGGTGATTCCAACGATAAAGGTCATGGTAAGTGGATTGAGGTTATCTCATTTTCCCATGGTTCAGAACAGAACGTTGGAGCCGGTAGAGCAACTGATGTGTCAGGCAGAGGTAGCTTTATACCATTCAGGTTCACACACCTGATTGATAAGGCAACTCCTAAATTACAACAGTTCTGTATGTCCGGACAGAAAGTTGCTAAAGTTCAGTTCCAAGTCTGTAGAGCGATAGCCGGTAAACAGGAACCAATTTATGAAATTACCATGGAGAACGTTAAGATTTCAAAGACTTTTGTGAAGTCCGTCTCAGAGGGTTCAAAAGATAGTCTGCTTGACTCTTTTAAGGGTGTAGATGAAAATTATCTACCTCTAGAGGAAGTCTGCTTAATCTGCGGTAAGATAACTTGGAAATACACATCTATAAAGCCAGACAATTCTAAAGATGGAGCTGTCGAGGCTAACTTTAATCAAATAGAAAATGCTTAAAATATTTTAAGGAATTTAAGGAAGCTAAAAAAGCTTCCTTTTTTCATATAAATATTGTAAAATGATTTTAAAGGGGAAAAAGATGTTTAAAAAGCTTGTAGAAGCTGTATTTCCAGTACAGGAAGATTATCTTAAAAAGTTGCCTGCGGGGGCAGATCCTAACGATTACGAGTATGCTGATGACCGTGGATATTTCAAGGTTAGAACAGGTGCCAGTAAGATTGCTGCTCCTCACCTACAAACATGCCGGAATTTTATTAAGGCTAAAAAACCGTTTAAAAAGTTTAGTTGGAAACAGTTTGAAGTGATTCTAAAAGCAGTTGATGCTAAGTCCGTAAGTGGTTGGGAGAAGTTTGACATTCAGAATATTGTGTACAACCCTCGATTTACAAAGGCTGTTGCTTACTCCAGTTTAAAGTATCCAGCATGCTGGTGTTGCAAGTGGTTCGCGGAAGAAGGGTATTTAGCTGTTGGTTTCTGGCTGGAAGACGATTATGCCTTCTTAAAAGGTGGCAAAGAGCAGACCGTGTATATTGAAGCTTCTGACATTGAGAAGTTCTTTGGTAAAAAGATTACAAATACCGGCTTAGGTAGTGAGTATGAAGCCGGTGACGTTGTGAGAGTCGAAGCTTACGGTAAGAAGAACGGTAAAGATTACGCAGATGGTTATGTTGCTGAAATTACTGATATTAAGGGTCCTTGGGAATTATCTCTTAAAGTTTGGGATATGAAAAAGGGTCTGAAAGATGCCAGTGACTGGGGCTCTCAGAAGTACGCAGAATTCTATGACGGTCAGCGTTGTTATTCTACAAAGGTTGGCACCTTTGACCTAAGTATTAAAACCTTAGATATTCCAAATGGTGATGGCCGTGCTCCATGGTGTGACATTACTAAGAATATTGATTTATCTAAAGTGAAGAAATACCTGGAATCAGGAGTAAACTGGTCTACTATTACAGTTAATCTGGCACCACGTCAGGCCGGAGTATACGCAAAGATTGATCACGGCTTTAAGAAATAATGTGAAGGGGTATTAAATACCCCCTTTTAATTTAGGAGATTTGATATGACCTTAAGAGACCTAGTACAGTTATTTGATTTACCTTTAAGAGTACAGAAAACCTTATCTAAAGTCCAAGACTTCGCGAGAGAACATGCGGATGATTTTTTCAAAGAGGAAGATATAGCCTCAGACTTATACGGAGCTGTAGAAGCTAACTTTAATCAGATAGAAAATGCCTAATGTTTGATTTTCAACGAAATTAAAAAGGTGTCTTTAGACACCTTTTCTTTTATAATTTAAACATAAGGTTAAGAAATGAATAGGAGATTTGAATATGAACTCATCAATTTGTGAAAACTTCCGCAAAGACTTCGCTTTAGCAATGAAAGATCTTGAGAAAAAGTACGGCGTTAGCGTTTCTCTTGGAAACATTAGATTCGATAATACCAGTTTTTCATCTAAGATTGAGGTTCAGGAAACTACTAATGTTCCTTCCTTTATACCTTCAAACCTAATCACCGAGTACAATGATTTAGTAAACGGTGTGTTTGCCAAGTTCAGTAAAAATCTTAGCAATTGCAAATCATTAAAGGATGCATTTGATAATTGTAAAACCGCTAAGATTGAAGGACGCAATTGGGTTGTGATTGGATATAGCAAACGTGCTAGAAAATCGCCTTTCTTAGTTATGGATGATCACTTTAACGTTTGCAAAATTTCTGAGAATACCTTAGGTAAGTACTTCCTATAGTTAGGAATTTTTTGTAAACCAACTTAAATAAGCAATTAAGTTTTTAGATTCTACGGGATATTCATATGTAACTGCTTTCTCGTAGAATCCAAACTTTTGCAAAGCCAGGAATTTGATATTGTAATCATCATCCTTAGCTTTCAAAGTAACTGCCGCAATCTTTCCTTCGAACTTAATGTCTTTATGATCTTTGACCGCCTTTAAAACATCATTAGCGGAAGTATTACCTTCCTCAAGACCGCCTCTTAGAACCCAAGCCATCATCTTATAAGATAACTCTTCAGGTTTTACTGGTTTTGAAGGCTTTGAAGGTCTACTGGATGAAGTATACTTAGCATAGATTGGCTGACCGTTCTTTCTGCCTACGATTATCTTCTTCTGCTTCTCCGGATATTCTTCAAGTCCGTGTGCATATTTGCCGGTAGGACGACCATTAAAATTCGATCCTTTTGTCCAAGTTTTATGACCATCATAATTGGACAGCCTAGAATAAGCCTCATCCAAGTCCTTAAGCATTTCTAGAAACATAAAAACTCCTTTTGACTTATTTATGTTCTATTTTGGTGAATTTGTATCAATAACGAAATAATTGTTGATTTTATACCTAAATATAATAAAATAGCCAGGAGGTGTGAAATATGAATTTGAAAGATCTGTTGAAATTATATAGTTTACCATTAAAAGTGCAGAAAACTTTAAGTAAGATTGAAGAATATGCGGAGAAAAATGCGGATGACTTCTTCAAGAAAGACGATATAGCTTCAGATCTTTATAGTGCAGTTTCACAAAGTATCAAGGAGCATAAAGTAGTCCAGTGTAATGGGGTTGCTGTTTATGTAAGTGAAAATGGTTTATTTTTAGTGTTACCGTCGGGGGTGGTAATATGATCAGGGTACTGGGGTTATTGTTTTTAGGCCTGTTGATTGGAATTGGATCAACACAGTTATCATTTTCTAAGCCGACGTTAACCATTCCGACTGAGTTTCAGAGTACTCACCAGAGACCAGATTCGAAAGTAAATATCCGAAAGATAGCGGAGAAAGTATCTGCTCATTTTAAGGATAATAAATGAGAGCAATTTTAGCATTAAGTGAAAACAATGTTCTAGGAAAGGATAATGACATACCTTGGATGGGAAGATATCCACAGGATATGAAATTCTTTAAGGAAATGACTTCTAACGGTGTTGTGATTATGGGTTACAACACCTTCAAATCTTTGGGAAGGGAATCAGGACTTCCTAAACGCATCAACGTAGTTATTTCAAGACCTTTTGAAAACAAAAATGTCTTGATTTTCAATGATTTAGATAATATAATAATGAAAGATCTTGAGGAAAAAACTAATATTCCTCAAGAACAGTTTTGGCTTATAGGTGGTAAGAAAACCTATGAGAATTATCTTTCTCTTGTTGATGAGATTTATCTGACAAGAATTCCTGAAGTTCATGAAGGAATTAAAATTGATGATAAATTCTTTGAAGACTTTGAAGAAAGAGATTTTCCATTTGAAAATGATCTGGTTAAACAATATCCAGATATGTTTCATTATTATAAAAGGGTTAAACATTGAGAGTTCTAGTATCTGCCGACATTCATGTCGGTGATTATCAGACCTACAATCCCACTCCTTACTTTAGATTAAATCAATTTACTAAGTTATCTGAAACTTTGGTTCAAATCTGTAAAGATAATCAAGCACAGGAATTTTGGATTGCTGGTGACTTATTACAGGTAGGAAGACCTGCACCTATTGTGATGTACACTCTTAAGAAATTCTTGAGAAACTTCACGAAAAATAATATCAAGGTAAGATGTATTCTTGGAAATCATGATGTGACTGTGAGATCCGCGGTTACGGATTGTTCGGAGTATGACAAATATTCTTTAGTATCTTTATTGAGAGATGAAGATGTCGACATCTATATTGATGATGTTGTTGAAATAGACAGTAAGAAAGTACATTTTAAATCTTGGGTTCCTTCAAATAGTTTTGATTATAAGGAAGCCGACATCCTAATTGCTCATGGAGATGTAAGCCCTAAGATAAGTCCTTATAGCAACAACTTCATTGATATTTCTAAGTATAAGAGGGCATTTGTAGGCCACATCCATAAGCCTTATGACAGTGAGATCTTTGTCTCACCAGGCACTCCTATCCAGCATAGTTATGGTGATGATCTTAATACATCGGTTATCATTTACGATATCCCTAGTAACCGGTACAATCGTATTCCTGTTACTGGATTCTTAAGATTCGAGTATGTCGAGAATGAATCCCAGAGGCTTGAGAAACTTCAGGAACAGCAGGAAACTAAAGAAAATGTTGTCGTAAGAGTAAAACCTCAAGCTAAGAAGATGGATTTTACTGTTAAAGACAGTGATCTTAATGTTCTTGGAGTTCTTGATGAATATCTAAGTGAAATTGAACCTAGAGCAAGACAGTTTATTCAGAACGTTGTTCAGACAACTGATAGTAGCAACTTTGGTTTACCTGATCTTAACTTTAAGCTAAAGACTTTAAAAGCTAAAAACTTCTTAAGTATCAAGAACTTAGACTTTGATTTTGAGAAATATCATGGTCTCAATGTCATTGAAGGTGCAGTAGGAAGTGGTAAATCTACTTTATTCCGTCTAATGCAGTATATGTTCTTTGGTAAAATTCCAGGATATTCTAAGAGTGATTTCAGTCTTGTCTTCAAAGAAGGTAAGAAGTTTGAAGGAACCTTAACCTTGGAATACAAGGAACACACTTATAAAATTCATCGAACTTTAGGTAAGATGGAGTTCTATGTAGATAATGCTGTTCAGGAATCCGAATCAATAAGATCCCGTCAGGAAATTCTAGAGGAGAAGTTGGGTTTCTTAAGATTCTATTCCTTAATATACATTGAACAAACCTCTAATGGTATTTTCACTGATATGTCTGATAGTGGTAGAGTATCCTTCCTATCGGAAATTTGTGGAATGAATTATATTAGGGCTTTAACTGATAATGTCTCAAAGAACCTTAAGATTGGTTATGATAACTTGAATAATTTACATTCAGTTCTTTCACAGAAACAAGGTGAAGTGAATTCTTTAGACTCCTTCATTAAATTGAATGAAAATGTTCAGTTTAAGGATGAAAACACCTTAAAAGAAAAGCTTGAAGTAATAGATGAGAAGATCAAGTTATGTGATGCAAGAATCGAACAAGCAAAAACACAAAAACGCAGTATAGATGATATCCTGAATTTCAATTTAAGTAATAACAATACTAGAACACGTCTAAGCAGTGAATTGAAATCCATTATCGATAATTGCTCGAGTATCGAAGAACAGAACAAAACTTATAAAGAATTCTGTGAAAAGTATAAGATCATAGATGTTCAAGATAAGATGGATGGCATTCTTAACAACATTAAAGAAACAGATAGTTTGTTGATGGATCTTAATACTAAGAAAGCCCTGGTCAAGAATAATCTAGATAAACTTAAGAGTCATCCGGATAAGTGTCCTCATTGTGGTCAGGATTGGAAGATTCCTAATCTTGAAACTGAAATCGAGAAGCTTCAAACTGCCTTTAATGTTATCACTACCGAAGAAAATGATCTTAAAGTTAAGAAGGAATCCTATCAGGCTGAATTCAATAATGTTAAGTTATATGCTGACACCAATGTTCAGATCACAACCTATCAATTAAATCTCCAGAACAATCTTCAGAAGCTTGAGTCCCTAAAGAACCGTGAAGATCAGATTCATAACGAACTGTCTTTAATACATGATAAGGAAGTTCCGGATAGTACCGAGATTGATAATGAGATCTTTAAGTTAACCAAGGCTCTTGAAGTATTAGGTGAATCAAAGGTAAGTATTCATCAAGAGCTCGGAAGTGTTAAGATCAATAATGAAATCTACCAGAACTGTATCCAGCATAGGCAAAAGAAAGAATCTATTCTGGATGAAATCAAGGGCCTTAATGATAAAATTGGTTCTTTAAAGGAAGTTCTTGATAATGTTCAGAACTTTAATTCGAAGGTTCTAAGTGATAAGGGGATGTTAGTAGCTACTTTATTAAAGAAGATTGCAGAAAAATTCAATACTGATGAAAATATTAAAGTTGAGACTGTAACTGAACTTAATAACGGAAGCATACGACCTACCTTAAACTTAAAACTATTTGTGGAGAAGTACCAGAAGTACGTTGATTACAATACTTTATCCGGTGGCCAGAAGTTACTTGCAGACATTAGGTTCCTTGCCGGTCTAACTCAAATGTTGGGTTGGGTAAGCACCTTCTTCATGGATGAGATCTTCAAGTACATGGATGATCCTTCTATTATTGAATTAAGTGAGTTACTAAAGACCTTGAATACAGACAAGATATTCCTTGTTCTTCACGGTAATCTACAATCTTCAGTGGCAGATAGGGTTATTAGTTGTAATATGACAGAAAATGGATCAATTTATAAGTGATTTTTGTTTAACCTTGTGATATTATTAAAGAGGATCAATTGATCCTCTTTTATTTGTGAGATTTATTTTATGAGAAACGTTAATTTACTTAATTTAGATGAGAGTCAAATATATCGCATAGAGAACTCGGTAACAGTTAGGTTTTATGATTCGTATATCGACGATGTCAGAAAGCTTTGTGAAGAAAAATGGAACAACGAAGGCGAAAAGTACATTGAGAGTATCGATGGCGAAGGGCATGTTGTTTTTACACTAATTAAAAATAATAAAAAGGTTAATCGATATGTTTCCAGTCATGGCGCTAGACGAAATAATACTTTAAAGTACGAAGGCTCCGTTTGTTACGAACTTATGAAAAATTTATGGGGGGAAGATGTTATGAAACATCTACCATCAGCATGCAAAAATTTAAATTATAGTGATTATGATGCCACTGCCAAACATGAAGCCGAAAATATAATGAGGAAGTTCAGTATGGAGGAGGGTGTTTGGGATATAATATACCATGACGAAACTTATAAAAAATTAAGGCGCAAGGCGGCTTCTCTTTGTGACATCAACGCAAATGCCGCCGATCGTTGGAATCCTGCAGATTTTTTCTTAGTCAAAGGTGATGTTGTAAAGCGTTTGCTTGCAATGGAATCTCTGAAAGATTTTAATGATGAGATCAACAGGTTTGTGAACCACACTAAAGGTGATTATGATATTATTCCGGTCAGTCTCAAGAAATCTCGTCAGGAATCTAGGATGGGATCATATTCATTCAACAGTTGTTTAAAATACTACGGGTTAAAGCCTTATGTAAATCATTCTCTTAAAGTAACCGAAAAGCTTGTAAGAGAAGGCCTTGAATGTCTTAAAAAGGTAAACAGAGGGGTAGGTGTTTTTATAACATCAAAATCCCAAGAGAAAGACTTCGACAGTGTAGTCGAATCTATAACTGAAGTTTTAAAGAAAAAGCCTCGAAATGTTGTAATGTGGAGTGCATTGCCTTCGTTAGTAGAACTGATAAACCGAGATCCTTCAGGATTCTTTGGATATGCTTATAATACATGCAAGTCACGAACCTTATACTCGAGTAGTTATGTTTTAGAGGCTAATGACAGCAGTAGTAGTATAATAACTCCTTTAAAGCAAATGGTTATAAGAGGTGATGTTAAATTATACCTAGATGGTATTAACGGAGGCATCATCTACGTTAAGTGCAATAATAAATGTATGCAGTTCCGCAATAAAGGTGGCATGGTCTTTGAAATTGACTCGATGCCATCTAAGCAGTATTCTTTATCAATACCTTTTAAAAACATTAAGTCAGTTAAAAACCGGTAAACTTAGAAACTTTACGTTTAGGATAGATAGGTTTATCAACAGTTTCCTGAACTTTAATCTTGGAAATGTTATTAAGGCTCTGAATAGGGCCTTTTTCTTTTAAATAAGTTGGAGTCTGAGGATTCAGGTGATCATTAACCTCTTCTTCTATAACAGAAACATCCTTTTCAACCTTGGTTTTTACTGTTATATTATTTCCGGTTAATTCTACTGCTTCATTATCCACATCTTCTTTTACTTTAACCAGACGTTCAAAATAGTTATCTAAAGCATTGTAATTCTCGGTTTCCTTGAGATCATCCAGTAGATTATCAATCTTTCCAGTTTCAATGGATTGGCTATACTGTTCTCTACTATCTTCAAGAATAGAATCTGTTTTTACTTCATCACTGGAACGGATTTCAGTGTTAACATCCTGCATGTTAAGTTCTTCATGGTTGATGTTATCCTGAACTCTAAACTCGTATGGATCTAGGGTGAGTTTATAAACCGATTTACGATCAGCATAAGCAAATAGGTTATTAACATGAGGAGTCATATAATCAACAGAGGTAATTTCCATAACCTTTCCAGAAGGAAGTACCACGAAGTTACCAATAATCTCGTTTAGTTTAAGGTTAGAGTGCTTCTCGTCAAAGTCATAGGTAGATACAAAGATATTACAAGTATTATAATCAGAAATACCATAATCTTCGAACATGTACTGTTGTACGTCAAACCCCTCCGAATTCTCCGGTAAACCATAGATTTGGAAAGTCTTGGCATTATCTACCTCGTAGTGTGTATAGTCACCAAAGACGCCGTCTCTTCCGCACTTCTTAGTCAGAATTAACTTGCATGCAATACCATACATGCGGATATACTCGTAGGTCATATCATTATGAAGTTTATATTCTGCCTTCTGCGAAAAGTTCAAGTTGATCATTATCCACCTTTAATTCATCTAATTGCGATCTATTTACTTTATAATCCACAATATCATGATCCCTTAGGTCATATCTAAGGTTATTGAAAAGTTCCTCGGACTTACTATCAGCAAAACTTCTATAACCTAAACTATCGGTAGTCATTGTGATAGTACCATTTCCTGTTTTAATTGTGTCTTTCGTCATCTCGATGATACATTCAGAAGCTTCGAGAGTAACCGCATCGAAAATATCTTCAAGGTTTTTAGTGGTTGGTGTGAAGTACTTAACTGCTTCTTCACATTCACGAATGGTTACACCTCTGGTCTTGAAATTTTTGATTCCGTTGTTATAAAGGTTATAAGCTATTTCCTTTTCATCCGGAACATGAACCAGTCTTCCAAGAATTGCACTTTGAGTTAATTCAAAGAAATTATCATCGCCTTTATAACACCATTCGTTTAAAACACTAAAAGCATTATTTTCTCTTTCCTTTTCACTATTAAGTTCGGAGATCAGGTTATCAATAATGGGACTGTTGATCAGGTCTCTCGTATACGTAACAGTTTTAGTACTTGAACCGTTAGATGTATTTGTACTTTCATGGGATACAATTTTAAAATTCAGGTTATGATAGATGTCGTCATTACCTATATTGAATTCATTAAAATCGTACATGATGTCATCCAGATGAGCTGCACCCCGAGGTGCCGCACTGCGATCAAGATAGTCTCTCATCTTTCCTTTTTCGTATCTTTGGCCTACTCGGTACTCAGCCATTTTTAAAGAAGTGAAGATGCTGTTGACTAGGGAATTTACATCGAGAGAAAAATAGTTGTTACTTGCCGAAGTCAGGTTAGAGAAATAAGTTTTAACCTGTGAAATATAAGAATCATAACTAACCATAACATCCTTACCTTGATATTCAAAGGTAATCTGGTTATCCTTATATCTACGTTTTTCATCTTCCAGAAGAGCCAAAGTACGGCTCTTCCATGTTTCTATCTTTTGATTTATTTCACTATGACTCTTTAACATTAAGCTACCCTTCTAAAAGTTTCGGATTTCTTTCTTCTTTCTTTAGTAATTGTATATTCTTCCTTAAACTGCTTAGTGTAGTTTCCTTTTCTCTTTTCTTCAAATAAATGTTTATGACTTTCAAAGAAATGATAACTTTGAGGAAGAGGTATAAGTTTCCTTAAGAAATTTCTTCCAAAGGTCTTGAAGATATGTTCACTAAACTTAGTAGGGATCATTTCTGAATAATCCACACAAACATTTATTCTCGTGAATTCTTTATCACTTAAATTTTGTGCTTCCTCTGTATGAACATGTCCATGAATAATAGTATCACACTTATGATGTTTGCAGATTTTCAGAAGAAGTTTTTCATGTGAACTATGGATTTCATTTAAAGGATAGTGGCATAAGAAGAACCTTCCTATTACCAGATAATCAGTAACTCCTTCAAAACCGGCATCCAGATAATACTGGTCTGATTTCTTATCGTGGTTGCCTTTAATCAGGATTTTATGCCCTTTCATCAAAGGTAACATTTCCTTAAAGATTTTCTTAGTTCTAGAGTTTAATCTCGCCACATCGCCTAAGAAAATAACCAAATCGTCTTTGTCAACAGTTTGGTTATGAAGGTTGAACATATCGATGCCATTTTGCACCATCCCGTTTACATCAGGACTATATTCGCGTCCCGATAAGATCATTGCCTGAGTATCAAAGAAATGATGATCAGAAACAATAAAAACGTTCAAGGGAACTCCTTAATCTATGATATACAAACCTGAAGATCCCGATTGGATCTCTTCCTCATTTTTTACATGAAAGACTCTTATATTAGCTTCCTTATATCCTTCTGAATTCTTCTTAATTTCTCCCGTCTTAAGATATAAAATCTCCCTATGTTCATCATGATTTTTGGGTAATAGATCTACAGCATCTATTACAACATCATGATCCGGTAAAGGCATATCGTCTTCAAAAACAACGTAAAGGCAATCTCCTTCGGTCAGAACATCATTATCATGAATTGCTCTTACTTTCATATTTAGTCTCCGTGATAATTCAAAGGTCTATCAAAGACATCCACGTAAAAACCGGGTGCGCTTTCCTCGTTTGGAACATTGTTTTCGCCGACGAAAATATCCTGAACTTCATCTGGATTATTAACTAAGATGAATAAAGTTTCCGGATAAGTATCAGGATCTCTAATGTCCCTAGGAAGTTCTTTGCAAAATACCACCTTAGCGTAAGTGTTATCGCCACTTTCAGTTTCAATATACAGTACATCAGGAACCATAGTTTCCTGATTGATCTTGGAAGAAGTAATAATCTTGGTCTTAGTTTCTACTTCTTCATCGTTATGGGTTTCTGAGTAAGCCGGATCCGGAATAAATTGGGAATCATAAGAATCCCTAATAGCACTATCTAAGGTATTATCATTATCGTCGTAACTATCAAATTCAACGACTTCTTCATTAACGATATCTGTAATCATTGAGATAATGATATCAATTCTTGCTTTAATATTAGGATCAGTTGCCTCAAGATTCTGCAGATCTTCTCTTAAGTTGCTAAAACTAACTATACGTTTAACTTTTGGTTTTAGATCTTTTTGATAACGATTCTCATGGAAGAATAAATCAAGAAGATTTCTTGCTTCCATTAAACCGGCTTCAGTTCCAAAGTTACGTTTGTGAAGTGACTTCTCAGTTTCAATAGCATCAGTTAGTTTTGCCCTGAAACCATGATAAAACTGATCTACACCTTTGATCTGATTTTCCACAAGATCCAAATTTCTAGTGATACGGTCTAAGTATACTGATGCTAATTCAGGTCTGTTAATGTTTCGGTTATACTCTTTGAGATCATCCTTCAATGTGATAATCTCATCAATCGTATTATGACCTATTAGAGTTTGAGGTCTATATGCATCTGAAAATCTCATAGTTTTTCCTATTGTTTTCATTATTTATTCTCTTAGAAAAG
>Ga0326513_10001386_pt1 | contig 19198 bp, 30 predicted proteins | sample 2_2465_0518_D_FD_203654 | JGI IMG/M metagenome (GOLD analysis project Ga0326513, IMG submission 203654) | Bovine rumen microbial communities from UC Davis, California, United States - 2_2465_0518 | ecosystem: Host-associated > Mammals > Digestive system > Stomach > Rumen | place: USA... | reverse complement strand
AATAAGGAAGAATTACAAGTTGTGCTATGCGCTCTCCAATTTTGACAACTCGATCAAATTTTGAATCATTATGTAAAGCGACTATAATAGACCCCCTATAAGAAGGATCAATTACGCCAACACAATTGCAAGGTCTTAGTCCTTCGTTTTTTGAAAGCCCGCTACGAGCAAATACAGCGCCAAAATAACCGTCCGGTATTGCCATAGCCAACCCTGTATCAATAGCTACAGTTTCTCCCGATTGTATGTCCATTCCTTGTGCTGCATATAAATCATATCCCGCTGAACCCGGAGTGCCTTGCGTTGGAATTACAGCATTATCAAGTAACTTTTTGATCCTTATATCCATACTCTTTTTCTTCCTCACTTCCCAATTAACTGCTGAAATAAACATTGCCCCAATTAAACTCCGGAATATTATTCATCTATATTATTTATCTCCTTTTTTAGTATCATCATCTCTGAATCTCCTTTTTGTTACAGCTATGCAAAATTCCTCTATTTCGCTTGCCCACCTTGCGGAGCCGTCACCGAATATATACCCTTTACAAGATTTTGTCTGCCCAGATACACATTGAGATACCTTACAGGGCAATACCTCGGTAAATTCAGATGCCGCCTTTTGTGATGGAAATTTGCCCATATAAATAGGTTCTCCGCCGGATATATCCCACACCTTTACTGGGATGCGCCCAAAGTCACGCAAAGCCCCCATCGCTTGATAATCTGTCTTTTTGTTCTTAGCAAGTAAATGTGAATAAGTTAATGGGTCATTAGACTGCTCTTTATTTGTCATCCATTCAAGATTAACAACACGGTTATCGGTACGGATACCATTTTTGTGATTAACAGTAGGTTTATTTTCAGGGTTTGGAATAAACGCCATAGCCACGAGTTTATGTGCTTTCACCGTATACCTATCACCATCAACGCACAACACATAGTAAAAATATCCATATTTGTCTAAAGCAGGCTTTAATATTTTACCATTTCGCTCACTTCTCACATTTCCATATTCTGAAACCGAATAATAATCAGGGAAAATAGGGCTTTTTCTCCATTCACAAATATTTTGCATAATCTCCAACCTCTCCGCTATTATCGTCTCCAAAATGTTGTTTTGCAACAGCAATAGGAAATTCTTCAATTTCTGATGCAAAAATCGGATTAGCCCCTGCTCTTGCGAACACCAAACAAAAGCCAGAAATTCCATCAAATAAACTTCCCATCGTGGGTTTGTTAAGATACTTAACCATCTTATTAGCGAGATACTGCCAAAACGGAAGGGCTATTGAATTTCCCAACGCTTTATAGCACGGACTATCTGTGTCTTTATGGCGCTTACCCTTGCTATCTACCCATTCACCTATATTAGTCCAACCATCAGGATAGCCCTGAAGTCTCTCGCATTCAAGGGGCGTCAATCGGCGCACGATATACTCCGGCCCCTCACACACTGTCGGCGGGTCCTTGTAGTCCGTTGCAACAAGCGTGTCAGCCGCAGAATCATTCTTAAAATCAGTGTGGTAGCTGTTCTTGCTCGAGTGATACGGCTCTCCTACAACTGCAATAGCCGTGTAGTCTGTAACTCTGTTCTGATGATCGCCTGTTAAGGTCGGGGAGGTGTTGCCGTCTCCGTTGCCTCTTGCGTCATAGACTACTGCCATACCGCGCGGTCCGTTCTTGTCTTCACGCCCTATCATAGAGCCTTGCAAGCAACACACGCGCTGATTATTCAGCGTAGATAATGCTCCCGTGCGCTCATTCTGTATCAGTATTCCTTTGCCCCCCCCCGGGCTTTCCGGCTCGTTCTTGGAAACTGATAGCCCCGCCTGTCTCTCCAACGCCTCTTTTAACATCGGCGGCAGTTCCTTTCCTCTCTTCTCCGCTCTCCTCAAAATCCCCAGACACGCCTTTGCGCTCAAACAGTATTTCGGGTGCGGTGTCGCCTCCAAAATCTGCGACAAGCGCGATCCTCTTTCTTCGCTGGGGAACTCCCCAAAACTGTGCATCGTGTACCCTCCAAGCAATGCTCCACCCGTCACCCATGATGCATCCTGAAGGTGTCCATTTCTCATATCGAGGAATAACGGCTCTTTCGTCTGCAACTTTTGCTGTCTCTTCAAGGACGCACCTGAAATCTTCCCCTTTGTTTGAACTGAACGCTCCGGGTACATTTTCCCACACCATATATCTTGGCTGTTTTCCATTTGTTGCACCTCGCATTTCTTTAATCAATCTAATCTGTTCCATAAATAACCCTGATCTTGCCCCAGCAAGCCCCGCTCTTTTCCCAGCCACGCTGAGATCTTGACACGGGCTACCGCCCGTAATAACATCAACAAAAGGCAAGTTATCACCTGTTAATTTTGTTATGTCGCCAAAATGTTTCATTCTTTTACCTTTCATATCTATAAACTTAATGCTATTTGTATAAATTGGTTTTCGTATTCATTCTTACATGCTAAAATAAATATTACCGTAGTTAAACACTGGTGTGCCGAACCCATGAAAATGATTGGTTCGGAAATATTTAATATCGTAATTAAGTTGAGAACCATCAATCTCGGCGTTTACTGCTGCGATTGTTTTGTCATATATTTGTTGTTTCCAAATTACCCCATTGTTGACAACTGTATACGCTCCCGAAGTGATAACTGCTGTAACAGAACAATCTCTTGACCTTGCGAGATTCAAGATTGCGTCTGTGATATACTGCATACCTTCGAATCCCATCGTATACCCTTCGGCTTGGACGGTTCTATAAAGTAAATCTAATTCATCATTGTATACAGCAACAGTCTCTTCAGTTTCCACCGTTATCTCAATTTCGTCAACTTCATTCACAATTTCAGCTTCAATCTCAGGTGTAACTTCTGCTACAACTACCGAGTCCACTTCGCTTTGCTCTATTAAATTAACAGGCGTTGTCCTATAATCTATAATAGGGAATGCGGATGCTCCCGCTCTTAGCGAAGGTTCAATGTTAATCTCCGGCTCAGGTATCGGTCTAATGCTTACTCCCATAAAAATAAGCCCTAAACAAACGATTCCTGCACTTACGATTCTTTTAAACATGGTTCTCCTTCCTGTTGAGTTCTACCCACTTATTTACATACCACACACACTTCCTCAGATCTTCTTCCATATTCACTTTGTGTTTTGCCCTATAGAGATACTTAAACGCATTACATAAGCAAAACGCCTTTACATCTTCTGTTCCAAAAACCTCTTCCATCACATCTATGCACTGATACTTTCCAGTTTCATAATGTGAAGGATGATTTACTGGATCGTGCTCGATCTTTTCTTTTTCCATAATCATCGGATGCATTACCTTTTCCCCTTTCTGATTTTGCCAATTTCTTCATCAAAGATGTCTTTGAAATCCCCGGAACGGGAACTTAATGACCTTGCTACGCTCTGCATTACACGAGGATTAAGCGAATCATATGCATCCTCGTTCTCCGTATTACTCTTTGCTACTTTGGTCACAATTGGTTCAGAATAAATCATCTTCGTCATTCTCCTTTACAAATGAATTATTATAATCTGCAAGATACGGGCAGTTATCTCTCACCCCACATAACTGATTGCAATAGTAACTGTTTTTCATTATGGAACAAGGATTGTATGCATTTTCATCATCACCATATTTATTGATTTTGTCAACTGTCGAACGTATATATTCTCGACATTCCTCTTTGGTTTCTTCGTTGTACGGATAACTTACTATCGCTACCTTTGCCGACTCTAAATATTCTTCAGGAACTTTACGCCATTCCGCTGTGGTCTTTCGCTCCGAACCATTCTTATAAACTTTTGTATAATCAGCATATTTGAGCATTACCCACGCTATGTCACGAACTTTTAATCCTAACTGCTCACAAGCCAATCCGTATGTCGTAAGCTGACGAGAATGCTTTAGAATATCCTCGTTCTTATACATGCTCGAAGTTTTCCAATCGAAAATTGAGACTGTACCATCTTCGTTAAATCTCAAGAGATCTATATATCCTTGCAGATAAATATCTCCGTCTTTATAAAGTACAAATTTTTCTGTTTCAAATTTACCGGAAGGCGCTTGAAAATGTCGGGCAAACAATGTCATATTGTTTACCCAATTTTCTTTTATGGTTTCGCCGCCATTCCTATCTTTGGGAAACTCGATGCCGAAAAGCTCAAGATCGTTAAGGCAATCATTCATTTTATCTTCAAGCGTATTATCTTGTCCGTCATCAATATAATGCTGAAGGACATCGTGAATACATCCACCAGCGCTTGAATAAACATTTTCTTTGTCTTTCAAACCTTTAATATAATGCAGATAAAATCCGTAATGACAGGTATTGAAATTATCTAAACGAGAGAAAGAATATACTTTCTTACCCTCGTCATATAGTTTTTGTACTTCAGGTTCAACCGCTCTTGTTGCCATACACACCTCACTCAAAACGCTTCACACTATATCATACTGCATTAGTTTTGTCAAGTGCCGCTTTTCATTTTCTGTTCTTTTAGTTATCTAACGTACTCGCGCCCTTCTTCTGTTAGAACATATTTCTCGCAATTATCCTGCCACTCCTGATGCGCCTCAACAAGTTCATAATTATTCAAAGTTTTCCCGACTTTTACCAATTTCCCATCTTCCATAATCTTACACAAAAGTTCAAGCTCAACAGTATCTTCTGGAATCCACAAAATAACGCCGTGCTCTGTAAGTTCAACTATTTCAGGCTTCTTATCCTTGCCTTTTTTCTTACTCATAATTTCCTCCTTTAAACCGCTGACTTAATAGCAAAACCAAACAACAATACATTTGATTTAATTGCAAATCCATTTATCAAGTATTCTTTACGGTCATTCGCAAATTCCGAAGTTATACCGTCCTCTCCGATTTTATTAAGGTCGGTCAAGGTTTCCTCATCTATTTTCTTGCCCGCCTTAACCCAATCGTCAAAATCAACAAGATAAGCCGTCCTCATCTTATACCCATCATTTGCAACAACCTTTATCGGTATTGCCGTATTGACCTTGTAATACTTTTCCTCAATATCTACGGAGCAATTCTTTAACTCCTTTATATCAAAAATATATCCGGCAGGAGCATCTGCAACGAGTTGAAACACATTTACTGCACCGCCAGCAAGGTCGTAAACCTCATCAACATCTGTCAATCCGTATTTATTAACAAGATCCTTACGAAGTTGCTCTGCACGATTTACAACTGAACGGATTACGGAATCCTTTACCATTTTTGAATCATCTGGCTTCATCAGAACGGTCACATTAAGTGGATTTACATCTTCACTTGATCTCACCGTTTGTATCGAAAACTGTCCGTCTTGAATACTTTTGAGTTTTATGCACTCGTCTTCATACTCAAGTAATTCGTTATATGCGTCTTTTAACTCTTTTGTAGTTCCAATAGCCATCTTTTTTCCTCACTTTACTTGAACCAAACAATTAGTAACCAATTTTTCTAAAACACCTCTTCCATAATCACTCGGAGAAACCTTGTCTGCTTTCCTGATGAAACGCTCGCCTTTGTCGTGGAGATAATAGACTTTATTTTGATAGCCAAAACTATCCGTAATAAGTTTCTTAGCTTCAAACTCTTTCTCTTCTTCACATATATCACTATCAAAAGCGACTATGATTTTTTTAACTCCAAGCGACTTAATATATCGAGCCTGTATCTTCGATATACAATGTCCACCGACAGCCACAACAAACGGAATCCCAAATGAATGAGCTTGCATTGTGCTTTTCTCGCTCTCAAAAATAATAACGCAGTTCTTTTTTATAATTGAAACATAACTTAAAGCATATCCATAGACTATCTGATTCTTAGGGTATGGTAACGAAGCATAAAATCTTTTATCGTGTGGACAATTCCTGTCATTAACACGGTTCTTTGCGCCTATGAGAGATTTCCCGTCATACCCCCTAATAGGAGTCACAATGCTATTATTCGCAAGGTCTAAACGCACACCGAACAGTTGTTGAGTCTTAAACGATACACCATCCAAAAAATACTGTTGGCTCAAATTATTCGGCGGAGGTAACTGATCCTCACAATAAGTCTTAAAGATTGGCGTATCCTCTGTATCTCGTTCTACAGCCTTATAAAAACCTCCAAACGGAAGTGTAACCTTTATATCAGACTTGTAATTTATCCACGAGGATATTCGGGTTAGCGCCTCCGGGAACGAACAAGAAAGCGTGTCCATTACAAGTGTAAAAATATTACCCGACTCTCGACCGTGTGTTGTTTGAAGAACTACTAAGCTGTCAGGATATATAACTATACCCGCTTTGTTATCTCCCCCTATCCTTGCAGTTGTAAGATACTTGCCATTATTATGAAACCTAATGTTTTCAGATCTAAAGCCTATATGCTCCATTATTTTTACAATATCATCTTTTTGACCTCGTAATCGTTCCGATAAAATTGCAGCATCCATATACACCGTCCATTATTTCAATCTGTGTATTGTATAGAACATTTCTATGACATCTATCACATAATCTATTTCTTCTTTGGTATTGTTGTGATCCATAGAAAATCTAATAGATGATGCCGCCTGTTCTTTTGATAACCCCAAGTCAAGGAGTACCGTTGAGGGTTCGCCAGAGTTTGAATTACAAGCACTGCCTGAACTTGCACATATTCTTTCTTCAGAAAGAAACTCTAACAATTCCTCTCCACGGACACTATCAAAGCGAACATTTACAATCCCTTCGTATGTGTGCTTCATTGTATTATTAATATGAACACCCTTAGAAATGTTAAGCAATCTATCAATAAAGTATTGTTTTAAATGAAACAGATAATCCCTATGTTTTTCTATGTCACTTACCGCATCTTGAAGAGCTATGGTCATTGCCACAATCAACGCTGTCGGCTCTGTTCCGCTTCTTATATTGAACTCGTGTTCTCCCCCATACATAATAGGACTAATATTCTTTTTTGCTCTCTTATTCAGAGCGAGAAATCCCGCACCACGAATGCCGCCAAATTTGTGTGCGCTTGCTGAAAGACAGTCGATGTTATTTCGTTTCATATTAATAGGAACCTTGCCAACCCCTTGCGTTGCGTCACAATGAAAGAGCGCTTTATATTGTTTACATAGGCTCCCAATCCCACGCAGCGGAGACATAGCGCCAGTCTCATTATTAACCGCCATCAATGAGACTAAATCACTGCCTATATGATACTTGAGATGAAACGTGAGATCATAGGTGTCAACAACTCCATTATATGTCCTCAAAATTATCTTACGCTCTTCCGGGAAAAGAGGAAGTTGATTTGTAATGGCATGGTGTTCTATTGGAGTTGTTAATACCCTTCCAAACTGTAGGTTCTTCATAATCCCTTGTATGGCAATATTGTTACTCTCTGTTGCGCCAGAGGTAAATATTACTCCGTCTGGACTATCAAGCCCTATAAGTTCTGCTATGATCTCACGACATTCATCAATTTTTTCTCGGCATCTTCTTGCCGCTCTATAATTTCCTGAAGGATTATAAAAGCCGTTTATCATCCACGGCATTGCTTCTTCTATTGCGTGTTTATTTGGTACTGCTGTGGCAGCATTATCAAGATATACATCCATCTCGTCATCTCCTAAAACTTTCCGGTGATTGATTATAATACCCTACATCATTCATCTTTAAAAAGTTCATATCAAATTCCATTACAAGCTGTGGTGAAGTATTGCCACTTCTGTTCTTTGGCATAAAAACCATTATGTAACTCTTATTATCATCAAGTTCAAGCTCAGTCTTGGTTTTTGTTCCATCATCGTTTTTGACATAAGTAAAAGGTTTGAGCCTTTCATATTCGTCACTATGGATATGTCGGAACATCACTACAGCATGAGCCGTTTCCGCTATAGCCCTTGACTTGCCGATACAAGAAAGATCAAGATATTTTCTTGCCATAGCGTCCGGAGTCAACTGAAATGTACAGACAATAGCCACATTCAAATTCTTTGCGAGAAGGGATAATTCTTTTGAAACTTCTGAAAACTCGCCCCACATCTTATCATTTGAGTCGTTTGCGGGCTTTAAAGTATCTATAATGAACATTGTATACCCTAACCTCGAATACTTTCGAATCAGCTTTGTAAGCGAACCAATGTCATAACTTGTAAGTTCAGCAAAATCAATCTTGCCTTTTTGCTGTTTAATCCAATCCGCCGCAGCCCTAAGCCCTTTTCTCTGTTCGTCAGTATAACCACCCGTCATTATTTTGTGACGATTCATTCCTGTAGGTGATTTGAAATGGTTGAACAAAGCCGCTCCAAGTGTTATCTGTCGGAACTCGCTTATTCCTTGTTCATTTGAAGCGATAAGTGTATTAACTCCATTCACAAGGGAAGGCATTACAAGCTGAAGGACGGCTGTTGTAGTCTTGCCGTGTCCGATATTAGCGCCCCATAGTAATAATCTCCCCCGGTGTACGCCCGCCAAAGTGTAATTAAGCATTCCCGACGCTATCCTATAACCGACTGCTTCGCCTTTATCCCATTGATCTATATAGGATTCATATCCGTCATTTAAGCTCTCTACTTTTACTTTCTCAATTTTGCCAACAGCCGTGTCTGAAAGTAGATAATCATAATAACTATAAACCTCTTCGGCAGTCATAATAGCGAACTTATCAAGGTGTGAAACAACATCAAACCCTTTGGCATTTAATCTTATTAAAAGATTACTTTTCGCAAGCGCATCATAAAAACCTTCAATATTTTCGGAATTTACCCTATTTAAAATCTCGTGGACGGAGTTAAAGCCCCCATACTCCATAAACTTTTGCTGAACTTTCGGATGTGTTTCAAGAAATGTCATAACACTCATATCATCAAAAGTCTGAAATTCTTGCTTGTTTAACGCAAGGAGAAGCATATAATAAAAGCATCCATCCTTTGTTATAATATCTTCATCAACCTTGATATTATTGTACGAGTTAATTAGAGTAGGATCTTGCCACAACGAGAAAATAAAGTTACATTCTATCGAATCTCGCCCCTCTAATAACTCTGGTGGTATATTGTCTATCTTCAATCGTCACCCTCCAAATAACTGCTAATATCTATGATGGATTTATCTTTATATGTGAGATTTGTATCTACAGGAATTTCGTCTTGTTGAATCAGCTTATCTTGTTGCTTCTTTATTTGTTCGTCTTTTTTTCTACGTTCAACGACTTTTTCCGCATTATTCCTGATGATAGCACTTATGTATCTCGCCTCGGCATATTCAGATTTAAAATCTTTAGTTTCTAAAACCCATTCTATGTTGCTCCGGGCATATCGAAGACCTAAATATATATTTTCAAATCCAAAATCTGCATACGATTTAAGCTCTCTTTTATATACAGGAGGAATATAATCATTTTTGAATTTACATATTTCAATAAGTAATTCATAAGTCTTATTACGCCACTCTTGCTCTTCTCGAATATTGTTAAAGGCGGCTTCGGAACTGTAATATTTTCCATCTGCCGCCTTAAAACTTACCTCTTTATCCGCGAGCAAGCCTGTATCATGACACCTGACTTGTCTCGCCATATATTACCTCTTTTCTCTGGGCTTTCTTTTGTTCTGATTTTCAAGCGTAATTGTTATGGTCTGATCGTCATTGAAAAATACACCGAAGACATCTCTACTTGTATACTTCATCGGCACATCACCAACAAGCACATCATTGATAACATAATCCTCGCCATCCTTAATATTGACACGCTGCGTCTTGTCACGAAGGACTTTTAACTGATCGTAAAGTCTAATCATACTTATTCTCCTCTTTCTTTATTACAACACCCCAACTTGAGGTATATCCTATATCTTCTATAATTTGCTTTGTTTTTGAATATTGATTTCCGGCAGGAATTCGTACCATTACAATTCCATTTTCATTGTAAGCGTCACAACCCTTTTGTCGTAGCTTCTGTACTACTATGTCTTTTTCGTTTATGACTTGTACAAACTCCTGCACTGAATCAACTTCTTTTTTCTGTCGCGCCATTAACCAAGCATACCTACAATCGCTTCAAGATCTTCAGTTGAAACTTCGGAAACATCCTTAAAGTTTTTAATACCGTGTTCGGTCATAAATGTCTTGATAGCGTTCTTTGTATTTGTATCAGCCTCTCCAAACTTAGCCTGTATTTCAGCCTTCAGTTCTTCATTGCGTTCAACCTTCGACTTTGCCTCTTTAAGAGCCTTTGCGTTCTCCTTTTCAGCCTCAGCCTTTGCCTTATTAAGTTTAGCTGTAGCTTTCTTTGCTTCGGCTACCGTACTGCCGCCAGACTCGATTTCAGTTTTTATTGCGTCGGTAATTGCATCCACAAGCGCCTGTCCGTTCAGAGGAATCTGCGGTCTAATATTTGCAAAGCGGCTCTTCGAGTCGATTGAATAATTATCATCTCTGAAAACGATCTTTCTTGCTTCACCAACGAGTGCTCCGATTTCTACTGTTTTATCGCCCTTTTTCTTCTTCTGGGTTTCAACAATATCTCTGTCGATGACCGCCACCCCAAGAACGTCGAGTTTGGTTTTTATTTTATTAAACGACCTTGTAGGCATATCAGTAGTAACCTGAGTATATCCAACCTCGGTAACAGGATCTATGATGTCGCGTAGCTTCGAGTGTCCGATGATAATGAACTTAACTCCGACCTTTCCAAGCGACCACAGAATGTCAAGCACCATATCGTCTGCATAATCTTCGCCCGCCATGAAACCACCAAAAGCAGCCTTTATGGATTCGACCTTCTTGCCGTTTGGCTTCTGAGCCTGTTCCCTGTTATAAATCCTAACCGTCTCTTTGTCGGCAATATCTTTAAGCTGATCGTATGTATCAATAACGAGGACACGAAGATTTGGATATTCCTCTTCTTTGTTGGTAAGAATATCGTCAATGAGGGTTTTAAAACCAACCGCATTGTTTACCTCGTCGTAATCACTATTCCAATCAGGGCAATTAACATAGTTGATGCCACTGATTGCATCTGCACCGGACTCCTTACCACACTCTGCAAACAGATAACCACCATCTTCGGGGGCAAGTATCTCACAGTATTCTTTGATTGTCGTGGTTTTGCCAACTCCCGATATTCCCAAAAGACCTATGTTGTAGTCCAACGGTGAGGTTGATAAAACATTTTTTCTACCGAATCCCATAATACTATTCTCCTTTTATTCAACTAAACAAATCTTCGATTTCCTTGTCAACTTCTTCGGGAATTGGCATAAATCCGCTTGTAGGATCATCACTCGCTGAAGAAAGTTTATAAACATCTTCCATAAACTCATCAACGGAATCATCTAATGCGACACATCCGCTATCATACGGCGCTCTCATATCCATATCAATGAGCTTAAGTACCGTAATGCGGTTGCCATATATTGACGCACCAACGGGTCTGAAATCATCGAGCGTCTTAAGTCCAAGCGCAATAGCCTCTTTCTGGCTCTCGGTCAATTCGCTCTCATCAAACTCAATTTCCTCGGCACCATTCTGATAAAGGAATGTGGCATTTATCTTGTAGACTTTCTTTGCGTCAAGTTTAACAGTAATTTTGTCACCTTTAAGCACAATCCCAAGATATTTAAGCCTGAACTCTGCAATCTTACGCTGCTGTTCATTGTTGAAATCTATCTTTGAACAATCAAAAACGCACTGCCTCTCGCAATACATACGCTTTTTTTCGTCCTTTATATATTCCTGCGACCATCCTGTTATCGTCAGCTTGTGACTATCATTCCAATCATCACAATCAATAGAATCCTTCGTGAAGAAAAATTCTCCTGTGATTGACAGTCTCGGCTTGCTTTCCTCGCTCGCAACATAAATATTCGAGATTTGGAAACGATCGCTCATTTTCCCATTGTAAATATTCTTTGACACATTACCCGTAATAGTGAACTTCTTCCCGACCATATCAGGAATTGCGCCCCTCACTTCCTGTACTGCATCATAAGCGGAAATATATTCGTGTCTCTCACCATCTTTAAGAGTAACGATGTTCTTTCTATAGTTCGCAACATCCTTGATAATATCTTTGTCATTGCGATCATCCCACGCAACATCGAACTTATTTCCATCTGAATCTGTCGTGTGGATTGTGTCAGATTTCATTCCAAACAATTCCACATACCCTCTATTGTTCTTTGCGGAAGAAACACTAAAGTTTATACTCTCGTAAGGTTCACCATTCTTATTCCCGCTCCTACTGAAATACCCTTTGCTACTCTCGTCGGTGATTGCACCAATTGTTCCGGTAAAATTAAATCTCATACTCTTCATTCCTTTCTGTCAATATTTGACTGTTATTTTGCATATCTTATCACGCAAGACATATATTACTACGCTCTGTTAATTTTGTCAAGTGTCAAATAAATGTTTTAGATTTCAATCGAAATTTTTTCGCCCTCCGTAGTAAGATAATACACTCCTTTATCATATACTAATATACATCTTCTCGGGAATGTAAATGATGCATCATCACCATCGACAAGTTCTACCTCGTCATCATCAATATTAATCATACGAACTTTTATCTGCAATGTAAAAACTCCGGTAGTTATTGTTACTACTTGACCATCCATAGCTTCAAGCATTTTTTCCATAATACCTCACTCCTTTTGAAACATTTGTTCGCGTTATGCAGTCATTATAGTCTTTGCAAAATAAAATCTCAACCACAAGATATGACAAAATACTATAATGAATTTTGTTAAGTTATTACAAATCAATGATTTGCAGACCAATACTTTTAGAGACTTTTATAAATTATACCTCTCTCTCCTCTAAAAATTTTCCATATGTTATTTCCCATTTGTATAAAACTGCCTTGCCATAACGATAACTGATCTCATCTTGATATTTGTTCCAAGTATCTTTCCACGCCTCGCCATCCTTCCGAAGTCCTTTAATCATATCTATCCTACCAGACTCACGAAGGAGAACCCGTGTATAAGGCACATCATATTCTTTTTGCAATCTTACAAGTTTGTTTAGCATTCTCCTTGAAAGAATCGTATCTGTTTCTTTGGCAACTACAGTATTCCACATAGCTTTTATTATTCTATTGTCGCCCTCCTTAAATTTATAATCCTGCGTTTCTCCACTCCCGCTGACAGAATAAAACATATCTTCTTCTGAGGATTTTTTAGCATACTCTACAAGCTCATCAGAAACCACAAGTTTTCTTTTGCTCTTGAGCGTGACTACATTACCCTCAAAATCATCCATTGTTATATCCCAAAAATCACACATTCCTTTTCCTTGAAGCCCTTCAAAAATTCCTAACACAAGGAACTTATCACAAGCATTCTTGAATACCTTTATCTGCGCTAAGAGATCCTGACGGGAAACGATACCCTGATTATAAAATCCTTGATTTACACATTGATTAAGCAACTCAGGGGTTATTTCCTCAAAGTGATTTTGATTGTCTCTTACAAGATTATGCCTTAAACTCCATTCCGCGTAAGCTCGTAATCTTCCATTCAAAGATACCAGAGTGTCCATAGAATGCGAAAAGAGCGATTTGTAATAATCAAGTATTTCTTTTACTGTAAAATTAGAAACCTCTTTTCCAAGTTCTTCCTCATAAGGTTTGAGCATGGAAAACTCATACGTCAAAATTCTTTCAAGGTTAGGATTGCGGGGCATTACCTCAATAATAAACTCTTGTTTGTTACTTCCTTTGTAATAATGCTCTAAGTTTAACATATTAGCTCACCTCCTTTGCCATATTCTTCATCCTTTTTACTTCGACTTTAGTAAGCATTTTGTTCGTAAAGTTTCCAATCTTTTCTCTAAGTTCAGCAACTTTATCTACGCTCACCGCCCCCACATTAATCATTAGTATGGCAGCCAAAGTATATTCAAACGTCCACGAAGTATTTAAAAGCGAAGTATCTTCAGAAGTGAGCTCGTTTAACCCAAAAGAAATCTCGTTTCTTACCTTTATCTCGTCGCCACGATTTTTTACTTGTGTTGCATAAAGTGTTTGTACTATGTTACAGAAATAAGCCGCATTAATAACCCCTTTATTTCTTGAAATTAAACCACATAGATTACTTTGTTTATCCGTATTGATTTGATTGCAAATCCTTGTCGAAAAGTCATTTTGATTTAATGATTTAGCGTCAATTTTACGCATCTTTGTTTTTTGATCTTCTTGCCAAATCATTTGTTGCGCCTTAGAATCTGAGAATGTGGTAATTCTCAACTCCATCGGGTAATCAAATGACCCTTTGTTTATTAAGTCAGACATCGCAATATAACGATGATAACCATCTATAATATCAAAATGATCTATCTTTGATATTACAAAGTCGTATGTATCTTCGTTATATTTGTAGTCATATTCATTGTCTGGAATATTAAGAGTGATTGTATTTGGTATATATGTTCCGTTTACATAAAGACTTTCGATTTGTGATACTGCTGACCTATTTAGCGCGATCCGATAATATTCTATATCACCGCGTAAAATATGCTGCATAGTCCTTTGTGCGTTCTCGTTATAATTTATAAGCTGCATATTTCGCAGCTTCATAAGTTTCTTTGCGGTGATCGAACCTATCCATTGATCGTCTGATATTTTAATCATAGTGAAATGTAAAGGAAAGACTGATTTGTGCTGAACAAATTTTGTGTTAGAATACTTTTTAATTTCGCTATCTAAATAATGCACCTCGATAAGAGTCGGCGCTACCTCTTCTGCTACACAATATAAAAGATAGTCCGTTATGTATCTTGCATCACTTCTCAAAGAAACAATATCTGAAGCAATGCTCACAGGAATGTCATATTTTTCGTTAAGAGTTTTGGTAAGCTCTTTCATCTTTTTCTTATCCACAATTCCTCGTTCGAGTTCTTTTGTAACTTTATCGGCTAATTCAGCTTTTGCTTTCATAAGGCATTCGCCTCCTTTCAAAGATATACTATCAAATATCTTTGCGATTTGCAAGAACAATTTTGACAAGTATGCATTTATAATTCAATTATTTGTTTTTCCAAAATTCTCATATAATTTACAAGAAAACAACAAATATCTTTCTGTGAACCCGTCCCTCCATTGTCTCTTAGCTCGATTACTGCCTCTTTGAGTTGTTTCCAAGCCTCATATATATCCATTTTTCTCGCCTCCCTTGACTAAATCCTTAACTTTCTTGACTATCTTTTGACTTTGATATTACTTTGTCCATTGCATCGACATAATAATTGCGAACATATTTTGTAATATCAACCCACCCGAAAGAATTGCAGTAAAAATAAGTTTTGCTATCCATACATATAATGTCACTTACGCTTAACGAATGACCTTTGAAATTTAAAGGGCGTTTAAGATTAAATATTTCAAACAAATCTTCAAGAGTATTGTGTATATTGCCGTCTTTGCAAAATCCGTAATACACTTTTATATAATCGCTAAACTTAAAATCTTTACGAGCTGTTTTCCAAGATCTAAAAACATAATTACAACTTTTGCAATTTTTAATCTGATAAATCTCATACCTCATAAAAATACCCCTCCCATTCGTCATTTCTCACTTTTCTATTTTATAATTTGTATTGATCCATCCAGCTATATTATCCATATTTATTCGCGCAACAGCCTCATCTTTATAAGTAAATCATATCGTTCGGGATTTTTCGAACCATTCCACTTCATCTGCTTTTATATTTATAGTCTTGCCGTTAGTAAGAATTATGCTATACATTTATTCTTCTACCTCCATTTTACTCCCACAATGCGGACAATAATTATCAACAATTCGCACTTTGCCACACTCTGAACACTCCGCATACCAATTACCAGTAATGTCATTAGGAATGAGTTCCCCGTATAACCACTGTCCTCTCTTCTGTGACGGTGTTACGTGCGGTAAACCTTCAATATAATTGATTAGAAAATCCCTTTGACCATGACTACCATAATCGGATCTAAATTGTAACCACTCTTTACTAAAACACACTTCTCTAATTTTACTTAACACCGCTTGTCTGCTTATACAATCCCCGTTGCTGACGATTTTTTCCACCGGATTTCCGTTTCTGATCGCATTATCAAGAAGAATACATACGACTTCCTTTTGCTCTTCGCTTAATGAATTAAAGATATCCGCTTCCTTTTTATTAAGTATACATTCAAGTTCGTTAATCTCATTCTTAGATACCGTAGTCGATATTCCATTTCTGATCGCATCAAAGAGTTCAAAAAGTTCGTCAAACGGAACGGCGTCATATTCCTGAATCTTCTTATATACACTATCTGATATTTTAATTTTCAATTCCATATTAATCCTCCTCTTCTTTGCTTTCCGTCTTAACAACCACGCTCTGTCCTGTCAGCTCTTTATAAAGTTGTTCTGCTTTCTCGCCTGTAAACATCTTTATAACCGTGATAGAAAATATATTACTTTCTGCAACACACATTACAGGCACATCTTCGTTTGACTTGTCATAAGTGATCGTTAATGTTCTTGTCATTTTTCTACCTCGCTTTCAAATCGGCCTTCCCACTTTGGACAGTTTTTTACTGTAAAGAGAACGGTGTCACATTCCAAACCGACCTTGCAAACAGATTCTTCAGCCGTTACATAAGAGGGATATTTATGCACACGTTCGCAATTTTTACAAGTGGAGCACCCTTTATCCACTTTGCTCTCGTCATAATACTTCTTAACAAATTCGGAAGCATATTTAACACAAGAAAGTAAACATCTTAGCCTGTTTTTAAATTCGCCATTTTCATTTAGCCCATTACAATTCTTGCAGAAATCAAACGGTTTCATTTCCTTGTCTCCTTTTTGTTGACTTTTGGCGTATTGTCAGCATCTTGTATTCCATTTCTTAACCATAATATTAATATTGTACTGTATGCTTGTTTCATTAAAATCAAACCAATAATTCTTTTTGATTCTGCAAAAGCATTTAGAACAACCAACATGAATAGTGCAGCCTTCATCACTATGGCATTCTACACCTATTTCGGCTTCGCTTCCGCAGAATGGGCATGATTCCAATGTTATGTTTTTTATGATTTTGTCATTTAGATATTTCATCTTCCGTTTAGCTTTCTAAAATAGTCATCAGCTTCTTCACTACTTATTATATTTATAGGGTACGGAGGGGTTTCCCAATTACATCCACAAGTCGTACATCTATAAGAGTCTACCTCATAGTGATAGCTCTTCTCCCAAAATCTAAAATCAGAAAAGAATGATTCTTTGAGTTTGCCATACCATGAACTGATACCACCGGATATAATGCCACCATTACACCTTGTTTCAAGAAAAGTTCTTGACTCACCGCAATATGGGCATACTGAGCCACACCTTTTCTTAATTTCTTTTCTAATCATAGTATTTGGATCTAAATTATTTGGAAGTTTAGTAACTTTTATATCTAACTTATTCATCTATTACTCCTTGATTTCTGCATTTTCCCTTAACAGGTTGCAAGAAAAATTTGTCATACATTCCTTTCCGCTTTTGCCATGCTGAATATCTCGTATGAGAAGTTCCTTTGATAAGTCTCGTTTCAACGAATAATCATCCGAGTCATCAATATCGCCAAAAGACATTCGTGCGACAGGGATCGGCATTTGAGACTCAAAGAAAGCGCATTTCTTTGCATATTTTAGGTTCTTTCCGATAAAAGCACTTGCGTCTGCATCAGAATATCCCTCATACTTTATTTCCAACTCATTCTCAATAAATCGGATAGTCCGTTTCTGCTTCTCCGTCATTTTTACTTACCTTCTGATTTATACTTGTCAATAATTTGTAATACATTATCAAGACAATCATTCCATCTTACAGCCCAATCATCTTTAGGTGTACCCTTCAAAATCACTCTGTATAATCCATTTATCTCGGCTTTTATCTTATTAAAAACAGATCCCTGTTTTAAGGCTTTAACTGCCATTCTATGTGACTCTCTGGATTGACATGTTTCTGTTCCATAATATTTACAATCAGTGCAATTTGTTTCACCTATATAAGATTTTTCACAAAATATTGCTTCTTCAATTGTCATTCTCACCACCATCCTCACTTTCTATTTCATCACAATTATATTCATCCGCAAGTAGATCTCTTTTGGAAAGATAAATCTTCTCACAAAATGCTCCGAAATCATTTTTCCAAGTGTATGTTGCCTGTACTCCATGTACGGTAGCACTATGTTTATATACTTTCGTAACTTTATATTGGAAGTCATTATCCCAAAATACGGAACCTTCTTTTAAGTTATTTATTACGGACTTTTTCATAAGATTACTCCTCTTCCAAAATATCGAGAATATCGCAGATGACATTCGTATATTCCACAAGGGCTTCTGCTATTTCGGAGAGAGTGCAGTTTTCCATTTCCTTTAAGATATTTGCCTTTGTTACATAGCTATCATTGAAACCTTCATTTTCGAGAAGTTCTGATATTTTTTTGATTTTATCCTTATCCTTCATTATCTTACTCCTTTTATACTTTATGAACACTTACGGGCGAAAACCCATTACCTTTAGGTGATGGTCAGTAAGCTTCCGAATCGTTATTCACCCTATCGTCCTTCCACAAATACGCTTTTCAAAATCCGGAGTCTTTATCGGAAAATATCTACCACTCTCCCTATCGAATTTATACCATCTGACAAGTTCGCCCGGTCTTGCAAGCCCTTCTTCCACTTTCTCGATACAGGCGTAGTCGTAACAAGTTTCGTGAAGATCTGTCTGATTATTCGTAAGAGCTTCGTGTGCGTCCGAAAACGAGGTATAGAAGCCCACTACCGAAGAAGCGCCGTAGTCAGGAAATCCGCTTTTCTTTTCTATCAGCCCTGTCGGATATATCCACTCTTCAAGTTTTTCACAAGTCAGGATCGTGTAAATAACAACAGGCTTATCTTCTTTTTCCTCTGTCTTGACAACGACAAGGGGAAGAGCGTTCAATATATCTCGTATCTCCTCGGAACTGTAGGTTGTTCCGTGACCGAAGGCATCGAAAGCATCCGAACAGTTTATAAGAGTGTCACTTTTTCCTGTGAGGATCTTGCCCTCGTACAAGTGCTTCTGAAGAACAGCAAGATCTTCGAAAGGCATTGTTGCAATGTTCACATCGTCTTGAACGGCATCATATATCTTTTCGGGTATATCAAACTCGAACAGCATATTTT